>OIFF01000060.1_pt1 | contig 105965 bp, 100 predicted proteins | sample 1581981 | NCBI WGS metagenome assembly OIFF01 (sample SAMN07501067, study PRJEB24779) | human gut metagenome | isolation source: stool | host: human infant | place: USA: Pittsburgh, PA
ATCATCATGGGGAAAGGGTGTTAAAAAGTGTTCACCATGTCCCCGAACACCTGTCTACCATGTCTCCGGACCGTACACCCTCAAGGGAGAGGGGACTGTCCGTGCTCGCATTTTTGTGGGAATTCTTCAGCCCTCAAGGGAGAGGGGACTGTCCGTGCTCGCATTTTTGTGGGGATTCTTCAGCCCTCAGGGAGAGGGGACCGTTCGTGCTCGCATTTTTTGTGGGGATCCCTCCCCTCTACGATCGGGCACTGAACCCGTATCCCGGATAAGGTAAAGCCGCATCCGGGATATTCCCTTTCATAGCGTCAACAGCGACGAACGGATGATGCTGCCCGGCATCATTGCCTGCAAACCGGCCGCCAGTTCATCCCCTGCAGCATGCAGGGCATCAAGCGGCATCTCTGGCAGGCTTTCCAGGATAAACCACATCTGGCTATCCGTGGCGCTCAGGCGGGTCCGCACCCCTTGTCGCCAGTTCCAGCGCCGACACGTTACCCCCAGATCGTCACGCCACACCACTTCACCCGGTTCCGGCGACTCTTCCGCCACGTGTCCGTCTTTCATCATGTCAAAACGCTCGGTCCCCTCGGCAATGACCAGCCTCGGCGCGCCTGCATAGGCAGCAAGGTTCTCGCCCCCCACCGGGATGGCATAGCGCAAACTGATGGCGTTATAGAGGTCTACCACTGGATCAATCGCGGCCATTACGCCGTCGCGCAATACCCGTTTACGCAGCGCGTCGGCGGAACAGGGCGTGCGTTTCGGCTTCGCGCCGAAGCGCTTAAACACCTCACTCCAGGCATCCAGATGCGCCTGCGCCCAGACCGGGCCGCCTGCCATCACCTCAGCACATGCGCGCGTTAACGCCGCTTCTCCCACCTGTGGATGCACTAACGGCGCGGCCTCCACCAGCATACTCAGGGCTCGAAACTGGGGAGCAATACGGGCAAGACCGGCGTCGATTGACGGCTGAACGGAAAGCATCGGATAATCCTTTTAGTGACCAATTTATCCCATACTATCGACCGATGACCAAAAAAGTCAATATACCGACCGATGCAGGCGCCGACCTGGATACCGTCAGCCAGGCAGTGGCCGCACGCATTAAAACGTTCCGCCAGCAGCAAAAATTGTCGCTGGACGAACTCTCTCGCCGGGCAGGCGTCAGCAAAGGCATGCTGGTGGAGATCGAAAAGAGCCTGGCCAACCCCAGCATCGCGATGTTGTGTAAAATCGCCGCCGCGATGGGCGTTTCGGTGGCGGATATTGTCGATGTGGCGAGTAAACCCGCCATCCGCCTGATTGGCGCCGCGGACATTCCGGTACTGTGGAACGGTGATAAAGGCGGTTCTGCCCGCTTACTGGCGGGCACCAGCGGGCCCGATATGCTGGAAATGTGGCGCTGGCATCTGTTTCCCGGCGAGCATTTTACCTCTGCGGGCCATCCGACTGGCACCGTTGAGCTTCTGTACGTGGAGCAGGGCATACTGACTATCACCGTCAATGAAACCGTCATGGCCGTCACGCAGGGCAGCTCCGCCGTCGCCCGAACCGATGCACCCCATGCCTATGCCAACGACGGTGATGAGGAAGTGTGGTTTACCATGACGGTCAGTGAACGCCATACGTAAGCCAGCCTCATAGCCCCATTATGATTTTGCCGGGTTATCCCCACCCGCCACCCTGTTACATTATCCCGGCTCGCCGCTCCTCTGTGGCGGGCTGTCGGGACAGGGGGTGAAAGCCTTTGCCTCAGACACTCATGAATGTGCCTCATAGCACCTTTTCGCTTTCTACGGCTAATCAATCCCGGCGATGCTGCGTAAACTTTATCCTGCGGTTTTACCTTTCAGGAGAAGAAAATGAAAATTATCCGTAGTGGTTCTGTCCCTTCCGCACCCGGCCCGGAGGCCTATTTTACCGGCCGCGTACGCCTCGACTCTCCGTTTCAGACCGATGCCCCGGCGCGCGTCGGCGGAGCGATTGTGACCTTTGAACCGGGGGCGCGCACGGCCTGGCACACCCATCCGCTGGGTCAGACGTTGATCATCACCCACGGTAAAGGCTGGATCCAGTGTGAAGGGGAACCCATCCAGGAGATGAATCAGGGCGATATCATCTGGATCCCGCAGGATGTGAAACACTGGCACGGCGCAACGCCAGAGAATGCGATGACCCATATCGCTATCGCCGAATCACAAAACGGCAGCCCGGTTACCTGGCTTGAGCAGGTATCGGATGAACAATATCGTCGCTAGCCTCGGCATAACGCCGCTGTAAATCTTGCTTAAACGCCTCACGCAGGGAAGCGGGCGAATGGATGCTGACATCCGGTAGCCAGTAGCGTAGCCAGCGGAACAACGTGTGCGGGTCTCGAATATCACACGAGATCGTCATGCCGCCGTCGTCGTGCCGTTCCACCACGCGCTGAGAAGGAAAAAGCGGGCGTCGGCTGACGAACTTCGCCGCATGAGCCGAAATCCGTAAATGCACCTCTGTCTTTTTGCCAAAGCGAATACCCGAACCTGCTTCAAGCTCCTCCAGCACCTGCGGATCGGCCGTGAAACGGCTTGTCCCCGGCGAAAAGCGGGAAATAAGCGCCAGTTCGAAGGCCTTTAGCGTGCCCGCATCCACCGCCGCCAGATACCACAAACCATAATGGTTTATTAAGCGATACGGCTGAACACAGCGGTTTTTTTCCCGATAGCAGTACGTGACTTCCTGCCGGGCGGCAATGGCCTGGTTGAGCTGGCCTATCAGGGCATCCATGGTGTAATTTTCCCGGCTACTGGCACCATGAAAGGCGATGTTATCCCGGTTTTTCATGCTGTTACGTAGCGACTGACCATCCCGACGAGGGAACAGATGCGCAACGCCCGCGAAATCGGCAAATTCCGCCAGGTGCCCAGTATGCAGCGTCGGCAGTAAATGCGTGCTAAGGCGATAGCGACCAGGCGAGACCTGATCCAGTAAGTGGGCAAGCCGCGCCAGGTCGCGATACGCGGTGCGCGCCGTAATGCCGAATTTCGTACATAACCATGCTTTATCGATGGTATTTCCCTGATAAAGGACCGAGAAAATTTCGCACAGTCGCTCAATCAGCACATCGTGTTTCTTTGCGTGACTTTCCTTCATTGTTCCCTGTCCCGAACGACAAGTCAGAAGGCGCTTACGCGGCGGCAATCACCTGCCAGACTTGTGCGGTAATACGTGGCGTTCATCAACATGGTTAACGGCAGAGGCGACAAAAACTCCAACCGAACGACGGGAAAAATTGTCTCAGGTCATGCAAAACTACAATTTTTAGGTGGGAAAAGCGCACCGGATGGCGCATGACCATCCGGTTTGCGCCTTACTGACCGGCGTTGTTCAGTGCGGCGATATCCTCACTGGAAAGGGTCAGCGACACTGCGGTCACGAAGCTTTCTATATGGGCGATTTTTGTGGCGCTGGCGATAGGCGCGGTGACGCCAGGCTGGGCGATAAGCCAGGCAAGCGCTATCTCAGCGGGTTTGACGTTATGTTTTGCCGCCACTTTATCCACCGCATCCAGAATGGCAAAGCCACGTGGATTCAGATACTTGCTAATTCCCTGCCCGCGCTGGCTCTGGCTGAGATCGCTTTCGCTGCGGTATTTGCCCGACAGGAAACCCGAGGCCAGGCTGTAGTAGGTCACCACACCGATATTTTCCCGAACCGTTAACTCCTGCAGCTTTCCTTCAAAGCTGTCACGGTCATACAGGTTATATTCCGGTTGCAGCACCTGGTAGCGCGGCAAATCGTTGTCATCCGCCACGCTCAGCGATGCCTGTAACTGTTCTGCATTCAGATTTGACGCCCCGACAGCACGGATTTTTCCGGCGTTGAGCAGCTTCTGGTATGCCCCCAGGGTTTCGTCATACGGCGTTTCGCTGTCCGGCCAGTGGGAGAAATACAGGTCGATATAGTCGGTTTGCAGACGGCGTAATGAGTCGTTGACCGCGTGTTCAATCCAGCGCGCGGAAAGGCCTTTTTTGCCAGGTTCCCCCAGATCGGCGCCGACTTTGGTAAAAAGGGTGACTTTTTCACGCACGCCAGGATGAGCGGCAAACCACTTGCCAATGATGGTTTCCGATTCACCGCCTTTGTTTCCCGGCGCCCACGCAGAGTAAACGTCTGCGGTGTCGATAGCGCTAAAGCCACGCTCCAGCAACGCGTCCAGTAAACTGAAACTCTGCTTCTCATCCACGGTCCAGCCAAATACGTTACCGCCAAAAACCAGCCGGGGGATCTGTAAACCCGTGGTACCTAATGAACGTAAAGCCATTCGCACATACCTTTTAGATGACGGACTAGCCCGGCACTCCTTGCGTCGCCAGCCCGGACAACATAGGGCGCTGATTTGCGCCTTTCGCCGCCTTCATCACTGAACGCGATCCCTGATTGCTTGTATGGCTTCAACAATAGTCGCCTATCGTCACCTCAGGGGTTAGCAAAACGTGGCTTTTTGAAAGCTGAATATTATCTGACGATAGACGCAGGCGGACGATATACAGGGCCCGCTTAGCTTTCAGACGAGCGCATCAGGACTGCGGATGAAACGCCGGATGGGTATGCAGCAACGCAGTGATAGCGCGCAGAGGCTCGCGTAACACGCTGTGCAACTGGCGAATCGCCGGGGAAAATTGCTTGCGGTGTGGGCAAATCAGATTGAGGGGTGCCGCTTCGCCTGGGTGCTGTGGCAATAACACCTCCAGCCTGCCTGCCTGAACATCCGCGCTGATATCAATCCACGATTTGTAGACGATGCCCATCCCCTCCAGCGCCCAGCGGCGGGCAACATCCGCATCGTCGCACAGCATTCGGCTTTTAACGATCAACTGGCGACGCATGCCGTCTTCCGGGAAGCTCCATTTGTCATAGACGTGGCTGTTCATGGTAAACAGCAGGCAGTGGTGATTGACGATGTCGTCCAGAACTTGCGGCCTGCCATGTTGTTGCAGGTAAGCCGGGGAGGCGGCCAGTACGCGGCGGTTATCTTCTGCCAGCGGTAATGCGACATAGCTACTGTTATCCAGCACGCCATAGCGAATCGCAATGTCCACCGGGTCGCGAAAGACATCGCTGACTTCATCAGAGAGCGACAGGCGCAGCGAGACTTTCGGGTACTGCTGGCAAAAGCGGGTGATAAGCGGCAATAGCACGTTGCGGCCAATATCAGACGGTACAGCCACACGCAGTTCACCCTGAATGTCGTTGTCGCTGCTGTGCAGGCTTTCCGCGCCCGCATGCACCACGGCCAGCATCTCCTGAGCGAAGGGGAGATATTTTTCTCCCTCTGTGGTCAAACGCAGACTGCGGGTCGAGCGCGCAAACAGGCGCTTGTCGAGGTCACGCTCCAGGCGGTGTACGGCGGCGCTGACCTGCCCCGGCAATAGCCCTGCCTCCCGCGCTGCACTGGAGAAACTGCCCAGCGCGGCGGAGCGAACAAATAAGGTGACATCTTCAAGGCGAATCATGATTTCTCCTGCCGGGCTTACGGTCTGCCCTCTTTTTGCCAGAAAAACCCACAGGCGCAAAGCGCCAGGGCATTATTTTCACTTCCGGAGGGAAAGTGCTGCACAGCGGAGGTGATTTATCTCGTCAGCATTTGTGTTTATTCTCGACCAACCAGACGGGGCGACAAGTCCCGAATTTATTTCATTTTCCTGCCCGGAGAGAGACGATGACTTTAGATGATGCCGTGATTGCCCGCCATACCGTTAAAGCCTTTGAAGGGGGTAAAACGCTGCCGCAGGAGCAGATTGAAACGCTGCTGAATGTACTACAAAACAGCCCCTCTTCGGTGAACTCCCAGCCGTGGCATTTTGTGGTGGCATCGACGGCCGAAGGCCGCGCCGCGATTGCAAAATCGACCACCGGTGCGTTCATTTACAACGAACCTAAAGTGTTGAACGCTTCGCACGTTATTGCACTTTGCATGCGTACGGATCTGGATGATCAGCATCTGCAAAAAGTGCTGGCACAAGAGAACGCAGATGGCCGTTTCGTCGCCGAAGGCGCGCAGGCAGGCCAGGATAAGAGCCGTCGCTCTTATGTCGATATGCACCGCTATGAGTCCCGTGATATTCCGCAGTGGATGGAGAAACAAGTTTATCTGGCGCTGGGCGGACTGCTGCTGGGCGCGGCGATGTTAGGTATTGATGCAACGCCGATGGAAGGGTTTGATCAACGTGCGCTGGACCTCTCTTTGGGTCTGCGTGAAAAAGGGTTCACCAGCGTGGTGCTGGTGTCGCTCGGTTACCGCAGCGAAGGTGATTTCAACGCCGCACTGCCGAAATCCCGTCTGCCGCGTGAAGAGATTTTTACCTTTATTTGAGGGTGAATGCTGCACGCGTACTGTTTGCGGCATTTCCCCCTCTCCCTCAAGAGAGAGGGGACCGTACTGCGTGCGCGGCGCTTGCCGGGGCTACCAGACCGTAGCCCGAATCAGGCGTTTACGCCGCCATCCGGGACACTCCCCGGCGGCGCGGCGCTTGCGGGGGCTACCAGAACGTAGCCCGAATCAGACGTTTACGCCGCCATCCGGGACACTCCCCGGCGGCGCGGCGCTTGCCGGGCTACCAGAACGTAGCCCGAGTCAGGCGTTTACGCCGCCATCCGGAACACTCCCCGGCGGCGCGGCGCTTGCCGGAGCTAACAGACCAGATCCCGGATCAGGCGTTTATGCCGCCATCCGGGACACTCCCCGGCGGCGCGGCGCTTGCCGGGGCTACCAGAACGTAGCCCGGATCAGGCGTTTACGCCGCCATCCGGGACACTCCCCGGCGGCGCGGCGCTTGCCGGGGTTACCAGAACGTAGCCCGGATCAGGCGTTTACGCCGCCATCCGGGACACTCCCCGGCGGCGCGGCGCTTGCCGGGGCTACCAGACCGTAGCCCGAATCAGGCGTTTACGCCGCCATCCGGGGATTCCCCTCTACGTCAAAGAAGAGCAGCTGTCCCGTTTTATGAGTTATCCCTTCCCTCCCCCTTTCATCATCCATTTCCGGGTGTCAAACTGAGCGATTTACAACCGCCAACCGTTTGCTTATAAGTACGCCACGCAAACGACTTGCAAGGCAGACAATAATGAAAAAAACACATAATGAAGTCAGTAAATTTCTGAGCTACGTTCTGCGCCATCAACCAGAAGCCATTGGTCTGGAACTGGATAGCGAAGGGTGGGCGAACATTGATGCACTGATCGCGGGTGCGGCAGGCCAGGGGCAATCACTGGACAAACAACTCATTGAAGCCGTCGTGGAAGGCAGTGATAAAAAGCGCTTCGCCCTCTCCGAAGACGGGCTGCGTATTCGTGCCGTTCAGGGTCACTCGACGGCGAAAGTCGATATTGCCTTTACAGAAAAAAAACCGCCGGACATCTTGTACCACGGCACCGCCAGCCGTTTTCTCACCGCCATTCTTGCCGAAGGATTAACCGCGCAGTCGCGACAATATGTTCATCTCTCTGCCGATCGGGAGGTGGCTATTCAGGTCGGGCAGCGCTACGGCACACCCGTAGTGCTGGAAATTAACGCATTAGCCATGTTCGAGCAGGGTTATCCGTTCTATCAGGCGGAGAATGGCGTCTGGCTGACCCGGCAGGTTGCGGTGGAATTTATCAGCCAGTGATCGCGGCGTAAAAAAGCCTCCGGGCGGAGGCTGGCTTTAACCGTTAGCGCTTGATCATCTCAGGAATAATTAAATCCCCGCGCACTACACAAGAACCCAATACGCTCTGGGTTTTTTCGTTGAGCCACGCGACAATCCGCGCCGCCATCGCGTCCATGGAGTACTCAATCGCCGGGATTTTTGGCACCCCCGGCAGGTGCAACGAACCCGCCAGGCTAAAGACCATGATGTCGCCCGGTACGGATTTATTGAACGCCTGCAACTGCGGGATCACTCGCTGGGCTTCTTGTTCATCCGCCACCAAAAGCGCATTGAAATTCAAGGTAGTGGCATTGTTGAGCAATACCTGCAACGCCACAGATGACGAGGTGTCATCCATAAACACCAGGTTGCGGTTAAACGGCAGGAAGTTGTTTTCCAGCGCATGCTTATAACCGAGCAACACCTGGTCGGTGTTACCGCGGGCATCCGGATGAATCAGTGCAATCTGGCGTCTTCCCTGGCTTATCAGGAAGTTGCAGGCCGTTTCTGCCGCGAACGCATGATCAAACTGGATGCTGTTTAGCGTATCCGACTCCGCGCAATCCACCAGAATGACATTCTCGTCGTTGATATTCAGCGGGAAGCGGGCGCCGATAATTAATACATCATCGCACAAACCACAGGTGAGTTCTTCCAGCGCGCTCATCACTCCCGCTTTGGTATTCGCAAAGCGCAGCAACAGGTGTTTCTGACTCTGGCTGAGGTGTTTTTCCAGCGCATAAAGATACGCGGTGGTCTGGTTGATATTGTCCTGGGCGCAGATCACGCCGATGCAGCCTGTCGACTGGCTGAGTAAGGACTGTGCGATAACATTGGGCCGATAATTCAGCTCTTCGACCGCTTTCAGTACTGCGAGGCGACTGGCTTCCTTAACGCCGCGCGAACCACTCAACACCCGTGAGACTGTGGCTTTGGACACCCCAGCTAAACGTGATACATCGTTGATTGTAGACATCTTTTTCCCCTGACAGACGAATAAATTGCGCCTGAAAATTCAAAGTACAGCAATGGTTCATAATATAACCACTTGCAGTATATCCTTTTCTTTTTTTCATGGAAACCGATTTTCCATTTGGACTCACTTGCTATCAGAATCCATCCAAATTCCGTGACCTGAATCCAGAAAAAAGCGCTTATCTCACCGAGACTTTGATACTCATCACACTTCTTTTGCGCTGTGATGGAAACCGGTTTCCGTATGATATCCAATCATCCCCGCAATAACTTTTTACATTCGAGGATGGTCAAGATGTTCAGGATTATGTTGTGTTGCTCCGCCGGTATGTCCACCAGCCTGCTGGTCAGGAAAATGGTTGAGGAGGCAGAGCAGCGGAATTTGCCGGTCGAGATCGATGCGTACGGTGTGGCTGAATTTGATGTGCAGTTCCCGCGATACCAGGTCGTGCTTCTCGGACCACAAGTAAAATATATGTTAAACACGCTGTCAGAAAAGGCCGCCGCCGTCGGCATCCCCGTACAGCCCATCAATCCGATGGACTACGGGATGCAGCGTGGCGATAAAGTACTGGACTATGCACTGTCGCTGATTGAAGCGGCGCACTAAAAGGTGAACCCATGAGTTCGTTATATCAGTCTATGATTGGCGTCATTGAGCAGTCCATTACCCCGCTGGCGGGCAAACTCGGACAGCAGAAATACGTTATCGCTATCCGCGATGGCTTTACCGCCGCGCTGCCGTTCATGATCATCGGCTCGTTTATGCTGGTGTTTATTTTCCCGCCGTTCTCACCCGAAACGACCAACGGCTTTGCCCGCGCCTGGCTGGATTTTTCTACCGAATACCGCGCGCAGCTGATGTTGCCTTTCAACCTGAGCATGGGGGTCATGACCTTCTTCATCTCTGTCGGTATCGGCGCGAGCCTGGGCCGTCAGTTTAATCTTGACCCGGTGATGACCGGCCTGCTGGCGTTTATGGCCTTCCTGCTGGTAGCCGCGCCTTATCATGAAGGGCAGATTTCCACCCAGTACCTCTCCGGCCAGGGCATCTTTACCGCGCTGCTGACAGCGATTTACTCCGCGCGCGTTTATGCCTGGCTCAAGCAGCACAACATCACCATTCGCCTGCCGAAAGAGGTGCCGACCGGTGTTGCCCGCTCGTTTGAAATCCTGATCCCGGTTCTGGTGATTATCGGTACGCTGCACCCGCTGAACCTGTTTATCGAAGCGCAAACCGGCATGATCCTGCCGCAGGCGATTATGCACCTGCTGGAACCGCTGGTCTCCGCATCGGATTCGCTGCCTGCGATCCTGCTTTCTGTACTGCTGTGCCAAATCTTCTGGTTTGCCGGTATCCACGGCTCGCTGATTGTCACCGGTATCATGAACCCGTTCTGGATGGCCAACCTCTCCGCCAACCAGGCTGCACTGGCCGCAGGCGCTGCATTGCCGCACGTTTATCTGCAAGGTTTCTGGGACCACTACCTCCTTATTGGCGGCGTAGGTTCAACCTTACCGCTGGCCTTCTTGCTGCTGCGTAGCCGCGTTACGCATTTGCGGACTATCGGCAAAATGGGCGTGGTGCCAAGCTTCTTCAACATCAATGAACCGATTCTGTTCGGTGCGCCGATCATCATGAACCCGATGCTGTTTATCCCGTTCGTCTGTGTGCCGTTGGTGAACGCCGTTCTGGCGTATGCCGCGACCCGCATGGGCTTACTGGCGCAAGTTGTGTCACTGACACCGTGGACAACGCCGGCACCGATTGGCGCATCCTGGGCGGCTAACTGGGCATTCAGCCCGGTGGTGATGTGCGTCATTTGTATGGTGATGTCCGCACTGATGTACCTGCCGTTCCTGCGTGCTTACGAGCGTTCATTGATGAAAACCGAAGAGCAAAAAGCGCAGAACAGCGCACCGATGGCGGAAACCGTCGGCAGTAACTGAACAAGGAGAGAAAAATGAAATACGCATTTCCCGAAAACTTCTGGTGGGGCAGCGCCAGTTCCGCGCAACAAACCGAAGGGGAAAGCTTAAAGGGCGGGAAGAGCGCCACAACATGGGATGCCTGGTACGCCAGTCAACCCTGGCGCTTTCACCAGCAGGTGGGCCCCCAGGATACGTCCACCTTTTACCAGCACTGGCGCGAAGATATTGCCCTGTTAAAAGCGCTGAACCATAACAGTTTTCGCACCTCAATAAGCTGGAGCCGCCTGATTCCTGATGGCATCGGCGAGGTGAACAGAGAGGCTGTTGCGTTTTACAGCACCATGCTCAGTGAGCTGGCAGAACAGGGCATCGAACCGTTTATCACCCTGTTCCACTTCGACATGCCGATGGTGATGCAGGAGAAAGGCGGCTGGGAAAATCGCGAAGTGGTTGAGGCGTTCTCCCGCTACGCGCAGATCTGTTTCGACCTGTTTGGTCATCAGGTGAAGCACTGGTTTACTTTCAACGAACCGATTGTGCCGGTAGAAGGGGGCTATCTGTATGACTTCCATTACCCAAACGTGGTGGATTTCAAACGGGCAGCCACAGTGGCATACAACACGGTACTGGCCCATGCCAGCGCAGTGCGGGCATTTCGCGCCGGACATCACTCCGGTGAGATCGGTATAGTGCTCAACCTGACGCCGTCGTATCCGCGTTCGCAGCATCCGGCAGATCTGAAAGCCGCGCATCATGCAGATCTGTTGTTTAACCGCAGCTTCCTCGATCCGGTACTGCGGGGCGAGTATCCGGCGGACCTGGTAGCATTACTGAAAGAGTATGATCAGCTTCCCGCTTGCCATCTGGGCGATAAAGAGCTGATTGCGGCCGGGAAAGTCGACTTACTGGGCATTAACTATTACCAGCCGCGGCGAGTGAAATGCCGGGACAGCGCCGTTAACCCTGAGTCGCCGTTTATGCCGGAATGGCTGTTTGATTACTACGAGATGCCAGGGCGTAAAATGAACCCCTGGCGCGGCTGGGAAATTTATGAGCCGGGTATTTACGATATTTTGGTTAATCTTCGTGATAATTATGACAACCCACGCTGCTTTATTTCTGAAAATGGTATGGGTGTCGAAAATGAACAGCGTTTTATTGAAAACGGGCAAATAAACGATCAGTACCGCATTACCTTTATTACCGACCATCTAAAATGGCTACATAAAGGAATTAGCGAAGGCTGTAATTGCCTTGGCTATCATATGTGGACCTTTATTGATAATTGGTCATGGTGTAACGCGTATAAAAACCGCTACGGTTTTGTTCAGCTAGATTTAGAAACCCAGAAACGTACCGTTAAGAAAAGCGGAGAATGGTTTGCCGCCACCGCGAAGAATAATGGTTTTGATTAAGAGTAAATAAATATGGTCGCATTAGAAGAAGCGGTAATGGAGATTATCGTTAACGCGGGTCAGTCGCGCAGCCTGTGCTTTGAAGCACTGCGTGCCGCCAGAGCGGGCAATTTTGAGGAAGCCCAAAACCTGCTGCGTGAAGCCGATGGCTATTCGCGCCAGGCCCATCAAATGCAAACTAAATTAATTGAACAAGACGCCGGTGAAGCCCGGCAACCCATGACGTTAATTATGGTGCATGCCCAGGATCATTTAATGACGTCGTTACTGGCGCGTGAATTATCAGAGGAGATCATTCAGCTTTATCAGCGTTAAAAACTTATTGATTACGGAAAATATAACTCTGTACCTGAATTATAAAATATAAATCAACTTGTTTTGATACTGGCATGTTGTTCTGTCAAATCAGGACGGGATGGTTATTGTTTAAAAACAACCAACTACACCCTAAATATTTTGAGCTTCACGAAGGCGACAAACAAACGAATCCCGATGAGCTTACTTATATAAGTGATTCGGGTGAATGAGTACTGCCAACGAACATGCAGCCAGAAATATCAAGGGTATAAATTGAGATAATTATGAAATTAAACAATAAACTTCCAGTGGCACTGGCAGTTGCGGCTGCGCTTTGCTCTGGTTCGGTGATAGCTCAAGAATTTACCCAACAACAAATTGACGCCATCGTGGCAAAAGCGGTGGATAAAGCATTAGCTGAGCGGCAGGCAAAAATGGATGCCGCTATTGATAAAAAAGCGGATGTCATTACCGAGCCGCAAAGTACCGCGCAAACGCCTGATTTAGCCATTCCTTATGGCGTGAAATTTAGCGGTTACGCCCGTTATGGCGCCCACTATCAGAGCGGCGATCAGAAATACGTTGGCGTAGACGGTTCGTATAACGGCTCGTCTGCGATTGGCCGTCTGGGTAACGAAGGCAACGGCGGCGAGTTCCAGCTTTCCAAAGCGTTTAAGAGTTCGCACGGGGCTATCTGGGACGTTAACGTGATGTTCGATCACTGGGGCGACGAAGTTAACCTGAAAAAAGCCTACGCGGGGGTGACCAACCTGCTGGAATCCAACCCGAACGCCTACTTCTGGGCGGGTCGTGACTTCCACCAGCGTCCGCAACAGGGCATCAACGACTACTTCTGGATGAACCACGATGGCCAGGGCGCCGGGGTGAAAAACTTCGACATCGGCGGCGTACAGTTTGACGTGGCCACTGTGGCTGCTGTGCAGTCCTGTAACCCGGAAGTGGAAGACAATGGCGATAACCCGTCACGCATTACTTGTACCGGCGGCTCCGGCACCGGCGACAAAGGCAACTACGCCGTCACCTCAAAAGTCCACGGCATGAAAGTCGGCCCGCTGGATCTGGAAATTTACGCTAACTACGGTTTTGACTCGAAAGCCGTTGAAAGCGACGCCCGCCTGAAAGCCTGGCAGGGCGGCGTGGTGTTAAGCCATACCAACGACAGCGGCGTGAACAAGGTTATCGCCCGTTACTCCGATAACGCAGATAACAGCGTTTACAACAAAACGGATGATCTGAAAACTATCTATGCCAGCTTCGAAGGGCTGCACAAGTTTAGTCGCCAGATGCAGGTGGAATATCTGCTCGCCTTCCACGATTACGACAACAGCGCTGACAAGTCTGACAACCGTAAGAACTACAACGCCATTGTGCGTCCGATGTACTGGTGGAACGACGTGCATTCAACCTGGCTGGAACTGGGCTGGCAGAAAGTGGCCTACGACAAAGGCGGCGATAACAACGGCTGGAAAGCGACCCTGTCGCAGAACATCTCCATTGATATGGGGCCAGAGTTCCGTCCGATGCTGCGCTTCTACGTAACCGGTGGCGAAGTTGACAACAAGCGCACCGCGCGTGTTAACGGCACGGATGACACCACGCTGGACTCTTTCAACGTCGGGGCGATGTGGGAAGCCTGGTTCTAATGTAAATCCGCGGGCGGCAGGGATGCTGCCTCCGGTTATCTATCACGCCTGTGCTATGATGCAAAACTCATCAATAAGAAAGCAGCATGGCAGGTCTGGATAGAAAATGGGTTCCACAAAAAAAGGGATGCTTTACGTACTGATTGCCGCCATTTTATGGGGCAGTTCCGGGGTTTGCGCCCAGTACATCATGGAGAAAAGCCACATCGCGGCCCCCTGGTTGACGATGGTTCGCCTGCTGTCCGGCGGCGCAGTGTTATTGATTCTGTCGTTTTTCCATGGCGATAAAATTTTCACGATCGTCAAAAACCGCAAAGACACGCTGAGTTTGCTGTTCTTTTCGCTGTTTGGCGCGCTTATCGTGCAACTCACCTTCCTGGTAACCATCGAGAAATCGAATGCCGCCACCGCCACGGTGCTGCAATTTCTCTCGCCGACGATCATCGTGACGTGGTTTGCCCTGGCGCGAAAAGCAAAACCGACGCTCGCTGTCACCGCGGCGATTGCAACATCGCTGATTGGCACCCTGTTGCTGGTGACTCACGGAAATATGACGTCGCTGTCGATTTCCAGCGAAGCGCTGGTATGGGGCATCGCTTCCGCGTTTTCTGCCGCGCTCTATTCAACCTACCCGTCGAAACTTATCGCCCGCTACGGCACGCTACCGATTGTCGGCTGGAGCATGTTCCTCGCCGGATTAATGCTGACGCCATTCTATGGCAATAAAGGGGGCGATTTCGTTATCGACGGCAATCTGGTGATGGCGTTTATGTATCTGGTGATGGTGGGCACCGCGCTGACCTTTAGCCTGTACCTGAAAGGCGCGCAGATGATTGGCGGCTCACGCGCCAGCATTCTGAGCTGTGCCGAACCCCTGAGCAGCGCGCTGCTGTCGGTGGCCCTGCTCGGTATCGCCTTTACCCTGCCGGACTGGCTGGGCACGCTGATGATTGTGTCGTCGGTGCTGCTGATTTCGCTGGATTCACGTAAACGCGTCCAGGCTGCCGCCTGATATGTCCCCGGTGGCGCTGCGCTTACCGGGGCTACAAACCCAATGATTACCGACCACCCCATCCGGGACATTCCCCGGTGGCGCTGCGCTTACCGGGGCTACAAACCCAATGATTACCGACCACCCCATCCGGGACATTCCCCGGTGGCGCTGCGCTTACCGGGGCTACGGGGCGTAGCCCGGATAAGGCGTTTACGCCGCATCCGGGGCATTCCCGGATAAGGACGAGGGGAAAATCACTTCACCTTCACTTTTCCTGCCACCAGCAGCGCGGTAAGCAACATCAGCGACCCTGACAACACCAGCGGCGAAAGCAGGCCCAGATTATCCAGCGCGTAGCCGCCAATCGCCGCACCGCAGGTATTCGCCAGTTGAATAACCGCCACCTGAATCGACCCCGCTTTTTCCGCCTGATCGGCAAGAGAGCGGGTGATCCACGTCGACCAGCCCACCGGCACCAGTGCGAATGATAATCCCCAGACGATGGCAATCCCCGCCGCCACCGCTTTATTGCTGCCCCACAAAATCAGTACCAGCGCGCTCAGCGCAATGATCAGCGGCGCACAGGCCAGCGCCAGTTTTACGGAGCGTTTTAAGATATGTGATGAAAGCGAGGTGCCAACAAAACTGGCAATACCAAAACTCAATAACACCAGTGTCAGGCCATCAACATCAAAGCCCGCGAGGGTCATAAAGATCGGACGAATGTAGGTAAAAAAGGAGAACTGACCGGCAAAGGCCATAAAAATCGCCAGCATCCCGGCCAGTACGCCCGGGCGCTTCAACAGACCAAACATATTCTGATGATGTTCTGTTTGCCCCGGCATCGACGGCAACGCCATCCACACCCAGCCAATACAGACGAACCCCATCAGCGCGGCGCCGTTAAACACATGCCGCCAGCCAATGATCCCACCGAGAAAACTGCCCAAAGGTGCAGCAATCACCAGAGCAATCGAGACCGCGCCGAAAATAACCGACAGTGCCTTTGGAATGGTGCGGGCCGGTACCAGTCGCATCGTCAGGGAGGCAGACATCGCCCAAAAACCGCCCAACGCCAGCCCCAGACAAGCCCGTCCAAGCAACAGCAAGGTAAAACTATTGGCAAATGAGACCAGCAGACACGAGAGCGTCAGCAACACGGAAAAGGCAATAACCACCAGACGGCGATCCGTTTTGCCGATGATATGGGTGATAAACAGGCTGGCGAACATGGCGACAAAAGCCGTTACTGTCACCGACTGGCCAGCGACGCCTTCCGACACGCCCAAATCCTGCGCCATTGGCGTCAACAGACTCACCGGCAGAAACTCCACGGTGATCAGGCACGCCACACAAAACGCGACGGCAAATACCGCCGACCAGTTGGGGCGACTCACACCGCCTGTTGCAGGCTGCGTCCGCTGCACTTCCATCATTTTTACACCCGGCTTCATATTTTATTGTGAAAGCCGTGTAGTGTAACAAACAACGGTGTGATTCATTTAACACTTACGCAACTATTTACACCGTCGGGTATTCAGGATCAGTGTAACCAGTGCACCCCTTCCTCAGGAATAAACAAGGTGTTGTAGCGCATCTGGAAGGCATTAAGCTCAGCAACGTCTGGCTCAAGTTCGCGTAAAAAGCCCAGCGCGAGACGGACCTGCGCATCGGTAATGGGGGCGGCCAGCCGGGCCTTTTGCAGAATGCGATGCCAGGACTGGAGATGCTGTTCACTGCCATCGACGATAAAAACCTGCCAGATAAACAGCATCTGAGCGGCATTTTGCAGATGTGCTTCATCCGGACGGGCCAGATACTGGATAAACTCCGCCCCTGCGCTTTTCCCCATCTGATCAATCATGGTTTCCACCGGTACCGGCGTTATTGCCAGCCGCTCACTCAACCGACGTATCGCGCGACGTGAATCAGACGTTAATACCCTGAAACCAATAATAAAGACCACAACCAGTGTCGTCAGTGTTAACCAAATCATGAAAGCTCCCGCCACATCTCAGGAGGCACATCATAAAGTCAAAATGCACAAAATGGACAGTCGAAGAGCGAGCTTACTGATTTTCCGTGGCGCAGAGGATCACGCAGATGGCTGATTATATTGATGAGAACGGACAAAAAAGCCCGGCGAACCGGGCTCAGATAAGGCGATCAGACAATGCCTGTGGTTACACTAAACTGGCGGGTTTGCTGCGGTGCAAGGCTTAACAAGCTGCCGCTGCGCTTCGCAGCCAGAAATCCCTCGGGCCGACAGGTTGCCGGAAGGGCAAACGCCGCAACCTGCTGGTCACCGTTATAGAGGATCCAGCGCGTAACGTAATTAAACTGCTCACTGGAAAAGCGCGTCACAAAGGTAGTGCCATCCGGTGCATGCATACAAAACTCGGGCTTATCAGTGTGTCGATCAAGCCTGTCGGCAAAGAAGACGATTTCCGGGTCGTAGAATTCCGGCTCCGTCAGCGCATTCACCGTCGCTTCGCCCTGCTGTACGCGGCGGTTGAATGCCAGCCACTGTTCCGTCGGTTTCACATGCGCCGGAATGGATTCACGCAGCATGAGCGCTTCATCCGGGATATTCTGGCTGAATGTCGCCTGCGGCACGTAGGCGTAATTCATATGGCACATGTACTGCAGCGGCATCGGCACCGACGCCAGATTGGTGACCGCCATCGCGATATCAAAAAGCGCACTCGCCTTGTGTAGCGTAACCGACGGTTGTGCAAGGTAGTGATCGCCAAAGCCCATCACGTACTCATAGCGTCCGGCCAGACGTAGCGAGTCGCCGTCGAGCTCCAGCCACGCCTCATCCATGGTGGCACAGGCCATTTCGCCGTGCAGCGCGTGGCTATCTTCCGCCGATGGACAGCCGTTCGCCAGCAGCCCGGAGTGAAAAGCAAAACAGCCGTATGTTTCAACAATCACATTTGCCGGTTTGGGCTGGCTGAACATGTTGCGCATCGTCAGGTCGCGCCCGTCGAAATTCGCATCCCAGATCATCTGCCCAAGCCAGGGCAGAACGACCAGATGTCCACGGGCATTTTCCAGCCGCACGGCCTCCACGCCGCTCGGGTAGCGAAACGCCGTGACGGTAAAATCGTCATTTGCCAGTAAGGTGCGTGGCTGCTGGCTAAACAGCTCGCGCCACAGGGTTAATCGTGTTGCCATCGTCCTTCTCCTCAGGAAGCGGTCGCTTCGGTCAGTTCGCGACGCACTCGACTTTCGCGCCAGAAATAGACGCCAACGTAAACAAAGCACAGCATGGAAATGAGGAACGACAGTTGCAGCGAGTGGAACATATCCGCCACATAGCCCTGGATAGCCGGGACCACCGCCGCGCCAACAATCGCCATTACAATGACCGCACCTGCCATTTCCGTATGTTCGTTATCCACAGTATCAAGAGTGCCCGCATAGATGGTCGCCCAGCACGGCCCAAACAGAATACTGACCGCTACTGCCACGTACACGGCGCTAAAGCTCGGGGCCAGCGCCACATATGCCAGGAACAGCGCGCCAATCACGGAGTAGAGAATCAACACCCTGGCCGGGTTAAACCGCGTCATCAGGATATTGGCGACAAACTTGCCAATAAAGAAACAGGCAAAGCTGTAGACCATAAAGTTTGACGCATCGCGTTCGTTGATATCACCCAGTTCCAGCGCCAGACGAATGGTGAAAGACCACACCGCCACCTGCATACCGACATACAAGAATTGCGCGACGATACCACGGCGAAAACGGGCATTCTGTGCCAGATAACGCAGTGTCTCCATGGCGGTCGGACGTTTATGGGTTTCCGTTTGCGCCACTTTGCATTTGGGGAAGCGGGTGAACATAAACAGCGCCATGACAACCACCAGCACCATAATCATGTACTTATACGGCTCAAGGGTGTTTTCGAGCATCAGCACTTTAAAGTTGTGGATCTGCTCAGGCGTCATCCCCGTCATCTGTTTTTGCAGACTCTCGCCTTCGGAGAAGACCAGATACTTACCGAGCAAAATGCCTGCCGCCGCGCCAATCGGGTAGAAGGTCTGGCTGATGTTCAGGCGCAGAGTCGCGTGTGATTTTGGTCCCAGCATCGAGCTGTAGGTATTGGCTGCGGTTTCAAGAAAACTCAGCCCAATCGCAATCGCAAAGATTGCCGCCAGGAACATGGTATAGGTCGCCATATGCGAAGCCGGGAAGAACAGTGAACAACCGACGATATAAAGCGTCAGCCCAATTAATATGGCAATTTTATAACTGCTCTTTTTAATAACCAGAGAGGCCGGAATGGCAATTAAGAAATAACCGCCATAAAATGCGCTCTGCACTAATGCAGAGGCAAAGTTACTCAATGAGAATACGCTTTTAAATTGCGTAATGAGAATATCATTTAACGCAGCGGCGCATCCCCACAACGGGAATAAACAGGATAACAAGATAAACTGGAACAAAGGGGTTTTATTCAGATACCCATCGGGCATCTGAACGATATTTTTTTCGTTCATAGTGCTACCTTTCAATGTGCAGGGTTTATCACTGCTTTATTCCTGAGAGCAGGCAGTGATATGCCTGCTACGAAATAAACTCAGCGGTTATTATTCATGTAAAGCCAGGTACTCATTAAATTGTTCAATGCTGGGGTAAGACGATTGTGTGCCTTTGCCGGTCACGCTAAAGGCAGCGAACAGCGCGGCTTTTTTCATGGCCGCTTCGACATCGCCGCCCTGGACATAGTAGTGGGCGAAACAGCCGATAAAGGCATCGCCTGCACCGCTGGTATCAATGGCGTTGACCTTGTGCGCCGGAACGTGAACTTCGCGTTCGCGGGTCATCCATAATGCGCCCTTTTCACCCATGGTCACGATAATATTGTTCAGTCCGTTATCAATCAGGCTTCGTGCCGCCGTACGAATATTATCGTAGGTATCCACCGGCATACCGGTCAGAATTTCAAGCTCGGTCTCATTTGGAATAAAGAAATCGCATTTACAGGCGTAGGTCATATCCAGCTCACGCAGTGCCGGTGCCGGGTTTAATAACACTTTGATGCCATGTTTCTTACCAAACTCAATGGCGTGATAAACCGTCTCTAATTGCACCTCCAGTTGCAGGACAATTAATTGACACTTTTTCAAATCTTCCGCGGCGCGATCAATATCTTCCGGTGAGAGAAATTTATTGGCACCTTTAATAATTAAAATACTGTTGCTGGAATTGGGGTTCACAAAAATCGGCGCAACGCCGCTACTGGTACAGGGAACTTTCTCGACATAGGTGGTGTTAATGCCCCAGGACTCCAGGTTACGAATGGTGTTGTCCGCAAAGATATCGTCACCCACCTTGGTCAACATCATCACTTTCGAATTCATTTTTGCGGCGGCCACCGCCTGATTGGCCCCTTTACCACCGCAGCCGATTTTAAAGGCAGGGGCTTCCAGGGTTTCTCCCTCTTTCGGCATCTGGTTGGTATAGGTGATGAGATCCACCATGTTGGAGCCGATGACTGCGATATCCATTTTACTACCTCTCAGAAACAATCACTTAACAATGATATTATAGTAACATTATCATGTTACTTCCGTATCATTTGTGACCATGATCGCGATTAGCGCATCATAACTCTTCGCCGTTATCCTCCCCAAATCCCCGACACCCGGTGCGCCGTCACTTTTATTTAGCGGCTAACAGGATTATAGTATTGATATCATTACGTGTTCCTGCGCGATGGAAAATGTTACTTTTGAAACACACAAGTCCGAATCAGTGCGGAGAAAAGAGTGGAAACAAAGCAAAAAGAGCGCATCCGGCGTCTGGTTGAATTACTCAAGAAGACCGATCGAATCCACTTAAAAGACGCCGCGCGCATGCTGGAAGTGTCGGTGATGACCATTCGCAGAGACTTTAGCCAGGATGACGAACCGCTGCCGCTGGCGCTGCTGGGCGGCTATATCGTAATGGTGAACAAACCCACTGCCCCCGCCGCGGCTCCCCAGCCCACTGTTCGGACGCATCATCGCGATGATTTGCCTATTGCTATCCTCGCCGCAGGGTTGGTCAGCGAAAACGACCTGGTTTTTTTCGACAACGGGCCGGAAATGCCGCTGGTTATCAGCATGATCCCGGACGACATCACGTTTACTGGCATCTGTTACTCCCACCAGGTGTTTGTCGCGCTCACCGCCAAACCTAACGCAACGGCCATGTTATGCGGCGGTACCTGGCGTGCCAAAAGCGATGCCTTTTACGATCCGAACAACCCGTCGCTTTTAGATTCATTAAACCCACGCAAAGTGTTTATTTCCGCCAGCGGCGTGCATGAACACCACGGTGTGACCTGGTTTAACCTGGATGATTTACCGATGAAGCGAAAGGCGATGGCACACGGCATGCGTAAAATCCTGCTGGCACGCTACGCCTTGTTTGATGAAGTGGCCCCGGCGAGTATTGCGCCCCTTTCCGGGTTCGACGTGCTTATCAGCGATCGTCCGCTTCCGGCAGAGTACCCGGCGCACTGCCGCAACGGGTTTGTGAAAGTGATTACGCCGGACTCAGAAAACGAACAAGCCCGCTAAGCGGGCCTGTTTTCACCTTACTCGAAGAAGACCGCCAGTTTGTTGAACATCCCCGGCGACGACTGATTGCGTATGACCTGCACCACGTCTTCCAGCTTTTCAATCTGGCTTATCATCTGCTCCAGGCGTTGATCGTCATTGACCAGTAGCCAGATGCGGCTATGCTCGCTGTCTTTAATGGGCAAGCAGAGAATGCCTTCCACGTTAAATGCGCGACGGGCAAACAGGCCACAGACGTGTGTCATCACCCCCGGATGGTTACGTACGGTAAGTTCAAGAATGACGTTATCAGAAACTGTCTGTTGCATGGCTTATTCCCCCACCATTTCAGTATTTGCCGCACCCGGCGGCACCATCGGATACACTTTTTCTTCGGCGTCGATACGCACATGGATGAGCGCCGGACCCGGACGAGCGATGATCGCCTGCAGCGCGGCATGCGGGTCAGCCTCGTTGTTAAGATCACAGGTTTGCAGGCCAAAACCGGCGGCAATCTGCATAAAGTTAATCATCCCCGGATAGGTCGCTGCGAATACGCCCTGCTTGTAAAACAGGCTCTGCTGCTGATGCACCAGGCCTAACGCTTCGTTGTTCATCAGGATGATTTTCACATCCAGATTATTTTCTGCGGCGGTGGCCATCTCCTGAATGTTCATCATCAGGCTACCGTCGCCGGAAAAGCAGATAACTTTGCGTTGCGGGTTCGCCAGTGCGGCACCGACTGCCGCTGGCAGCCCGAAACCCATGGTACCCAGCCCGCCGGAGGTCAGCCACTGACGCGGACGATTGAGCGGATAGGCCTGCGCGGTCCACATCTGGTGCTGTCCCACATCGGTGGAGATAATCGCCTCATCATCAACGCAGGCGGCAACGGCATTAATCAGCCCGTAATGGGTGAGCGGGTCGCCACCCTGCGGAATGGCAGACGGGAATTCCTGCTGCAGTTGCGCCACCAGACCACGCCACGCCTCACGCGGCTGCGCATCAATTTGCGGCAGCAACTGCGCCAGCACTTCACCCACATCGCCCTGAATGGCAACGTGCGGCTGCTTGATTTTACCCAGCTCCGCCTTATCAATATCAACATGGATGATTTTCGCGTTCGGGCAGAACTGCTCGGTTTTCCCAATAGCCCGGTCATCAAAACGTGCACCAAGAACCACTAATAAATCAGATTCTTGTAGAATAAAGTTGGTGCTGCGAGCGCCGTGCATGCCCAGCATCCCCAGTGACAGTGGATGTGCTTTTGGCAACATTCCCAGCGCCATTAAGGTCATGGTGGTCGGCAGATTCGCTTTTTCCGCCAGTGCGCGCACCTGTTCCGGCGCGTTAATCACCCCGCCGCCCAGGTACAGCACCGGACGCTGTGCGGCATTAATCATCGCCGCCGCTTCCTGCACACTTTTCGCATCAAACGCCGGGGCAGACACTCTGCCGCCGGGCTCAGGCAGCTCACTCAGTTCGATGGTCGCGGTCTGAACATCTTTAGGAATATCTATCCACACCGGGCCTGGACGGCCGGATTGCGCAATACGAAACGCGTCGCTTATCACCTGCGGAAGTTCGGCGATATTACGGACCAGGTAATTGTGCTTAGTGATGGGGATAGAGATGCCGTAAGTGTCGACTTCCTGGAACGCATCGGTGCCGATCATGGAGGCAGGCACCTGTCCGGTGATACACACCAGCGGGATGGAATCGAGGCGTGCATCGGCGATAGCGGTCACCAGATTGGTGGCGCCCGGTCCGCTACAGGCCATACAGACAGCCGGTTTACCTTCGGTACGCGCCATGCCCTGGGCGATAAACCCGGCGCCCTGCTCGTGGCGTGCCAGTACGTGGCGAATTTGCGTGCTCTGACTTAATGCGTCATACAGCGGGAGAACGGTCCCGCCAGGAATACCCGCTACCGTGGTAATGCCCTGACGTTCCAGTAAATGAACGATCAACTGTGCGCCGGTAAAGCGTGTCGTTTGTGTTGTGCCCGAACTTGCCATGCTCCAGTCCTTTTCTTCTGGGCCGACTTTCCGGGAGGGTCAGAACGAAAAACCCCGCCGGTTTGCGCCGGCGGGGTTTTGGAATCGTGTGTTGTTCCAGTCCCTACGGCGCATTGCCGACGACCACCACCACACGCACGACGACCACCGCGGCGTTATGCGCGGTTTTTAGTAGGTTCATCGTCATAGTGGAAGCGTTCATTGGGGACTCGTGTTTGAATAATTAACAGGATTTATACAAACACAGCTTGCAGAACGAAACAATTGAAAATTACTCATCAGCGCAAAAATGAGTCGAAGATCACGTTTCTATTAGCTATTCAGTTCCTGCAAAAGACGTGTATTGAGGTACAGTTTTTCACGCCCGGCAATTTTTTCTTCCAGCACGCCTATCTCAACAAGCGACTTAAGATAAATTGAGGCCGTCTGCCGCTTTGCAATTCCGTTATCGACCAGGTTTTCAATGCGACAATAGGGCTGAGCAAATAGCGTTTGGTTAAGCTCCCAGGTGTAGATTTTAGGCAGTTTTTCACGGATCCATGCTGCTGTTTCTTCTATTAATTTCCGCATGGCAGCGATTTTATCCGTCGTCCATTTTGCCGTGTCTTCCACAGCCTCCAGCATAAAGAGAACCCAGGACTCCCAATCATTCTTAGCCGTAACATTACGAAGCAAGGTGTAATAATCGCTCCGCCTTTCCAGGATAAAGCGAGACAGATAGAGAATCGGTTGCGACAACACGCCACAGTCCATCAAATAGAGGATATTCAGAATGCGTCCCGTACGACCATTTCCGTCGGAAAAGGGGTGAATGCATTCGAACTGATAATGGGACACAGCCATTTTTATCAAAGGATCTAAATCAATATCTGAATGGATGAAATGTTCCCAATTGGATAACAGGTCACGAATGAGCGTTTCGCCATCAGGTGGGGTGTATACCACGTTCTTATTTTGATCGCGAAGCACTGTGCCTGGCGTTTTTCTCACGTCAGTTTCAATGGATCTCAGTGTTGTGCAAATTTCCATAGCTGTGCCAGAACACAGTGGGTAGTCCTGTAAAAGATTAACGCCCTTATACAGCGCAGTGCGATAACGTAACGCTTCTTTTGTTGCAGGGTCAGCGTCTTCAATACGATCGGCGTATTGGAAAAGCTGATCGCTGGTCGTGACAATATTTTCTATGCGAGAGGAGTCTTTCGCTTCCAGCATTGGCAGCAAGTTGATCAATAGTCTTTGATCGGGCAGCAGTTCGCCAGATGTATTGAGTTCAGCTAAAGCAGCTCGAGCCTTAATGCAAGCTTTCAGCACCTTACGCGTCTCGACGAGCGCTGTATCAGGCGGGAGTAGCGGAAGCTGGTTATAGGAGCGTTCGGGCATCCATGACATGTTCAAAAAATCCTATTTTATCGACATATATTCATAATATGTCGATAGTAACGACATGTCACGACCATATGTTTAAAAAAGCGATTTTTATAAACATATAAATGACCTGTTAAATAGCAGGGGAAGGCATGTGTTGATATGAAAAAGGAGCTATGGGAATCGCGAAGAGGTGCATGGCACAAAATAAAAACGGACAGTACAGAATACCGTCCGTTATCCCCGCCGGAGCGAGGTTTTTAGCAGGTTTTTGCGGTTGGTAGCCGCAAGCACACTGTGTTACGTCAACAGTGAAACTATACGATCAATTAACCCTGTGCGCAAATTATGCGCACACGATGAGCAGTTTGAGTATGGAACAGGGTGCAAATTTCGTCCAGAAATAACTGTATATATTTACAGTATGAATTTATAATGGTCTTGCCGACCACGGTGTGTATGAGGGACCGCAATGATACGGGCGCACATTAAGTCCTGGCTGAAACGGGTGGTGCCGTCAGTGCCTTAACCCCTTGAGAGCACACTGTGTTACGCCAACAAAACGGCTGGTTACAGGCAGCGGAAAGGTACGCCAGCCGGTCGTGCTCCTTGCCAAAGGAGAAGCGTATGGGCGAAATGGATATGGTTATCCTTATCCTGAAACTCATAGTTGCCTTGCTGCAACTGCTTGAAGCTGTCCTGAAATTACTGCGGTAATTCAGGTTCAAGTCGTACCTAAGAGGGGCGGGCAACCGCCCCTCTTTAATAATCACTGGCAGTTTCCTCATCGCACAGAATAGTCGCTCCGATCGCCGCTTTCATGGTACGTTTTTACGCCGCCCACTGACACTGCGTACTCATGACTGTTACTGTTTTTTGTATTCTGCTGTTTGCCGCCCTTCTGCATGCGAGCTGGAACGCGATTGTTAAAGCGGGCAGCGATAAACTCTATTCCGCCATCTGCGTCAGCGGCTCTGCGGCGTTAATCGCCCTGGTCATGTTGCCTTTCTCACCGCAGCCCTCGCTCGCCAGCGTGCCTTATCTCGCCGTTTCCTGCCTGTTACAGGTTGTCTATACGGTACTGGTCGCTAAAACGTATCAGGTTTCCGATATGAGTCAGACCTATCCGTTGATGCGCGGCACCGCACCGCTACTGGTGGCCTTGATAAGCGTTCTGTTGTTGGGTGATACATTATCCACCTTTGCCTGGCTCGGTATCGCGGTCATTTGTCTTTCTATTCTTGCCATGGCCTGTAACGGTCGTCACAGCTCAACGCGCGGAATCTGGCTTGCCCTACTCAATTCCTGTTTTATTGCCGGATATACGCTCGTGGACGGCACAGGCGTACGCCTTGCGGGTAGCGCATTCGGTTACACCCTCTGGACGTTTTTCATGAACGGTTTTTGCCTGTTGGCCTGGGCGATGATCGCTCGCCGTCGTGAAGTCTCGCACTATCTGGCGAATAACTGGAAAAAAGGGCTGCCGGGCGGTATTGGCACCATGGGCTCGTACGGGCTGGCGTTATGGGCGATGACGCAGGCTCCACTTGCCGTAGTCGCCGCCTTGCGCGAAACCTCAATTCTCTTTGGCGCGCTGCTCGCCTTTTTAATGCTCAAAGAAAAGGTCGCCGGATTACGGATTGTTGCGGCCTGTGGCATCGCAGCGGGTGCGATCTTACTGCGCCTGTCCTGATCATACTGGCAATCAAAGTTGCCACAAATTGTTTACAAATCCTGCCTGGCGGCGGTCGTTCTTTCTGACTCCGCATCTTGTCGTGTCACATTACTGTGGTAGATTCCTCTCGCATTTTACGGTTATGGCAGCACCATATTCTTTATTTATCTTTTTTTAAAACGTATTCAGCGAAATGAAAAGACAGCGTAACGTCAGTTTACTCTTGATGCTGGTCCTGTTGGTGGCAGTGGGACAAATGGCGCAAACCATTTATATTCCCGCCATTGCCGGAATGGCGCAGGATCTCAATGCCCGTGAAGGGGCGGTGCAGAATGTCATGGCCGCCTATCTGCTCACCTATGGCGTATCACAACTCTTTTACGGCCCGTTAGCCGACCGTTTTGGCCGTCGTCCGGCCATCCTTTGCGGGTTAACGGTGTTTATGCTGGCAACACTGGTCGCTGTCACGACCCACAGCCTGACCGTTCTGATAGTCGCCAGCGCCTTTCAGGGGATGGGAACCGGCGTCGGCGGCGTAATGGCGCGCACCCTGCCGCGCGATCTCTATTCCGGCACCGAATTACGCCACGCTAACAGTTTGCTGAATATGGGCATTCTGGTAAGCCCGTTGCTCGCCCCGCTGATTGGCGGCCTGCTGACCACCCTCTGGGGCTGGCGCGCCTGTTTTGCGTTCCTGCTGGTACTCTGTGCTGGTGTCACCTTCAGCATGGCGCGCTGGATGCCGGAAACGCGCCCGACAGGTACTGTTAAAATAGGGCTGCTTACCCGTTATAAGACTCTGTTGGGTAACGGCATGTTTAACTGCTATTTGCTGATGCTGATTGGCGGGCTGGCCGGTATTGCCGTGTTTGAGGCCTGCTCAGGCGTGCTGATGGGCGCCACGCTGGGGCTTTCCAGTATGGCGGTCAGTATTTTGTTCATCCTCCCCATTCCGGCAGCCTTTTTCGGTGCCTGGTTCGCCGGGCGGCAAAATGCGCGCTTCCCGACGCTGATGTGGCAGGCGGTCGCCAGTTGTCTGCTGGCAGGCATCATGATGTGGATCCCCGGCTGGTTTGGCGTAATGACAGTCTGGACGCTGCTGGTTCCCGCCGCGCTGTTCTTCTTCGGGGCGGGCATGCTCTTCCCATTGGCGACCAGTGGCGCAATGGAGCCGTTCCCTTTTCTGGCAGGAACGGCGGGGGCTCTGGTTGGCGGCATGCAAAATATGGGATCCGGCGCGCTGGCCTGGTTTTCTGCCGGGCTTCCCCAGACCAGCCAGTTTAGCCTTGGGATGCTGATGACGCTGGCAGGGCTTTTGATTCTGCTGAGCTGGCTGCCGCTGGCGCTGCGCCAGAAGCGCCATGAACACGAACCGGCGGCTTCCCTTCCCGGCGATCCGGCTTCGCATCCGCCTTCTCACAGTCCGGTGAAATAATCGTTTTTAGCAGCGGTTCAGTTGTTGGCCGCCATGCCCCCTCTTCGCCATCATAAAACTGCGTATCCGCATTGAGGGCGAAGGGGATCTGTGCCTTATTCAGCTCACAGGCCATAAACGCGGCGAATGCCAGTTGCGATTCACCAGGCGGACTTTTAATCGTTTCACCCACTGACCAACCGCCGACCCAGGTCGCATGACCGGTTTTTTGCTGCCAGTGGACCGCCGTATTAATACGCGCTCTGATTGCCGCCTTCTCTGCCGCCGTACCCGACGTCCACGGGTACTTTCCGTTATTTTTCAGTGGCCCCCACGGGAAAATATGCCACTCCGCCAGCAAGTAGTTCTGGCTACGCCCAGGCAATTTCAAGGACGTTAAATCCTCGGGCGCGGCCCGCAGGCGCGGCGCAATAAAGATCATGCGTTGCGGGTTGATGTCGTGGATGGTCTTGATGATATTTTCATACGCGCGGTTAAGCGCTGGCATATCGTGATTAAGCTTATCCGAAGGCTCATAAATCAGGTCAAACCCGAGCGTCGGATGTTCGCTGCCAAAGTAATTTGCCACCGTTGACCACCACGCCACCAGCTGCGCTTCGTTTTTCGCACCCGGCTCCGCCTTAAAGGTATCCGCCTGGTAAGAAATAATCGGGATCATGCCATATTTTTCGCAGGCCTCCACCAGCTTACGCAGGTGAATCAGGCGGGCTTCGGTTAATGGATCGGCCACCCGGATACGCACATGGCGAATCCCTTCCGCATAGAAATCACGGACGATAAGCGGATCGAACTCACGGATACCGCGCTCGGTTCGCGCCCAGTCGACATCCATACCCACGCCCAGTTCCTGAGCGTAGCGTGTCGCCGTAAGCGGCGTATCAGCAGCAAACGCAGACGCGCTCGCCAGAAGCAGAGCCATCGCTAATAGTGGTTTTAACACAATTGACCTTGCCAAAATCGGTGGTGATTACATGTATTTAGCATGATTTCTCGCCGAATACGTAGCGCGAAAGCGTAATAAATTCTCACTGTCTCTCCACAATGGTCAGATAACACAAGCAGAGCTATCTGGTTTTACACATTCAAATGCTGTAGCCACTGGATAAATGCCTCAATTTTCGGCCATTGTCTGCCAGGTAACGTGGAAATGTAATAGTGCTGATGACATTTCAGCGCCCTGTCGCCGAAAGGCGCGATAAGCTCCCCACTGTCGAGACGCTTTTGCACCAGCCGTTTGCGCCCCATCGCCACACCGATATGGTTCATAGAGGCAATCACCGCTAAATCTGAACGATCGAAACCAATCCCCGGCGATGCAGGCAAACTTACGCCAAAATGCTGCGCCCAGCTGTGCCATTCATCGGTGCCGGAGTCGTTGCTCCAGGCCTGCCTGTCATGCAGCAACGTACAATGGGGCAAGTTTACCAGCGAACCGGTTAAGTCGAAGCGGCGAGCATAGTCAGGACTACATACCGGAAGAATCTCTTCATCCATCAGGAAATGGTGGGTCAACTGTGCAGAGGGCGCATCATCAAAATAGATGGCCAGATCGATGCCGGCACGCTGGAGATTGACGTTGTCGTTACCGGTTAGCACCGTTAACGAAATGGACGGGTAGCGGCGTGTAAAATCGCCCAATGCGGGCACCAGCCAGCACTGAGCGATGGAGGGCCGGGAGTATACGGTTAATGTGCCGGACAGTTCCTGATTTTTAATATCGAGGATTTCCTGATTCAGCGTATCCAGTGACGATTTCAGCGCCCAGAACACCCGCTTACCTTCTTGAGTAAGCTCCACTTTACGGTGAGAACGGACAAACAGCTGGATGCCCAATTCGTCTTCCAGTTGATTCATGCGATGGCTGACGGCGCTGGGACTCAATGACAGCTCATCTGCCGCCAGCGCAAAAGATTGATGCCTCGCAGCCACCTCAAAGGTATAGAGCTTTGATAACTGCCAGCCGTTGAGCAGGCGATTTCTGCCGTCGCGTAAGGGGTCCATAGCCACCTCTGTCACCCGAGTTCGTTTGCCCGCAGTGTAGAAAAAGACGCTGCAAAAATCAGCATAAAGATGAAGCAAAATGAACCATAGCCACTTTCATTGCCATTATTCGACGCAAATCACCCGTTTGATTCAATCTGCCTCATGTGAAGGGCAATTTATATCGTTTGTCAGCCTGGCCCGTGTTTTTGTCCAATAGAGACAGGTTAATCACAGGGCAAGGTGAGATATGCACGCTCAAATCTGGGTAGTGAGCACGCTGCTGATAAGCATCGTGTTGATTGTTCTGACCATCGTGAAGTTCAAATTCCACCCCTTTCTGGCGCTGCTGCTCGCCAGCTTCTTCGTGGGAGCGATGATGGGGATGGGGCCGCTGGACATGGTCAACGCGATTGAAAACGGAATCGGCGGAACGTTAGGGTTCCTCGCCGCGGTTATTGGTCTCGGGACGATTCTCGGCAAAATGATGGAAATCTCCGGCGCGGCGGAACGTATCGGGCTTACGCTCCAGCGCTGCCGCTGGCTCTCTGCAGATGTCATCATGGTACTGGTGGGGCTGATTTGCGGTATTACGCTGTTTGTTGAAGTGGGCGTCGTGTTGCTGATTCCGCTGGCGTTTTCTATCGCCAAAAAGACCAATACGTCATTACTGAAACTGGCTATTCCGCTTTGTACCGCGTTGATGGCGGTTCACTGCGTCGTCCCGCCACACCCGGCGGCACTGTTTGTGGCCAATAAACTGGGCGCCGATATCGGGTCAGTCATCGTCTACGGTTTGCTGGTCGGTCTGCTGGCGTCACTGATTGGCGGCCCGCTATTCCTGAAACTCCTCGGCAATCGCCTGCCGTTTAAGCCGGTCCCCACAGAATTTGCCGATCTTAACGTTCGCGAGGAAGACACCCTGCCGTCCTTGAGCGCGACGCTTTTTACCGTACTGCTGCCCATCGGCCTGATGTTGGTAAAAACCGTCGCGGAGCTGAACGGGACAAAAAGCGGTACCCTCTACACGCTGCTGGAATTTATCGGCAACCCCATTACCGCCATGTTTATCGCCGTCTTCGTGGCCTATTACATGCTCGGCCTGCGCCAGCATATAGGCATGAGCACGCTTCTCACCCACACCGAAAACGGCTTTGGTTCCATTGCGAATATCCTGCTGATTATCGGCGCGGGCGGTGCGTTTAACGCCATTCTCAAGAGTAGCGGTCTGGCGGATACCCTGGCGGTGCTCCTCTCCGGTATGCACATGCACCCGATTCTGCTCGCCTGGCTGGTGGCGTTGATCCTGCATGCGGCAGTCGGTTCGGCGACGGTAGCCATGATGGGTGCGACGGCGATTGTCGCGCCGATGCTGCCGCTTTATCCCAATGTCAGCCCGGCGATCATCGCCATTGCTATCGGTTCCGGCGCCATTGGCTGCACCATTGTCACCGATTCGCTCTTCTGGCTGGTAAAACAGTACTGCGGCGCAACCCTTAACGAAACGTTCAAATACTATACAACGGCAACATTTATTGCGTCGGTCGTTGCGCTGGCTGGCACATTCCTGCTTTCCTTTATTATCTGAATGCAAAGAGACGTACTATGGAAAACATTCAAACACTCATCGCCCGTCATCCCTTAGTGGCGGACCTGATCGCTCTGAAAGAGACGACCTGGTTTAACCCTGGCACCACCTCTATTGTTGAAGGTCTGCCTTATGTCGGCCTCACGCAGGCGGATGTTGATGATGCGCATGCCCGCCTCACCCGTTTCGCACCGTATCTGGCGAAAGCATTCCCGGAAACGGCCGCTGCCGGGGGGATTATTGAGTCAGAGTTGATTGCCATTCCGGCCATGCAAAAGCGGCTCGAAAGCGCCTTCAGGCAGCCGATTGGTGGCGAAATGCTGCTGAAAAAAGACAGTCATCTGCCCATCTCGGGTTCCATCAAAGCCCGTGGCGGCATTTATGAAGTGCTGACTCACGCGGAAAAACTGGCGCTGGAAGCCGGTTTGCTGAGCACCGAGGATGACTACAGCGTGCTGCTCTCACCGGAATTCAAACAGTTTTTTAGCCAGTACAGCATTGCGGTTGGCTCGACCGGCAATCTGGGGCTGTCGATTGGCATCATGAGCGCCCGCATCGGTTTTAACGTGACGGTCCATATGTCTGCCGACGCCCGCGCCTGGAAAAAAGCCAAACTGCGCAGCCACGGCGTGACGGTCGTTGAATATGAAGAAGATTACGGCGTGGCGGTGGAGCAGGGGCGCAAAGCGGCGCAGTCCGATCCGAACTGCTTTTTCATTGACGATGAAAACTCTCGTACCCTGTTTCTGGGCTATGCGGTCGCCGGGCAGCGCCTCAAAGCGCAGTTTACACAACAAGGACGCGTGGTGGATAGCGATCATCCGCTGTTCGTCTATCTTCCCTGCGGCGTAGGCGGCGGGCCTGGCGGCGTGGCTTTTGGCCTGAAACTGGCGTTTGGCGATAACGTACACTGCTTCTTTGCCGAACCGACCCACTCACCGTGCATGCTGCTGGGGGTGTACACCGGCCTGCATGATGCGATCGCCGTTCAGGATTTGGGTATCGATAATGTCACGGCGGCAGACGGACTGGCGGTGGGCAGAGCGTCCGGGTTTGTAGGCCGCGCCATGCAACGGTTGCTGGACGGGTTCTATACTCTGGATGACCAGACCATGTATAACCTGCTCGGCATTCTGGCCCAGGAAGAAGGCATACGACTGGAACCTTCCGCACTGGCAGGCATGGCAGGGCCGCTCCGTGTTTGCGCGAGTGCGGACTATTTACGTTTACAGAGTATGACCGCAGACCACCTGGATAACGCCACGCATATCGTCTGGGCGACCGGCGGCGGGATGGTGCCAGAAGAAGAGATGGCGCACTACCTGGCAAAAGCCCGGCAGGTCTGATACTGCCTCAAAGGGCGTTAAGGATATGGCGGATATGCATTAGCCCGAACAGCAGCGAAAGAGAAAGCACTGCCAGCGCGATCAGCAGCTTATCGCGGATCGCGCCCGGCGTGGCGAAATCGCTGCTTTCAACATCCATCAGGGTGCGATTGCGCGTATAGCGCCATAGCATACCGCCGACCAATAATAGCACCACCAGCGAGATCCAGAAGGTGATCCCCGCGTGCTGCCAGTTGTGCTTTACCGCAAAGGCAAGCAGGGCAATGTAACCAAAAAAGGTACGTAGCCAGGCAAGTGACGTGCGCTCCGGCTGTAGCCCCGGGTCTGCCTTACGCCGCGCCTTACGGTCAGCCACCATACAGCACCAGTCCCATCACCACGGCGGCCACCGTCAGCAAAACAGCACTGATCACCAGCAGGCTTCGCGTATAAGGCAGGTCTTCTTTCAGGCGCATCGCTTTTTCATTGCGCAGCCAGCGCATATAGCCGTAAACCGCTAGTCCCCCGGCAAACAGACAGAGCAGCAACGCCAGCACCAGGCGAATCAGCGGCGTGGCAAATTCCGGCGCCAGTTGATCAAGCCCCACGCCCGCCGCCAGAAAGCCAAGCGCGGTGCGGATCCATGCTAAAAATGTACGCTCGTTGGCCAAAGAGAAGCGGTAATCCGGTGCTTCACCAAGCTGGGAAATTTTCATGAAGGCTCCATGTCGTGCTGCAGGCTGGCATCAGCATAGCGTAAATCGACAAGGACAAAAAACCGGCATCGGGCGATGCCGGCCAGGAAGATTAATGCAGTTCAGGCCAGTAGCCCTTGTTAGCGTCAATCAGGTCATCCAGAATCGCTTTGGCAACCGAGGCGCTTGGTACAGTTTTTGACAGCGTAATCGCCTGCCACAATTTCTGGTATGAACGCTGTTCCCACGCATCCACCACCAGTTTTTCCACCGCCACCTGCTGACTCATCAGCCCTTTCTGGAAGTGCGGAATATCGCCGACGGTGAGCGGCTCTGGTCCGTTATGGCCGACCAGGCAAGGAATTTCCACCATCGCATCAGCATCAAAGTTATGAATTGCGCCGTTATTTGGCACAATCAACAGCATGCGCTCCTGAGTATTGAAAGCAATCGCGGTCGCCAGATCGACGATATACGACGCATGTTCATCGATTTCCAGCTCCCCGGCGGAAGACTTACCGGCTTCAATAATCGCCCGGCAGGCGCTGAAAACATGTTTCTCGCGATGATCCATCACTTCATTAGCACGGGTGCGTTCTGGGTTGGAGTGCGCCACCACATAATCCGGGAAGAGGTAATATTTCAGGTACGTGTTGGGCATCGTGTCCGGATCGAGGGCCTGTACGTCTTTTGCTTTGGCAAAAGTGTCGTTCCAGCTCGCTTCGGTATGCGCATTGTCAGAGGGCGGAACATAGCCGTTTTTCGCCACATATTCCCGCAGTTTTGGCAGCAAATCGTTGCCGTTCAGATCCTCAATGGATGTCCACCAGCCGAAGTGATTCAGCCCGTAGTAACGCACGCGCATCTCTTTGCGGTTTTTCAGGCCGACAATCTGCGCCATACGCCCTTCAATGCCGATCGGCATATCGCAGATGTTGAGGATCTTAGCGTTCGGACGCAGGCGGCGCGTGGCTTCCGCGACAATGGCCGCCGGGTTGGAGTAGTTCAGCATCCACGCATTCGGGGAGTACTGCTCCATGTAGTCCACCAGTTCCAGCACGCCGCCAATAGAGCGCATACCGTAGGAAATCCCACCCGGTCCGCAGGTTTCCTGGCCCAGCACGCCGTGGCGCAGGGGGATTTTCTCATCTTTTTCGCGCATCGGATATTTGCCCACGCGGATATGCGCCATCACGAAATCGACATCGGTAAAGGCCGTTTTCGGATCGGTGGAGTAGCTAAATTCTATCTCCGGCGCCTGTTCCCTGAGGATGATTTTGCACGCTTCGGCGATAGTCTCCTGACGTGCGCCATCGTTGTCGTAGAATTTCAGCGCGCGCAGCGGGAAGCGATCACGGTTAGCGAGCAACATCAGGACAATACCGGGGGTAAAGGTACTACCGCCGCCTGCTATGACAACTGAGAATTTTTTCATGATACAGCCTCCGTCATGGTGGTTTGTTCGTTTGTTAAAGGGGTTTTCATCAGCGATTCAAGCTGGTCGCGCACCTGGGGGACATGCAGACCGACAATCACCTGAATGCCGTTGCCGCGTCGCACCACACCGTGTGCACCCAGGGCTTTAAAGACGTCATCGCTTTGGGTTTGCGCCATATCGACCAGCGCGATGCGTAAGCGGGTGGCGCAGTTGTTAATGCTTTCGATGTTGGCAGCGCCGCCGAGGGCCTGTAAGAATCCGGCGGCCTGGCCGATCTGTTGGCTGGCGGCGGCTGGTGCGCTGGTTTGCCCGCGCGCCGCCTTATAGTCGGCCTTGCTGTAGAGTTTGATTTCGCTCTCTTCCCGGCCTGGGGTTTTGAGGTTCAGTCGTTCAATCAGCGTTTTGAAGACCACGAAATAGAGGCCGGTGAAGCAGACGCCGATACCGATTTGGGTGAACACCGTTGAGGCGTGGTTATGGAACATCGGGATCCAGTTTTGCGGCAGAAACTGGTCAAGTAACCCGCCGCCCATGTTACCCACAACGCCAAAGACATACATCGTTGTCGCCATAGAGGCCGCCAGGACGGCATGAATGGCAAACAACAGCGGAGAGATAAACAGAAAGGTGAATTCAAGTGGTTCAGTAATGCCCACCAGCACAGCCGTAAGCGTGGCCGGAATAAGCAGACCCGCGACCTTAACGCGATTTTCCGCTGATGCGGTGTACCAGATAGCCAGCGCAATCCCGACCGAGCCAAACACTTTGGAGTTGCCGTGTAGTGCGAAACCGCCTTCCGGGAAGAGCGTTTTCAGCGGCAATGTGCTCTGGCTAAACTCCTGCAGGTGCTGCGCCCAGTAGACCTGAATACCGCCTTCCACTGCCGCCGGGCCGAAGATGAACGGACCGTAAACAAAGTGGTGCAATCCGGTTGGGATCAGAATACGTTCCAGGAAGGTATACACCCATACGCCCAGCGCACCGGCAGAACGCAGGAACACCTGCAGGGACTCAATGCCCATCTGCACTTTCGGCCAGCCCAACAGGGTGAGCCAGGCGCAGGGAAGCATGACGAAAAACGCGAGGATAACGACAAACGAGGTGCCCTGGAAAATCCCCAGGAAAACCGGAAGCGGCTTGTCGAAAAAGCGATTGTGGATAGCGGTAACGATGCCCGAAATGATAATAGCGCCAATGATGCTGGTATCGAGTGTTTTGATACCTGCGATCATCGCCAGACCGCTTCCGGCAACGGGTTCGGCAGAAAAATTAACGCCAAAGAAATGCCCCCAGGTCATACCCATCGCATTGATAAAGTAGTTCCAGGTCAGGAAACTGATCAGCACCGCCAGACAGGCTCTGCCCTGCGCCTGCTTAGCAAGGCCGATCGGTAAGCCGACGGCAAAAATCAGCGGCATATTACGGAACACCGCCCAGCCGCCCTCTTCAATGATGTGAACAATTTGCGCGAACAGATTATCAGGGGCGGTTAAGGCCTCGCCGACAAACAGCGGGTTGCGAAGCATGATAGCGATTCCCACCACGATCCCGGCAAACGGAAACAGTAATACCGGGGTAAACATGGCACCGCCAAAACGTTGTATTTGACTGAGCATTTTTAAATCCTCACGTAACAACCTGTAGGGAGTAGAGGCCTTTATGGTTTTTTGCTGGCCTGGGGTGAGGATAAGAATTTACTCATACGCGAACATGGCGTGCCGTTACGATTCGTGATCGCATTCATGGTTTTAATTTGACCTGTCAGGTCTACTTTTGATAGTAAATATGGACATGTCAGAACCGCATTCCTGCACTGATAAGGACAAAGAGGTCTACTGGTGATCTACAAATCCATTGCCGACAGATTACGGCTACGGCTGAATTCGTCGGACTATACTGTCGGCAGCCCGTTGCCGGGAGAAAAAGCGCTGGCGCAAGAGTTTGGCGTGGCGCGAATGACCATTCGCAAGGCGTTAGATCTGCTGGAAGGCTGGGGGCTGGTTGAACGCCGCCATGGTAGCGGGACATTTGTCGCACGCAAGGATGTGCACCATGAAACCGCCAATCTGACCGGCCTTGTGGAAGTGCTCCGCCAGCAGGGGAAAGAGGTGCAGAGTAAAGTCCTGCAGTTCGAGGTGATGCCCGCGCCGCCTGCGATTGCCAGCCTGTTGCGGATTCAGGTGGATGAGCGCATCTACTTTTCGCGCCGGATGCGCTACGTGGAAGGGAAGCCCCTGATGCTGGAGGACAGCTTTATGCCCGTGAAGCTCTTTCGCAACCTCTCACTGGCACATCTCGAAGGGTCGAAATTTGATTACATTGAGAAGGAGTGTGGGATAACCATCAGCGGGAACTATGAGAGTCTGACACCCGTGCTGGCGGATAAATCGCTGGGAGGGTATCTGAATGTCCCGGAACAGACGCCGCTGCTGCGAATCACCTCCCTTTCTTACAGTGACAGCGGCGAGTTCCTGAATTATTCCGTTATGTTCCGTAATACCCGTGATTACCAGGTGGACTATCATCTGCGGCGTATCCACCCGGAAAATGGCTAACTGACACCCCGGAACGTGAGGAATCCCCAGTAATCTTACGTTTTACAGCGATAACGCCGCTTAATAAGAATAAAACCGTGACAGCGATGACAGGGTCCGGCTGAAAATCGATGAGGCGCTGGCGGCTGACCGGGGCCGCCAGCAGGGATGCGGGCGGAGGGGATAGCCTGCTAGGAACATAAGGTGAACGGAATGACCATCAGAGCCGCATTTTCCCCCTCACCCTGGCCCTCTCCCTCAAGGGAGAGGGGACCGTTCGTGCTCGCATTTTTGTGGGGATTCCTCAGCCCCAGAACAGCACAGCCAGCAATTGCGGCGTGATGATACGCAGGAACATTACCAGCGGGTAAACCGTGGCATACGAGAGCGCGGCGGCACCGCTGGTGGCGTGCAGGCCGTTAGCAAAAGCCAACGCCGGGGGATCGGTCATCGAACCGGCCAGCATGCCGCACAGGGTCAGGTAGTTCATTTTTGCAAACAACCGCGCCAGAATCCCGACAGTCAGCAATGGAATAGCGGTAATAAAAATCCCGTAGCACATCCAGTTGAACCCATCGCCGTGAGTCAGCGTCGCGATAAAATCACCGCCGGATTTCAGCCCGACCACCGCGAGAAACAGCACGATACCCAACTCACGCAGAGCAAGGTTGGCGCTGGGCGGCATGAACCAGTAGAGCTTACCCACGCTGCCGATACGCCCGAGGATCAGCGCCATGATCAGCGGCCCGCCCGCGAGCCCCAGTTTTAATGCCACCGGGAAGCCGGGAACAAAAACAGGAATCGACCCCAGCAAGACCCCCAACCCAATGCCGATAAAGACTGGCAACATCTGGACTTGCTGGAGTTTATGCTGCGCATTCCCGACCTCAGAAGCCACTGCATCAATGGCCGCCTGACGCCCGACAAGGTTCAGAATGTCGCCGAATTGCAGGCTGGAATCACTGCTGGCTACCAGTTCTACCCCGGCGCGGTTAAGACGGGAAATCACCACGTCATAGCGCTCTTTGAAGTGCAGATCGCGAATGCGCTTACCCAGGACTTTTTCGTTAGTCACCACCACACGCTCAACGCGAAGATCGGTCCCCCGCGTCGAGAGCGAGGTATCGACCTCCTGGCCCATCACCAGTTGCGCGCTATGCAGGTCTTTCGGCAGGCCAACAAGATGCAGCAGGTCACCAACCTGAATAATCGTGCCCGGAGAAGGCACCATCAGCAATTCATCTCGTTTCAGGCGCGAACAGATGATTTTATCGCTGTTCAGCATCGGCACATCCTGAATCGCCATATTGTTCAGGTTCGGGTTTTCCACGCGAATATTAATGGTCTTGATCAGCGAGTTACCCGAGCTGATGCCCGCATCATGCAGTTGCGCTTCCTGCTCAACATTGATGCGAAAACCGACACGAATCAGCCACATGGTCAGTAAAATGCCGCAGATGCCGAACGGGTAGGCCATCGCATAGCTCATCCCCATTTGATCAAGAACATTAGACGGCGTACCCAGGTCATGCAGGATCTGCTGCCCGGCCCCGAGTGCCGGGGTGTTGGTGACCGCACCGGAGAAGATCCCCAGAATGACGGGCAGCGGAATATTGAAGAGTTTGTGCAGAATAGCGGTGACCAGTCCGCCCAGTATCACAATCAGAATGGCAAACAAGTTCAGGCGCAGCCCGGAAACGCGCAGCGAGGCAAAAAAGCCCGGCCCGACCTGAATACCGATGGTATAGACAAAGAGGATAAGGCCGAACTCCTGCACGAAGTGCAGCATCGGGCTGCTCAGGGTAATCCCGGCCTGATCAACAAAATGGCCAACGATAATACCGCCGAAAAGCACGCCACCAATCCCAAAACCCACGCCGCGTATTTTTACATTGCCGATCCACAAACCGACGACCGCGACCAGCGCCAGCATGCTTACGGTTAACGCTATATCACTCATGATGGCTCCCTGTGAATAACATTGTAAACACAATGGATTCTCTCAGAGCGGCAGCGGGATGTATGGGCTTTGGCGCACAAAAAAGCCCCGCCGAAACGGGGCAAAGTAAACGCAAAACGGTCACCCTGAGGTGACCGTTTTTGGTGTGTGTGCTTGCGCCCGTGAAAGGGGGTAGAAACCGCGCAATCCCTCCGGGCACAAACGACTATCAGCTATTTAATGCCGGACGCTCGCTAATGGCAATCCGCTGAGGCGCAATGACTTCCGGCACGTTACGGGTCAGGTCAATATGGAGTAAGCCGTTAGCGAATGTCGCGCCAGAGACCTCCATATTTTCCGCCAGCGTAAAGCTCAGGGTGAAAGGTTGAATTACCAGCCCCTGGTGCAGCCATTTCGGCTCGTTGGCCGGTTTTTCCGGCGAACCTTTGATAACTAAACGTGTGCCTTCCAGCTGAATATCCAGCTCTTGCTGGTTAAAACCAGCCAATGCCAGCGTAATGCGGTAATGGTTATCATCGCCCTTTTCAATGTTATAGGGCGGGAATGTCTGATGCTCGGTGGTGCTTTGCAGCGCGTTAGCCAGTTTGTCAAAACCGATCCACTGACGCAGCAGCGGGGATAAATCGTAATTACGCATGATATTTCTCCTTCTGAGAAGCGAGTAAGTTCCTGCAAGCGTGTGGCTCGCATATGCTCCCTGACGGCAAGCATTCAGTTCAGATAATTAGTTAATCTCAATGCGACGCGGTTTCTTTGCTTCCGGAACAACGCGTTCAAGATCAACATACAGCAGGCCATTCACCAGATTTGCGCCTTTAACATGGATGTTTTCGGCAAGCTGGAATTTGCGCTCAAAGTTACGTTCGGCGATGCCCTGGTAGAGGTAGGTACGTTCTTTCTGTTCGGTCGCGTGCGCGCCTTTCACGATAAGCAGGTTGTCCTGGGCGGTGATATCCAGTTCGCTTTCCGCGAACCCCGCTACCGCGATCGCGATGCGATAATGGTTTTCGTCAACTAATTCAACGTTGTACGGAGGATAGCCACCGTTGCTTTGGTTTTGATTGTTTTCCAGCAGGTTGAACAGACGGTCGAAACCAATGGCTGAACGATAAAGCGGAGAAAGATCGAAGTTACGCATACATAAAGCTCCTGAAATCAGCGAGGTTGTCATTTGCCTTCCACAATGGACAGGCCGCGGTAGCCCAACACCCTTCCGGCGTGTCTTCCGGCTACATTCTTAAAATAGGGGTGACGCTTATGTTTTCAAGGGTCTTTTTCTGACTTTTTTTTGCAGTTTCTCGCGCTTTGCATAGACTGGGATCACAGCACAAAAGGTGAAAGTGCGAATGTCGCCACAGAGCGCAGCATGGAGGCTGTCTTTTTTGGTGCAGGACAGATATAACGCCAGCAGCAGTCTCCATACTGCCCATAACAATGATTAACTGATGATGAAAAATACTCTGATTGTTTCGACGCTGCTTAGTGGAATGGTGTTACTCAGTGGTTGCTCCAGCGTGATGTCGCATACCGGGGGCAAGGAAGGCGTGTATCCGGGTATGAAAGCAAGTTCCACGATGTTGTCGGATGATAATACGAATATCGGTATGAAATCTCTGGTGGTTCTGGATATGCCTTTTACAGCCGTCATGGATACAATACTGCTGCCGTGGGATATGTTCCGCACCGACAGCTCCGTTAAATCCCGCGTTGAGAAAAGCGAAAAGGCCACCATGGCGACGGACAACGTGATTCCGCCCGCCCCCATGGCTAAGCAGTAATTACATACCCGTTTCCGTCATCCAAATTTGGCGGAAACCCGCAATCTCTTCCATCCAGGCGATAGAACGACCGTCCGGCGAGAACACGACCGCATCCGCAGACGGCGGATTGCCGTGATCGGTTGTCAAAAAGGTGATGTCGCCGCAAGCGGCATCGCACAGTGCGATACGATTATCCAGCACGAAGCCCAACGCCGTCCCCGAAGGATGCCAGTTAAAGGCAGACTGGATACCTGTTTCCGTGTGGGTTAACTGCTGCGGTTCGCCACCCTGTGGCGAGATAAACCAAAGCTGGACAATACCCGCATCATCACGCATTAAAAACGCAATCGCCGTACCCTGCGGGTTACTGCGCACCCAGTGGCGCGGTACGTTAGCCAGCCCCGGAAAGGCACGCTGATGAGTAAAAGTCAGACGCCGTTGCGAAACGCCTGCTGGTGGTGCTGGCAGGCTTGTCGGCGTACCCTGTAGCGGCCTATCGCCTGGCTGTTCCCATCCCTGCGCCTCTTTCGGCAGGTCAACGATAAACAACTCCGGCACTTTCTCGCCTGTTAACGACAGCGTATCGCCAATAAAGGCCAGCTTATCGTTACCCACCCAACCTTCTTCGTACGCACGGTTGATCTCATCGCTACCGGGAACAGGCGCTGGCGTAGTACGGCTTACCAGCACGCACCAGTGGCTCCCCGCATACTCGCGTGGATGGGTGAGCGGGGGTTGCACTGGGCCAAAAGGTACGGCGACACCGACATTACGTAAATCCTGCGCCGGGTCCAGTTCGTGCATCACATGATCGTTATAGGTAAAGCTGACGTTCTCGCCGTTGGGGCTAAAGACATGCACATGGCTACCGCCGCGCAACGCGCCCGGCGTAAAGGGTGCGGTGATGTCCATCGCGTCCAGATTGGCGGTTTTTCCATGAGCGTGAATAACGCCGCGACGGTGGTGAAAATCGTAATGCCAGTCAGCATCGGGGTTTTCCGGGCCGTGGATAAAGACATATTTCACTTCATAAGGATGAACGGTCACTACGCCTACGTGTGCCCCCGCTTGCGCCTGATAGATCACCTCAACGGCGCCGCTATGGATATTGACGCGTTCAATGGTTTCACCGGTAAACGACGCGCCGGAAGGGCGAACATCAAACACCAGCCACTGACTGTCCGGTGTCCAGGTGTGGATATTGGTGAGTTGGTGATGACGGGGCGCGGTAGTAATTTGTTTCATGTAATGGATGACCCTGATGCCATGTTTGGCATCAGGGTATCGCAAGGCGGGGAGATTAACCTACCCGTTTTACATCGCCGACCAGCAGGATGTAAGAAAGTGCGCCGATTAATGCCACCACGGAGATATAGACCAGCGCCGGGGCAAAACCGTAGCTCTGTGCCAGATAGCCGATAACCAGCGGCACAGTAATACCACCCAGACCGCCAACAAAGTTAAATACGCCGCCCGTCAGCCCAATCAGACGCATCGGCGCAAGGGAGGAGACCAGCGACCAGGTGATGGAGGCGAAACCGTTGCCGAAAAACGCGATGGCCATCAGCGTCATGATCCATACCGGGTCATTGGTGTAGTTCGCACCCATAATGCAGGTGGAGATCAGCAGACCACAGATGATGGGGGTTTTACGCGCCGCGCCAAGGGAGAAGCCTTTGCGCACCAGTCTGTCCGCCAGCCAGCCGGAGAGCAGCACGCCAAAGAAGGCGGCGAGGAACGGTACCGTGGTCATAAACCCGGCTTTCAGGGCGGTGATGCCTTTTTCCTGAGTCAGGTAGTTCGGGAACCAGGTCAGGAAGAACCACAGCGTAGAGGTGACGGCGAACTGCCCCAGGTAAACCCCGACCAGTTTACGGTGGAACACCAGTTTCCAGTCGGCTTTGGTGAGCGGCTGGCGTGCCTCTTTGGTCACAGGCGCATCACCGTCTACCAGACCACCGCCTTCGCGAATGTATTCCAGCTCTTCATGGGTGACGCTTTTGGTCAGACGCGGCGGTTGATAGACCTTGAACCAGATTAATGACCAGATGATGCCAATCCCGCCGGTAACGATAAATACCCAGTGCCAGCTCAGCAGCTCCTGAATCCAGATAAGCAGCGGGGTAAGAAATGCCAGGCCGACAAACTGACCAGAGGTGTAGAAACCGACCGCGGAAGCGCGTTCGTGTTCCGGGAACCAACTGGTCACCATACGGTTGTTGGTCGGAAAGGCGGGCGCCTCAAAAATCCCGGTAATGGCGCGCAGACCAATCAGCGACATTAACCCTGTCGCAAAGCCCTGAAACAGCGTCGCCACCGACCAGCCAAAGATGGCGATAAAATAGGTGAGGCGAGAGCCGACGCGGTCAAGGAACCAGCCGCCGGGGATCTGACACAACGTATAAAGCCAGGCGAAGGCGGAAAAGACATAGCCCATTTCCGCCTTGGTGATACCAAACTCTTGCTGAATATGCGCGGAGGCCACCGCGAGGTTGGCCCTGTCGACATAACAAATAACAACCGTAATAAAGATCATCACCAGCGTCAGATAACGCCGACGACCGACTTTTGCAGCAGTAACTGAAATATCCATCGCAATCTGTCTCCAGATTTTGGGCATAGCGAGGCCGCTCACCATGCCCGGTAAATTACAGAGGGTGTGTAGAATTTTTAATTTTTAGCTTACTTACGGATGCTCAAAATAGTTTGCGTTGCAGGAAGGCGGCAAGATTGTAAATCCCCAGGAGCTTACATTAAGTAAGTGACTGGGGTGCACAATCGCAGCCAACGCACCTGCGGCGCAAAATATGAAGAGCATTTACCATTCGGCGACGGTGCCGTCTTCATTCCGCCAAACCGGATTACGCCAGTCCGGCGCATTCTTACTCAACTCAATAACCTTCTCTTCATCAATGTCCACACCCAGCCCTGGTTTCATCAATGGTTTAAAGAAGCCGCCTTCCATATTGAAATCTTCTTTATTTTTCACGAAGTCGAGCAATTCAGCGCCTTTATTGTAATGAATGCCCATACTCTGCTCCTGGAATACCGCATTGTGGGAAACGAAATCCACATGCAGACAGGCCGCCAGCGCCACCGGACCGAGCGGGCAGTGCGGAGCCAGCGCCACGTCATAGGCTTCGGCCATTCCGGCAATTTTGTAGCACTCGGTAATCCCGCCCGCGTGGGATAAATCCGGCTGCAATATCGAAATGCCACCGCCTTCAAGTACACGTTTAAATTCAAAACGCGAGAACATACGTTCACCAGCGGCAATCGGAATATGCGTTTGCGCCGCCAGACGCGGATAATATTCCGCCTGCTCTGCCAGTACCGGCTCTTCAATAAATAACGGGCGATACGGCTCAAGTTCTTTAATTAATACTTTCGCCATCGGCGCACTGACGCGCCCATGGAAATCGAGGCCAAATTCAATCTCATTGCCAAAAGCTTCCCGAATTTGTGCCACAGTATTTACGGCGGCATCTACCGCGCGGGAATTATCAATCACGCCCATCTCTTCGCAACCGTTCAGCTTAAAGGTATCAAAGCCAATGTTGCGCAGAGTCTTAATGCCGTCGATCACTTCCGCCGGACGGTCGCCGCCGACCCAGCTGTACGCTTTGATTTTGTCACGCACCAGGCCGCCCATAAGTTGCCAGACCGGCGCATTGTGAACTTTGCCTTTGATATCCCACAGCGCCTGGTCAATACCGGCAATGGCGCTCATCAGAATCGGGCCGCCACGGTAAAAACCAGCACGGTACATCACCTGCCATAAATCGTTGATTCGTGCCGGATCCTGGCCAATCAGATAATCACCCAGTTCATGGACTGCCGCTTCAACCGTGCGGGCGCGTCCTTCAATGACCGGCTCTCCCCAGCCAACAACGCCTTCATCGGTTTCGATTTTCAGGAACATCCAGCGCGGGGGTAAACGGTAAGTGGTGAGTTTCGTTATTTTCATTGCACTGCCTCTCGATACGCGTTAACAAATGCGGTTGCCTGCTGTGCGGTGCGCTCCACGGACTGCCCGGCACGATACAAATCGCTGCCCAGCCCGGCGCCCACGCAGCCAGCCTTAATCCATTGCGCCAGGTTTTCTGGCGTCACGCCCCCCACGGCAAAGACCGGCACTTCCGGCGGTAAAACCGCTTTCAACGCTTTGATGTAGTCCGGGCCAAAAGCCGAAGAGGGGAAGATTTTCAGCGCCTGGGCGCCCGCATCTAGCGCGGTAAAGGCTTCGCTGGCGGTCGCGCAGCCCGGGCAGACCGTCATGCCGTAGCGCACCGCGCGGCGAATGACCTCGGGCTGAATATTGGGAGTGACGATCAATTTGCAGCCTATCTCAGCCAGTTGGTCAACCTGCTCTGGCTTGAGAACGGTGCCCGCGCCAATCAGTGCTTTGTCGCCAAAGGCCTCCACGATGGCTGGAATGCTTTTTTCCCACTGGGGCGAATTGAGCGGGATCTCTACCGCATCGAAACCAGCGTTAATCACCGCACCGACGTGCGCAAGCGCTTCGTCGGGGGTGACGCCACGTAATATTGCGATGAGCGGAAGGTTAGTTTGCCACTGCATGAACAATGCTCCTTATTCCTGTCTGAAATGCGGTGTCGCCGGAAATAACCGTAGCCTTACGGCCCATTGCCTCCAGCGCCTGCTGATAGCGGCCGGACAGTGCTTTTCCCGCAACGATGGTGACCTGATGATCGCTATAGCGCTCAGCCATGCTGGCGACTTCGGCGCCAATCAGCAGACCCGATAAAAACTCGCTAACCTGTTCATGCGGTAAATGACCGAGCACATGGGCGGCACGGACTTCGAACAGTTGCGGCAGAATTGCGGGCGTAGCGAGGCCGCGTTCAAGCCCGGACGTAAATGCCGCAGATGACACCTCCTGCTCCGGCAGACCCGCTCCCACCAGCGAATGGCGCAACAGTAAATGGTGCAATTCACCGGTCATCACGGTGCGAAAATCATGGATTTGGCGTTCATCTGCGCGCACCCATTTACAGTGGGTGCCCGGCATGACATAAACAGAAGAAGGAGAAAGTTCGCGTGCGCCCAGCAGCTGTGTCTCCTCGCCACGCATCACGTTGTGGTTATCGTCGCGAGAAACGCACAGGCCAGGAATAATCCAGACATTGTCGCCAACGGCATTCAACTGCTCGCCAATGGCGGAGAAACAGGCAGGAACGGGTAAGTAGGGAGCCACTTTCCAGCCGACATTGCTGCCTACCATACCTGCCATCACCACTGGCGTTTGCGCATCACGCCAGCCGTGGGTAATTTCTGCTAACACCGCTTGTGGGGATTTACCATTCAGGCGTGTAACACCTGCTTCTGATTGCCTGCTCTCCAGGCATTCCGCCCCCTGATAAAGCCAGGCGCGTAAATTGGTCGACCCCCAGTCAATTGCGATGTAGCGAGATGTCATGTGATTTCCTTAAGCCTTCGGGTAGAGCTGGCGATCATGGTCAGCGCCGCCTGCTCTGCTGCATCACCGTCCTGATGCCGTATCGCATCGAACAGCGCCTTATGTTCCTGGAGCGTTTTTGGCATGTTGGCTTCATCGCCCATCCAGGTTCGTTCAAATACCGCCCGCTGAAGCGAACTTATCGCTACGGTCAATTGCTGTAGCACCGGGTTGTGTACCGACCCCAGTACCGCTTCGTGATAACGAATGTCCGCCTCATTGAACGCATCGCGATTCTGGTTATTCGCAATCATGTCGTTAAGCGCCGCCTCGATTTGCGCCAGATCGCTTGAGGTCGCGCGCTCCGCCGCCCAGCGAGCAATGGCGGGCTCGACAAGATTTCGCACCTCACTCATCGCGCTGATGAGTCGCGGGTCATAGTCGTTTTCCAGTACCCATTGCAGTACTTCGGTATCGAGGTAATTCCACTGATTGCGCGGCGCCACAAATGCGCCGCGATAACGTTTTATCTCGATCAGTCTCTTCGCCATTAATGAGCGAAAGACTTCGCGAATGATGTTGCGCGAGGTTTCAAACTCCTCGCAGAGTTCTGCTTCTGCCGGAAGCGCTGAGCCGGGGACATATTTCCCGGCCACAATCTGGTGCCCTAATGTGATGACGATGCGGTCGGTTTTGGTGAGAGTCATGGCATGCCCTTATTCACTGTGTATGCCTGCCTACTTTACCTCGACCGGCGATTTTCGCCTCATCCTTGCACTACAAACAGCGCTTACTTCTCTTTCGTTGAATTGAAATGTAGTACAATCATTTATAGTTGTACTACAATTTAGATCGCAAAATGAACGACAGATCACAAAATTAACGCCCTTCACTTCACCGTCACTTCACCCGAGCCGCTTATCGTCCTTATCAACATGAGGAGGGGATATGCAGCATTTTGATGTGGCGATTATTGGTCTGGGGCCAGCGGGAGCCTCGCTGGCGCGGCAGTTAGCGGGCAAGATGAGCGTGCTGGCATTAGACAAAAAGCAACAATGCGGGACGGGCGGATTTATGAAACCGTGTGGCGGATTGCTGGCCCCGGACGCGCAACGCTCGTTTATCCGTGCGGGTATTACGCTGCCGGTGCAGGTACTGGCCGATCCACAAATTTTCAGCGTGCAAACGCTGGATGTGCAAACGGGAATTGCACGCAATTATCAACGCAGCTATGTCAATATTGACAGACATGCCTTTGATTTATGGATGAAGTCATTAATCCCTGCTTCGGTCGCCGTTCATCACGATGCTTTGTGTAAAACGATCAGCCGCCAGGATAACCGCTGGCATCTGACGTATGCGGTTGACGGTGAAACCCATGAGGCAACGGCAGCGTATCTGGTGGGCGGCGATGGCGCAAACTCGATGGTGCGGCGTGTTCTGTATCCCGATCATGAAATCCGCAAGTACGTCTCGTTGCAGCAGTGGTTCCAGGACCGTCACCCCTCACCGTTCTATTCCTGCGTGTTTGATAACGAGACAACCGATTGTTATTCATGGAGTATCTGTAAAGACGGCTATTTTATTTTCGGTGGGGCATTTGCCATGAAGGATGGCAGGGAGAATTTTCTCCGCCTCAAACAGCGTCTTGAACCATTCGATTTTCGCTTTGGCGACGCGGTGAAAACGGAGAAATGTACAGTGCTGTGCCCGTCCCGCTGGGCGGATTTTGTCTGCGGAAAAGAGAATGCGTTTCTGATTGGCGAAGCAGCGGGTTTTATCAGCGCCAGTTCCCTGGAGGGGATCAGCTATGCACTGGATAGTGCGGAAATTCTGGCAGACGTATTGCGCGGAGGGGCAAAAAACCTCAATGCGGAATACTGGAAGAAAACGCGGCGATTACGCATGAAATTGCTGGGAAAAGTTGTTAAAAATCGTTGTCTGACTACGCCATGGATACGCAGTCTCATCATGAAAAGTGGGATAAGCCATATCCCGGTGCAGCAGGAGACGCCTGGGCAGGCAAGGGCCTGATCGCCCCTGCCTGACGGCAGATTAATTCAGAACAAACTTCTCAATGGCATACGCTACGCCATCTTCAAGGTTGGATTTGGTGACAAAGTTGGCCACTTCTTTCACCGACGGAATGGCGTTATCCATTGCCACCCCCACGCCAGCATATTCAATCATGGCGATGTCGTTTTCCTGATCGCCGATGGTCATGATCTCTTCCGGCTTGATGCCCAGCACCTCAGCCAGCGATTTCACGCCGGTACCTTTATTGACGCGTTTATCAAGCATTTCGAGGAAGTAAGGCGCGCTTTTCAGCACGGTATATTTTTCTTTCACTTCTGCCGGGATGCGGGCAATCGCTTTATCGAGGATTTCCGGCTCATCAATCATCATCACCTTGAGGAACTGCGTGTTCGGATCCATGTTTTCCGGCTCACAGAACACCAGCGGGATGGTGGCGACGTAGGATTCGTGCACCGTATAGTAGCTGATATCCCGGTTGGCGGTGTACAGCGTATTGCGATCGAGCGCGTGGAAGTGTGAACCGACTTCGCGGGACAGTTTTTCCAGATAGCGATAATCGTCATAGCTCAGTGCCGTTTGCGTCACCGTGCTGCCGTCATGGGCCTTTTGCACCAGCGCGCCGTTGTAAGTGATGCAGTAATCACCTTCCCGTTCCATGTGCAGCTCTTTGACGTAGGCATGAACCCCGGCGTAAGGGCGGCCTGTCGTCAGTACCACTTTCACGCCTTTTTCACGCGCTGCGGCAATCGCGTTTTTTACGGCAGGTGAAATTGTGTGGTCAGGCAGCAGTAAGGTGCCGTCCATGTCGATTGCAATAAGTTTGATAGCCATGAGATCCCCGGGATAAATGAGTGCTGCCTCATGCTAACGCGATTAAGCACACAAAAATAGAGCTACATTGCGCTACAGAAGCACCCCTTTTGCACCGATCCCGGGGAACGAGGGCTCACTCGCGGGTGAGAACTATTTTGCCAAACGCACCGCGGTCGAGGTGTTCAAGCGCCTGTTCAAGCTCGTTAAAGGGGTAGCGGTGCTCAATCACCGGTTTCAGCCCGTTGACATCAACAGCACGCACCAGATCTTCCAGCGCACGGCGGTGACCGACGCCAATCCCCTGAATCACCGGCGATTTCAGCAACAGTTCACTGGCAGAAAGCGAGATTTCATTCCCCGCCAGCACCCCAATGACCGAGATGCGCCCATGAACTGCCACGACCCGCAGGGAGTGTTTCAGATTTTCTCCACCCACGGTTTCAATAATATGGTCAATGCCACGATCTTCGGTCAGCGTAAGGAGCTCTTCAGCCCAGTCGCCTTTTAGCCGGTTAACGCCCTGATCGGCCCCAAGCTTTTTGGCCTGCACCAGTTTTTCATCGCTGCCGGAGGTGACAAAGACTTGCGCACCATGGGCTTTAGCGATTTGCAGCGCGAATATCGCCACGCCCCCTGTCCCTTGAACCAGCACCGACTGACCGGCGCGTAAATTGCCCCGCTCCACCAGCGCGAACCAGGCCGTTAGCCCTGCACAAGGCAAGGTGCTGGCCTCTGCGTCATCCAGTGTTTCCGGGGCGGCAACCAGCCAGTTTTCATTCATGATGACGTATTCAGCCAGCACTCCCTGGAAATAGCCTCCGAGGGTTCTGTAGGGCAAAACGCGTGCGTCCGCTTTTGGCTTGCCGTCGATCCACTCCGGGAAGAAGTTTGAAATGACGCGTGCTCCGGGTTTGAAACGCGTGACGCTCTCGCCAGTACTCTCCACAACCCCCGCCATGTCAGAAGCAGGTGTAAAGGGGAAGGTGCGCGAAATGGGCATATTGCCTTCAATCACCATTTTATCGCGATAGTTGAGCGCAACGGCATTCACCCGCACGCGTACTTCACCCGGGCCAGGCTGCGGGAGGGGTTCCTGGGTAAGTCTGAGGTTCTCGCGCCCGAGGGCGTCCATTGACCAGCGTTGTATTGTCTCTGTCATTATCTTTCTCCTGCCATTAAATGAGCTTCAGTAACGACAGTCTAACGTTGACTCAAGGTCGCCAGTGGCGATACCTTTTCTCTTCATTGACGCCATGATGGATACAATCCATGACTGATACGTTGAAAGATATTCCTGTTTTTGTGGCTGCCGTTGAAGCGGGTAGTTTTGCTCAGGCCGCGGTCCGTCTGCATTTGTCGCGCTCGGCAGTGGGAAAAAGTATTGCCCGGCTTGAACAGCGACTGGGGGTACGTCTGTTTCAGCGCACCACCCGTAGCCAGCGGCTGACCGATAACGGCGCGCTTTTTTATGAGCGTTGTCTGCGCGCGCTGGAGGAAATCCGCAGTGCAGAATCGCTGCTGGAAACAGGGAAGCAGCAGGTGAGTGGTCGTCTGCGTGTGGCTATGCCGGTGCTCTTTGGTCGGCAGTGCGTCGCCCCGCTGCTGATAACGCTGGCACAGGAACATCCAGGGCTTGAGCTGGAAATGTCATTCAGCGACAGGGTGGTAGATCTCGTGGAGGAAGGGTTCGATATGGCGGTGCGTAACGGCATACTGGCAGACAGTACCGTGCTGGCCGCCAGAAAACTGGGCGAGCACCAAATGGTCCTGTGCGCCGCGCCGGATTATCTGATGAAAAAAGGCCATCCAGAAACCGTTGCCGATTTACGTCAGCATACGGCGATTAACTATCTGCAGGCAGGCAGAATTTTACCCTGGCAGCTCGCGGACAACGAAGGAAAGCCGCAAACCCTTGTTCTCCGTTCATCACTGAATATGGATGATTTACAGGCGATCTGCGACGCAGCAATAGCCGGACACGGTGTTGCATGGTTGCCCTGCTGGATGGCAAGTAAAGAGATCCAGACTGGAAAACTCGTCCTGCTCTTCAGGCAGGCGCCGGATGTGCGCTTTGACGTTCATGCAGTCTGGCAGAAGACGCCGCATCTGCCGCTGAGGGTGAGAATGGCTATAGACACGCTGGTGAGCCGCTTACCGACGGCGATGTCGCTGGATTTTCCTGACCCCATAAAAAAGCCGCGCTAAAAGCGCGGCCCGGGTATGGTGTACAGCGACGATTAAATATCGATGTTCGCGGCTTTCAGGGCGTTCTCTTCAATAAAGGCGCGGCGCGGTTCAACGGCATCACCCATCAGGGTGGTGAACAGTTGGTCTGCGGCAATCGCATCTTTAACGGTCACGCGCAGCATGCGGCGGCTTTCCGGATCCATCGTGGTTTCCCACAGCTGATCCGGGTTCATTTCACCCAAACCTTTATAACGCTGGATAGCCAGACCACGACGTGACTCTTTGACCAGCCAGTCCAGCGCCTGCTCAAAACTGGCGATCGGCTGCTTGCGCTCGCCACGTTCGATAAACGCATCGTCTTCGATCAGACCACGCAGTTTTTCACCCAGCGTGCAGAGACGGCGATATTCGCCACCGGCGATAAACTCATTATCCAGCGGATAGTCAGTATCAACACCGTGGGTACGCACGCGAATAATCGGCTCGTAATGGTTCAGCTCCGCATTTTCGCGAATATCGAACTTCCAGGTGCTACCGTGCTGTTCTTTCTCGTTCAGCTCGGTGACCAGCGCGCTCACCCAGCGGGTGACGGTCTGCTCGTTGCCCAGGTCGGCTTCGGCCAGCGTCGGTTGATATACCAGCTCTTTTAACAGCGCACGCGGGAAGCGACGTTCCATACGACCAATCATCTTCTGCGCGGCATTGTATTCAGAGACCAGTTTTTCCAGCGCTTCACCGGCCAGCGCAGGCGCGCCTTCGGTGGTGTGCAGGGTCGCACCGTCCAGCGCGATAGCGATCTGGTACTGATCCATCGCCTCGTCGTCTTTAATATACTGTTCCTGCTTGCCTTTTTTCACTTTGTACAGCGGCGGCTGGGCAATATAGACGTGACCACGTTCAATGATTTCCGGCATCTGACGATAGAAGAAGGTCAACAGCAGCGTACGGATGTGCGAGCCGTCGACGTCCGCATCGGTCATGATGATGATGCTGTGATAACGCAGTTTGTCCGGGTTGTACTCGTCGCGACCAATACCGCAGCCGAGCGCGGTGATAAGCGTCGCCACTTCCTGAGAAGAGAGCATCTTGTCAAAGCGCGCCTTCTCAACGTTAAGGATTTTACCTTTCAGCGGCAGAATCGCCTGGTTCTTACGGTTACGCCCCTGCTTCGCAGAGCCGCCCGCAGAGTCCCCTTCCACAAGGTACAATTCAGACAGCGCCGGGTCGCGTTCCTGACAGTCAGCCAGTTTGCCCGGCAGGCCTGCTAAGTCCAGCGCCCCTTTACGACGGGTCATTTCACGGGCCTTACGCGCCGCTTCACGGGCACGCGCCGCATCAATAATTTTGCCGACCACGATTTTTGCGTCAGACGGGTTTTCCAGCAGGTATTCGCCCAGCAGTTCGTTCATCTGCTGTTCAACCGCCGTTTTCACCTCGGAAGAGACCAGTTTATCTTTGGTCTGTGAGGAGAATTTCGGGTCCGGCACTTTCACAGAAACGACCGCAATCAGACCTTCACGTGCATCGTCACCGGTGGCGCTGACTTTCGCTTTTTTGCTGTAGCCTTCTTTGTCCATGTAGGCGTTCAGGGTACGGGTCATCGCCGCACGGAAGCCTGCAAGGTGGGTACCGCCATCACGCTGCGGAATATTGTTGGTGAAGCAGTAGATGTTTTCCTGGAAACCGTCGTTCCACTGCAGCGCAACTTCGACGCCGATCCCGTCTTTTTCGGTGGAGAAGTAGAAAATATTCGGGTGGATCGGCGTTTTGTTCTTGTTCAGATATTCAACGAACGCCTTGATGCCGCCTTCGTAGTGGAAGTGGTCTTCTTTGCCATCGCGCTTGTCTTTCAGGCGGATGGATACGCCGGAGTTCAGGAAGGACAGCTCGCGCAGACGTTTCGCCAGAATTTCATACTCAAATTCGGTGACGTTGGTGAAGGTTTCATAGCTCGGCCAGAAACGCACCATGGTACCGGTTTTTTCTGTATCACCCGTGACGGCCAGTGGTGCCTGCGGTACACCGTGTTCGTAAATTTGACGGTGGACTTTATTATCACGCTGGATAACCAGCTCCAGTTTCTGCGACAGGGCGTTTACAACCGAAACGCCTACGCCGTGCAGACCGCCGGAGACTTTATAAGAGTTATCATCGAACTTACCGCCCGCGTGCAGCACGGTCATGATGACTTCAGCTGCAGAAACCCCTTCTTCCGGGTGAATACCGGTTGGGATCCCACGTCCGTCATCCTGTACGGAGACGGAGTTATCGCTGTGGATCGTGACAACGATATCTTTACAGTAACCTGCGAGCGCTTCGTCGATAGCGTTATCTACCACCTCGAATACCATGTGGTGCAGACCGGTGCCGTCATCCGTATCGCCGATATACATACCCGGGCGCTTACGCACCGCATCCAGCCCTTTCAGGACTTTGATACTGGAGGAGTCATAAGAATTCGACATCAACGTTTCTCGCTCATTTTGTCTTGGGTTAATCCGTTATTTTACCCTTTTCCACGGTGAACATCTTCGAATTTTTGTCCGACATGTCCAGTACGTGTTCAGCGCTGATGGCGCTGACGAAAACCTGTGATTGCGTGGCTTTTAAGCGGCTGGCAAGCAGTCCGCGACGCGCATCGTCAAGTTCCGAGGCAAAATCATCTATCAGGTACAAACAGCGGCGACCGCTCTCGCGGGTCAAAAACTCCCCCTGTGCCAGGCGTAGCGCGCACATCAGGAGTTTTAGCTGCCCACGGGAAAGCGTATCTTCCACCGGCGCACCGTCGGCACGGATGCGGAAATCCGCTTTGTGCGGGCCGTGTGCGGTGTAAGTCAGCAGGCGATCGCGTTCGAAGTTCTTCTCCAGCACCTCGGCATAATCCGTCTCTTTCTCCCAGCCGCGCTGGAAAGAAAAGGTCAGAGAGAACTCCGGTAAAAATTGTTTGCAGGTGTCTGCCATATCCTCAGCGATACCGGCGCTGTACTCGGCACGCCACAGGCTGATTTGCTCCGCCAGGGGAATCAGTTCTTTGTCCCACGGACGCAACTGCCCGTAGTGGCTTACCTGACGAAGCGCGGCATTACGCTGTTTGAGCAGCCGCTTTAGGTTGCTCCAGGCGTTAAAGAATCCGGCTTCGTTGTGAAAGCATCCCCAGTCAAGGAACGCTCTTCTGTATTTGGGGCCGCCGTTGAGTAAAGTAAACCCCTCCGGCGTAATCAACTGCATAGGCATCAGCAACGCCAGTTCCGCCACCTTGTGACCATCGGTTCCATCGATGCGCACGGTGCTGTCGCCCTGTTTGTCTTTCGTCAGACCAATGGCGATTTCCCGCTCCGCCTCCTGCAAACGCCCGTGCAGAATAAATGACTCCTGCTCATGGCGAATGACGCGGCCAATTTGCAAACTGCGAAACGCCCGACCGTGGCCAAGCGTATAGATGGCTTCCAGCACGCTGGTTTTGCCGCTGCCATTCGCGCCAACCAGAAAGTTAAAGCCGGGAGATAAGGCGAGATCCGCATTTTCGATATTGCGGAAGTCTTTGATTAGGAGTCGGGATAGCGACATATCAGCTCGTCATCATTCAAGGGGCGTGGGTGTCGCAGCCAGTTCGTCTACCGCCAGCGCGCAGAAAGCGGAGCGTACACGAAGTACGTGAGCATTTGCTCGCTCCGCTCGTCCTTCGGACCGTCTTACAGACGTCCAAAACGCATAGCATTTTGTCGAGCACTGCCGGAAGGCGAAATGGCAAGTAAACCAGCCCCTTTGCAGATTCTACAATCGCATGGGCATGACGACGTAGGCTGCGGATTGAGATGCCGCATCCTCAATCTGCACACTCGAAACGGAATCCGTCAGCATAATGCGTACATTTTCGCACTTCAGCGCATTAAGTACGTCCAGCACATAGCTAACGTTAAAACCAATCTCCATTTCGCTACCGGAGTAAGTCACATCCAGTATCTCTTCCGCTTCTTCCTGTTCCGGGTTGTTAGCGGTGATTTTTAACTGGTTTTCACTGACATACAGACGCACGCCGCGGAATTTCTCGTTCGAGAGAATGGCGGCCCGGGCAAAGGCCTGCTTGAGGATGTCGCAACCCGCATCCAGGTGCTTGTCCGGGTTCTTCGGTAATACGCGGCGATAATCCGGGAAGCGGCCATCGACCAGCTTCGAGGTGAAGATAAAGTCGCCGACATGTGCACGGATGTTGTTGCTGCCGATCTGCACGGTCAGCGGGTTGTCACCGCCGTCGAGCATACGCATCAGTTCAATCACCCCTTTACGCGGTACGATCACCGAATGGTTGGGCAGAGGCTGCCCGACAGGCATAGAGCATACCGCCAGGCGGTGGCCGTCCGTTGCCACGGTACGCAGCTCTTCACCTTCGGTTTCAAACAGCATGCCGTTTAAGTAATAACGCACATCCTGATGCGCCATTGAGAACTGAGTCGCTTCAATCAGGCGTTTCATTGTGGCCTGCGGCAGCGTGAACTCCACTTCGCTTTGCCAGTCATCCAGATTCGGGAAATCGGCGGCAGGCAGCGTGGAAAGGGAGAAACGGCTGCGGCCAGAACGCACCAGCATACGCTCGCCTTCAAGCTGGACGGCGATTTCTGCGCCTTCCGGCAAACCACGGCAGATATCAAAGAATTTCCGCGCCGGGACGGTAGTCGCGCCGGGCTCATGCGGCTGGACGAGCGCAACACGGGCCACCATTTCCATTTCAAGATCGGTACCGGTTAGCGAAAGCGTACCGTCTGCAACCTGAAGCAGCAGATTACCGAGAATGGGTAACGTCGGGCGACCGCCCAGCGGGCCGCTGACTTGTTGCAGCGGCTTTAAAAGATGTTCACGTTCAACGGTAAATTTCATAGCGTCACGATGATAATGTTCTGATTAAATTGGAAAAATCTTCTTTGATATCGTGGCTCTCTTCACGCAACTGCTCAATCTTACGGCAGGCGTGTAGCACGGTAGTATGGTCACGGCCACCAAACGCATCGCCAATTTCCGGCAGACTGTGGTTGGTGAGCTCTTTCGCCAGCGCCATCGCCATCTGACGCGGCCTCGCGACAGAACGCGAGCGACGCTTCGACAGCAGGTCCGCGACCTTAATCTTGTAATACTCCGCCACCGTCTTCTGAATATTGTCGATGGTGACCAGTTTTTCCTGCAGCGCCAGCAAATCACGCAGCGCTTCACGCACGAAATCAATGGTAATCGCCCGGCCGGTAAAGTTGGCATTGGCAATAACGCGGTTCAGTGCCCCTTCCAGCTCACGCACGTTAGAGCGCAGACGCTTGGCAATAAAGAAGGCCACTTCACCCGGCAGACGAATGTCATTTTCGTCGGCCTTTTTCATCAGGATCGCGACGCGGGTTTCCAGCTCAGGCGGCTCGATCGCGACCGTCAGCCCCCAACCGAAGCGGGATTTCAGACGATCTTCAACGCCGTTGATCTCTTTAGGATAACGATCTGACGTCAGGATGATCTGTTGATTCCCTTCCAGCAGCGCGTTAAAGGTGTGGAAAAACTCTTCCTGAGATCGTTCTTTATTGGCAAAGAACTGGATGTCATCGATAAGTAAGGCGTCAACGGAGCGGTAGTAGCGTTTAAACTCTTCGATCGCATTGTTTTGCAGGGCTTTTACCATGTCCTGGACAAAACGCTCGGAGTGCATATACACCACTTTGGCATTGGGTTTACGCGCCATGATGCCATTGCCCACCGCGTGCAACAGGTGAGTTTTACCTAAACCCGTACCGCCATAAAGGAACAGTGGATTGTAGGCGCCGCCAGGGTTATCCGCCACCTGACGCGCCGCCGCGCGCGCCAGCTGGTTTGATTTACCTTCGACGAAGTTATCAAAGGTATGTTTCAGGTTGACGTTGGAGCGGTATGTTGGCTCAGCCGGCGCAGGAACGTTGTCCCAGCCAGGACGTACCGCCGGCGCAACGCGCTGTGGCTGTACCTGAGTCGTCTGTACAGGCGCAGCAACATGGGCAGGTTCCCGGTGGATCTGTGTGACAGGCTTCGTACCGACCTCAAAGCGCAGTTGCGGGGCGTCCGCACCACAGAAATCGTTCAGCAGTCCATTGATATTATTGAGATACTTGTCTCTTACCCAATCGAGCACAAAACGGTTTGGCGCATACAAAGCCAGCGTGTTATCGCTCAGTTCCGCCTGCAACGGGCGGATCCACATGCTGAATTCTGTGGCTGGTAACTCATCCTGCAATCGGGCAAGACACTGCTGCCAAAGCGAAAGTGACACGGCGGACTCCACTCGAACAAAAATCGATAAATAAAAGGCAGAAACATTAATGATTGTTGACACACGTCGATCAGACCCAACGAGGGTGACGTGCGAACCGCTATCTGCGGTTTTACACGCTTCCTTCTGGCTGCATCATTGCACCTTAAAGGAAAGTGTACTTTGCCCTGTTCACGATCCACGGATCGCGATCGGGACCGCGGATCATAGCCTAAACTGCGTCAGAGATCTTCTGTTTATCACAGATTCTTCACGATTTATCCACAGGGGGATTCGGAATCGGGTAAGTGTAATCGATCCCAGGTGCAGTGCGGGACGATTTACGCCGCATATTGGAAAATTTAATGAGTAATGCCGAATTCCTGCTTAATCGATCTAATGAAGATCCCGGCGGATCCTTGCGCTTTGCCCACCAGGCCGTATAATCCACCACCCGGCGCGCTTTGCTCGTTTTTAGTCGTCGAGCACGGCTTATTTTTTACGCGAAACTGTGCAAAAATAAGCGTGTTATAAGGAAAGAGAATTGACTCCGGAGTGTACAATTATTACAATCCGGCCTCTTTAATCACCCATGGCTTCGGCGTCCGTCGTACGATATTCGTTCGGATATCCAAAAAAGCCATTGAATTTATTCAAGTTTAGGTAGAAATCGCCATGAAACGCACTTTTCAACCGTCCGTACTGAAGCGCAACCGTTCTCACGGCTTCCGTGCTCGTATGGCTACTAAAAATGGTCGCCAGGTTCTGGCTCGTCGTCGCGCTAAAGGCCGCGCACGTCTGACCGTTTCCAAGTAATAAAGCTAACCCTGAGTGGTTAAGCTCGCATTTCCCAGGGAGTTACGTTTGTTAACTCCCAATCATTTCACTTTCGTCTTCCAGCAGCCACAACGGGCTGGCACGCCGCAAATCACCATTCTCGGCCGCCTGAATTCGCTGGGGCATCCCCGTATCGGTCTTACCGTCGCTAAGAAAAACGTCAAACGCGCACATGAACGCAATCGGATTAAACGTCTGACGCGTGAAAGTTTTCGTTTGCGTCAACATGAACTTCCAGCAATGGACTTCGTGGTAGTGGCGAAAAAGGGGGTTGCTGACCTCGATAACCGTGCTCTTTCGGAAGCGTTGGAAAAATTATGGCGCCGCCATTGTCGCCTGGCACTCGGCTCCTGATAGGCCTGATTCGGGTCTATCAAATCCTGATTAGTCCGCTACTCGGGCCGCGTTGTCGTTTCAACCCTACATGCTCTCGCTATGGAATTGAGGCATTGCGCAGGTTTGGAGTGATAAAAGGCAGTTGGTTGACAGTGAAACGCGTATTAAAATGCCACCCTTTACACCCGGGTGGAGACGACCCCGTCCCGCCAGGACCCTTTAATACCAGAGAACACTAACGATGGATTCGCAACGCAATCTTTTTGTCATCGCTTTGTTGTTCGTGTCTTTCATGATCTGGCAAGCCTGGGAGCAGGATAAAAATCCTCAGCCTCAGCAGCAGACCACGCAGACTACGACCACCGCAGCGGGTAGCGCAGCCGACCAGGGCGTACCAGCCAGTGGCCAGGGGAAACTGATTACGGTTAAAACCGACGTGCTGGAATTGACTATCAACACCCGTGGTGGTGATGTCGAGCAGGCACAGCTTTTGGGTTATCCGAAAGAGCTGGGTTCCAGTGAGCCGTTCCAGTTACTGGAAACGACGCCGCAGTTTATTTATCAGGCTCAGAGCGGCCTGACCGGTCGCGACGGCCCGGATAATCCGGCAAACGGCCCACGTCCTCTGTACAACAGCGAAAAAGATGCGTTTGTGCTGGCCGATGGCCAGAACGAACTGGCAATTCCGCTGACCTATACCGATGCTGCGGGTAACACCTTCACTAAAACCTTCACCCTGAAACGCGGTGAATATGCGGTGAATGTAGGTTACAACGTGCAGAACGCCGGCGAAAAACCGCTGGAAGTTGCTACCTTCGGTCAGCTGAAGCAGTCCATCAATCTGCCATCGCACCGCGACACCGGCAGCAGCAACTTTGCATTGCATACGTTCCGCGGCGCGGCGTACTCCACGCCTGACGCGAAGTATGAAAAATACAAATTTGACACCATCGCCGATAACGAAAACCTGAACGTCAGCGCAAAAGGTGGTTGGGTCGCAATGCTGCAGCAGTATTTCGCGACTGCATGGGTTCCGCGTAACGAAGGCACCAATAACTTCTATACGACGAACCTGGGCAACGGTATTGCCGCTATCGGTTATAAATCTGAGCCGGTACTGGTTCAACCGGGTCAAACCAGTACGCTGGGCAGCACCCTGTGGGTCGGCCCGGAAATTCAGGATAAAATGGCTGCCGTTGCGCCGCACCTGGATCTGACCGTGGATTACGGCTGGCTGTGGTTTATCTCTCAGCCGCTGTTCAAACTGTTGAAATGGATCCATAGCTTCCTGGGCAACTGGGGCTTCTCCATCATCGCCATCACCTTTATCGTCCGTGGCATCATGTACCCGCTGACTAAAGCGCAGTACACCTCCATGGCGAAAATGCGTATGCTGCAGCCGAAAATTGCGGCGATGCGTGAGCGTTTAGGCGATGACAAGCAACGTCAGAGCCAGGAAATGATGGCGCTGTACAAAGCAGAGAAAGTAAACCCGCTGGGTGGTTGCTTCCCTCTGGTTATCCAGATGCCAATCTTCCTTGCGCTGTACTATATGCTGATGGGTTCCGTTGAACTGCGCCATGCGCCGTTCGCCCTGTGGATCCATGACCTGTCTGCACAAGACCCGTACTACATCCTGCCGATCCTGATGGGCGTGACGATGTTCTTCATTCAGAAGATGTCGCCGACCACCGTGGCCGACCCGATGCAGCAGAAGATCATGACCTTTATGCCGGTCATCTTCACGGTGTTCTTCCTGTGGTTCCCGTCAGGTCTGGTGCTGTACTATATCGTCAGCAACCTGGTGACCATTATCCAGCAGCAGCTGATTTATCGTGGTCTGGAGAAACGTGGCCTGCATAGCCGCGAGAAGAAAAGCTCCTGATACTCTTCATTCTTCAAGCCGCAGGCGCGTTGGCTGCGTTTGCTTGCCCCAGTCACTTACTTCAGTAAGCTCCTGGGGCGCACAAACTTGCCGCCTTCCTGCAACTTGAATTATTTCGAGTATCCACGGTAGAGTTAATGCCAGAGAAGGCGGTCAAATGACCGCCTTTTTTATTTGTTTTCAGCGAGACATATCATGAGCCATAACGACACGATCGTCGCCCAGGCTACCCCACCGGGACGCGGTGGCGTTGGTATCCTGCGTATTTCCGGTCTCAACGCGCGCGATGTCGCGCAAGCCGTACTGGGCAAGCTGCCAAAACCCCGCTACGCCGACTATCTGCCATTTAAAGAGGCAGACGGCACCGTGTTAGATCAGGGTATTGCGTTGTGGTTTCCGGGCCCGAACTCCTTCACCGGCGAAGATGTGCTGGAACTGCAGGGCCACGGCGGCCCGGTGATCCTCGATCTGCTGCTCAAACGTATTCTGCTGCTCCCGGGCGTACGCATTGCAAAGCCGGGAGAGTTCTCTGAGCGGGCGTTCCTCAATGACAAGCTTGATTTAGCCCAGGCGGAAGCCATTGCCGATCTGATTGACGCCAGTTCAGAACAGGCGGCACGCTCGGCGCTGAACTCACTGCAGGGGGCTTTTTCCGTACGCATTAATCACCTTGTGGAAGCACTCACTCACCTGCGCATTTACGTGGAAGCGGCGATTGATTTCCCGGATGAGGAAATCGACTTCCTGTCCGACGGCAAAATAGAAGCTCAGCTCAACAGCGTGATGGGCGATTTAGATGCCGTGCGTGCCGAAGCTCGCCAGGGCAGCCTGCTACGCGAAGGGATGAAGGTAGTGATTGCCGGGCGTCCAAACGCCGGGAAATCGAGCCTGCTGAATGCGCTGGCGGGCCGTGAGGCTGCGATCGTGACAGATATCGCTGGCACCACGCGCGATGTATTGCGCGAGCATATCCATATTGATGGCATGCCGTTGCATATTATAGACACCGCCGGGTTGCGCGATGCCAGCGACGAAGTCGAGCGCATCGGTATTGAGCGAGCCTGGCAGGAGATTGAACAGGCAGACCGCGTACTGTTTATGGTAGATGGTACGACGACCAGCGCCGTTGACCCGGCGGAGATTTGGCCGGACTTTATCGCCCGTCTGCCCGCCAAACTGCCCATTACCGTGGTGCGTAACAAAGCGGATGTGACCGGCGAAACGCTGGGTATCAGCGATGTAAATGGTCACTCACTGATTCGTCTGTCGGCACGTACTGGTGAAGGCGTGGATGAGTTGCGTAACCATCTCAAGCAGAGCATGGGTTTTGATACCCGTATGGAAGGCGGCTTTCTGGCGCGTCGTCGCCATCTGCAGGCACTGTCAGACGCTGCCAGTCACCTTGAACAGGGCAAAGCGCAGCTACTGGGCGCCTGGGCAGGGGAACTGCTGGCAGAAGAGCTGAGACTGGCACAGCAGGCGTTAAGTGAGATCACCGGAGAGTTTACCTCCGACGATCTGCTGGGCCGTATTTTCTCCAGCTTCTGTATCGGTAAATGAGCCAGACGAACGATAGCCTGTCCGCCCTCTACGAAGCGACCAGCGAACGTACGCTGGCCACCTGGCAAAAAGCGCCTGATTGCGGCGACATTATGCTGCAAGGCTATTACGATCCGCACAAACTGGCGCTGGCCAGCGGTATTCAGCCACCATTGCCCACTCTTGTCGCTTCCCTGCGCCAGCAGCTGGCGATACGGGCAAGCGGCGATACGCTGGCCGATGTCATGCCTGCTAACGGCCTGCACTTTACCTTTCTCCCGATCACTTTACCGCTTTATACCGCCGCAGAGCCGCCGGATGACATAGGCACTTTGCTGACGCTCTGGCAGCGCTGGCGGCAACATAGCATCCGCATCAGTGAACTACGGCTGGTTGCGCTACCGGGCCAGATTTTACTGGCGGGCATTCCTGATGAGAAAAGCCAACAGGCGCGCCAGCAATTTTGCGACGCGCTACTCGCCTCCCCCTGGCGCACTCCTCTGCTTGACCGTCATGCGCACACTCCTCTGCCACCGCCATTCTGGCACACCACGTTATTACGTTATCGTGCACAATACCTGCCCCCATCTTTACGACGCTTTTTCCTCGCAAATCGCCAGCAACGCTACGGCAGCGTAGAAGGAATGCTGAAACTGGCTCAGGTGAATTACAACTGGACACGCGTACTGCCGATTGAATGAATTGTGCAGGAAATATGTAGATGGGCACATATTGACTAAATATATTGTAAATGTGGCCAGTTTGGTCTTTTCAGCGGCGTTTTTCCGCATTAAAACCTATGCGGTATGCGCGATAATGTTGATTATCGTTTCCTGCATCAGACCATTATCACGGAGGGAAAATGGCAACGCATTTTGCACGAGGGATCCTCTCAGAGGGATGTTTAGTTTCAACGCGACTCTCCGGGGCTTGTCATAACAGCGCCCGGCAACTTCCTGAACACCAGCAGTCGCGCTATCTGGCTTCACGAGCACTGCTCGCCGAAATGATGTTTATGCTTTATGGCATCAGCGAGCTCCCGGACATCATAATTGAGTCCAGCGGACGCCCGAAATTTTCCGATCCTGGCCTGCCCCATTTCTCTCTGGCGTACGCCGGAAATATGGTCGGCGTGGCGATAACCACCGAAGGTGAGTGTGGCCTGGACATGGAGTTACAGCGCGCCACCCGCAGTTTTCATAGCCCTCATGCTCAAAAAGCCTGGCAGTTCAGCAGCAACGAACAGCTGTGGATCAATAACCAAAACGACCCTAACGAAGCACAGGCACAGCTCTCAACCCTGAGACAAAGCGTGCTCAAGCTTCTCAATCAAATGCAGGATTCCCCCGGCATGCTGCAACTCCTGCCCGGCGCCGGGCGACTGCGCGTTCCCCAACTGGCTCAGGTTGAAGTGTTATGCGATGCTGAGGATGTCCTAATCTGGTCGGTTGCGGTAACGCCGGCCATCGAGAGCCTTAAGATCTGGGAGTTTGATTGTAGAAATGGGTGGCGCTTTCTGCCTGACGTGCAGACACGCGCTAACGATCCCGCCTCCCGCCTGATGCGCTTCACCAGCTTACCAGCAGAAAAAGCCCTTATTATTAACTGACCCGATTGCAAGGAGTCATTATGTCTGCATCACTTAACGTTGTGACGTTACTGGGTAGTTTGCGTAAAGGATCGTTTAACGCGATGGTTGCACGGACGCTACCCAAACTGGCCCCTGTGGGCATGGACGTTTTACCGTTACCGTCCATCGGTGACATTCCGCTGTATGATGCCGATTTGCAGCAGGAAAACGGTTTTCCCGCACGTATCGAAGAGATCGCACAACAGATTCGCGAGGCGGATGGGGTGGTCATTGTGACGCCGGAATATAACTATTCCGTACCCGGCGGGCTGAAAAACGCTATCGACTGGCTCTCACGTCTTCCTGAACAGCCGCTGTCCGGCAAACCGGTGCTTATCCAGACCAGCTCAATGGGCGCGATTGGCGGCGCGCGTTGCCAGTATCACCTGCGGCAAATCCTGGTCTTCCTTGATGCCATGGTGATGAACAAACCGGAATTTATGGGCGGCGTGATTCAGAGCAAAGTCGATCAGCAAACGGGAGAAGTGGTCGATCAGAGTACACGCGATCATCTGACCGGGCAGTTGATGGCATTTGGCGATTACATCAGGCGGGTAAAAGCGTAAGCGAAGTGCGGGCTGATGCCCTCTCCCACGGAGAGGGCGCAAACACGAAAGCCCTTTTCTTCGAAAAGGGCTTACTGCTTATTTGGCGTCGATAAAGACAATTTTCAGCACGAACAGCACCGCAACCACAACCACACACGGGCTGAGGTCACGCAGGCGACCGGTGAACAGCTTCATCACACAGTAAGAGATAAAGCCCAGCGCGATACCTTCGGTAATCGAGAAGCTGAACGGCATCATTACGGCGGTAATAAATGCCGGGACGGCTTCGGTCAGGTCATCCCACTTCACGCGAGAAAGGCTGGATGTCATCAGGACACCAACATAAATCAGCGCGCCCGCAGCAGCATAAGCTGGAACCATTCCGGCCAACGGTGACAGGAAGATAACCAGCAGGAACAGGATGCCGACGACAACAGCCGTCAGGCCTGTGCGGCCACCAACAGAGACGCCGGAAGAGGATTCGATATAGGCGGTCACCGAAGAGGTACCGATGAACGAACCTGCCACGGAAGAGATACTGTCGACATAAAGCGCCTGCTTCATGCGCGGGAATTTACCGTTCTCATCAACCAGACCCGCTTTGTCAGTTACACCGAGCAGGGTACCGGAGGAGTCAAAGAGGTTAACCAGCATAAAGGAGAAGATAACGCCTGCCAGGCCAATGTTGAATGAACCGGCCAGGTCAACGTTACCCACTACGCTCGCCACGCTCGGCGGCGCAGAAATAATCCCGTGATACTGCACGTCACCCATCATCCAGCCCAGCAGGGTGGTCACGACGATAGAGATCAGTACCGCAGCGTGAATATTGCGGGAAGCCAGAACAGCAATGATGAAGAAGCCCAGAACCCCCAGCAGAACGCTATGAGATGTCAGGTTACCAATCGCCACCAGGGTATCTTTGTTCGGGACAATCACACCGGCGTTTTTCAGGCCCATCATGCCGATAAACAGACCAATACCGCTGGTGATGCCCACACGCAGGCTGACCGGAATGTTAGCAATCATCCAGTAACGCACGCGGAAGATAGTCAGCAACAGCAGACCGACTGCGCCCCAGAAAATCGCGCCCATACCAATCTGCCAGGACAACCCCATCGCACCAACAACCACAAACGCGAAGAAAGCGTTCAGGCCCATCGCGGGTGCCAGCGCAACCGGCAGGTTAGCAAACAGCCCCATCAGGATACTGCCGAACGCGGCAATCAGACAGGTGGTGACGAATACCGCACTGGTGTCCATCCCGGCGACACCCAAAATCTGCGGGTTAACAAAAACGATGTAAACCATCGTCAAAAACGTGGTGAAACCGGCGATCACTTCGGTGCGTGCCGACGTGCCATGTTCACGCAGTTTAAACACGCGCTCAAGCAACCCTTGGCTCGACGCCTGGGTAGTGTGTTGTTGGCTCATTATCAATTTCCGAACAAGGAGGGAAAATTCGTCGCTATCCTATACCAAAATGAGACAATGTTGACGGTTATCACACACTTTTTTTCATTGAATTTGCTTATACGGCAACGATTGCGTGGGGTAATCTGCCTTAAGTAAACGATAAACTTGCAAGTTACAGGAAATCACATGTCCCAAATAGAAGCAGTATTTTTCGACTGTGACGGCACCCTGGTCGACAGTGAAGTCATCTGTTCGCGCGCATATGTGCATATGTTTAAAGAATTTGGCATCACGCTCGATCTTGAAGAGGTGTTCAAACGTTTCAAAGGGATGAAACTCTACGAGATCATTGAGGTGACAGGTGAAGAACACGGCGTGACGCTGGATAAGACGAAGCTGGAGCCGGTTTTTCGCAGCGAAGTCGCGCGGCTGTTTGATTCCGAGCTGGAAATCATTCCGGGGGCGAAGGAGTTACTCGATGCGGTCAGCGTGCCTGTTTGCGTGGTCTCTAACGGGCCGGTAAGCAAAATGGAACACTCTCTTGGCAAAACAGGCCTTCTGCACCATTTCCCGGAACGCCTGTTTAGCGGCTACGATATTCAACGCTGGAAGCCGGACCCGGAACTGATGTTCCATGCGGCAAAAGCGCTGAATGTGAATACGACACGCTGCATTCTGATTGATGACTCGGTGGCGGGCGCGCAATCGGGTATCGCAGCGGGCATGGAAGTCTTTTATTTCTGTGCCGATCCGCACAACAAACCGATCGACCATCCGCAGGTGACCACGTTCACCGAACTGTCGCAACTCCCGGCATTGTGGAAAGCGCGCGGCTGGAACATTACGCGCTAACGGTAAACGCCTCCCCCATAACAGGAGAGGCGTAATGCATCACTTAAACAGTTTCTGCACAAACTCGGCATAGGCCGGACGCCAGACATCCATTTCGTGGTTCAGGCCAGGGTACATTTTATAGTCAAACTTGATACCCTGTTTTTCCAGGTCGGTTTTCAGTCCGGCAATATCTTTCCCGGTAACAGAATCTTTTTCGCCGACCACTACCGTGAAGTTATGCAGTTGCTTATTGATCTCCTGAGGTTTATTGAGCTGAGCGGTAACACCGGCATCCGGAACGGTGGTGGTGGTCACACCGCTGAACGTTGCCAGCCAGCCAAAGCTATCCAGATGGTTCATCCCGGATACCAGCGCCTGATAACCGCCCTGCGATAAGCCAGCCAGCGCGCGTCCGTTTGCATCTTTACGCACGTTAAACCGTGCATCGACCATCGGTATAATGTCATGCATCAACTCGCGATCGGCCGCTTTCGCATTGAGGGGATAAAATGCTTTGCGACGATCTTTTGGCGGGTAATTTTCCGGTATGGCCTGCACAATATCCGTTTCCGTATCCGGAACGACCACCAGCATCGGCTTGATTTTCCCCTCCGCCAGCAGGTTGTCCATTATCTGCGGCAAACGTCCCTGATCGATAGCGGACAGACCGGTGTCACCAAAACCATGATAGAAATAGAGCACCGGCAGGGGTTCGCCTTTGCCGTTATAGCCCGGCGGCGTCCAGATATAGACGCGACGTTCTGAGCGCAATTCTTTCGAGTGATAGGTTACCGTCAACAGATCGCCATGCGGTACGGCGCGATCGTCGAGAATACTTCCCGGTACCAGGATCAGGCTGGTGTTAACCTGACGCTGCGGTTTCTGAAAACGGCTTCCTGTGTCTACCGAGCGGAAACCATCCACATCAAAGTAGTACTCGTACAGATTCGGCGTCAGAGAATCGCTTTTCCAGGACCAGACGCCGCTCTCATCTTTGCTCATATCATGGGAGACAAAGCTGTCCGGGGTGGAACCGGTCACCACCGACACCCGTTTTGCTGCGGGCGCAAACAGGCGGAAGGTAATGCTTTTATCAGCGTTCACCTGGGTTACGTACTGGCTCACCGGCACCGACATGTCCGGGGTTGCCGGAAAGGGTGCGGCGAACGCAGGCAGGGCGGCACCACCCAGCAGCGCAGTGATGGCGAGTGTCAGACAGGCGATGTTTCTTTTCATAGCAAATCCCTCATTTTGTTGTCTCGTTCATGTAAATCCCTGTGCGGGCATTACCACCAGACCTCAGCCTGAACGCCTGCGGCAAACTGGTTGTTTTTCTCGTCAGCGAAGCTGAAATTATCCAGTTCGTTGTCCAGCGCATGGATGTAGGTACCATAAAAACGAATTTCCGGACGGGACGTCAGCATGCTGGTGTTGACTTTAAGCGTATGGTAAAGCGTGGTTTTATACCCCGCCTCTTTGAATTTCGCGCCATACTGATTTTTATTCTGCTGGTTGAAATACGCCAGTTCTACGCCCGTCTGGTTGTATTTGTCCCAGATATACGCCGGACGCACCACCGCGCGATAGCTGTTGAAATCACTGTGTGCGCCCGTCTCATAGCTATAGACATCTTCGCCGCGTGAATAGACCAGCGCGTTGGCCACGATCACATCGTCACGTAAATAGGTTTCACCCTGCGAAACCAGACGAATCGCCGTACCGTTGGTGTGGTCGCCATAGTAACGGCCATTGAACGCGATATACGGACTGGAGCCGCTGTAGCGGGCAAAGCTGCTTGCCAGCGAGTTGTTGGCCATCAGGAAGCTGAATTCGTTATAGCCGCCATTTTTGAATTTCTGCGTTAACGCCGTGCCAAACATCCAGGTATCTTTCCATTTGTAATACCCGTTGTCGTTCACGTTCTCTTTCTGCGTATCCGTTGAGTTCGCCATCGCATAACGGCCATTGATCATCAGCTCGGCTTTATCCCACAACGGAATGGCTTTGTAGCGGACATCAACGGTGTTGGTATTGAGTTTCTGTGAGTGGCTCAGTGAGCGGTCGTACTGGTCAATATCCTCACGCAACAGCGCAATATCGAGCTTACCGCTGCCAAGCTTCATGTTTTCAATCCCGGCGCCGCCTGATGAGTCGGTACGCTGCGTTTTCCAGTCGAGCATTTGCAATTCATATTTGGGAAGTTGATGCTTACCCACCCACAGATCCGCTTCCGGGGCGAATGGCAGGAAACCGGTGGTGGTGAGGTAGATATCGGAAAATTGCAGGTAGTTTTCGTTGGTGCTGTTATCACCAAACCAGCCAGCAGAGTAAGACTGTCCAACGTTGCCATCCAGCATGACGACCGCTTTCGCACTCTTACCATTTTCGTTATAGACGCGCTGGGAGAACTGCAAATCAAACCAGCTGGTGTATTCGTTGCCAAAACGCCCCAGCGAGCCGATAGCCCAGGATTTTGGGGATCCGTTAGTGGTGGTCGCCCAACCAGAACGGAAATAACCGTTGTAACTAAACCCAATTTCATCTTTAACGAACTTACTGAGATCTTTCATCGATATAGATGAAACATCGTCAGTTTTAGACGGTTGAGCGCCCGGCGCTGGCGCTGTCTGAACCAGCACAGCTGCGGGTGCAGGAGCCGGGGTCGCTTTCGCCGTATTTGCCGCCGCCGATGCAGGCGCAGAAGAGGCCTAGGCAAAATAAACCGCCTGCTTACCCTTCTCTTCGTCCTTGTAGCGCTGTAATTCCTTTTTCGTTTCGCTGAGGTCTTTCTCCAGCGCCGCAAGACGCTGCTCGATGGTCATATTTCCGCTCGCGGCCATCGCTGGGGTCACTGAGTATAAAAAAGATGATGCCAGAATTAAGGGTATTGTTTTTTTCATGGTTTCCATCCAACCATTTTTTGGATAAAAAAAAACCTGAACCCACCCGAGAGTGATCGGGTATGGGTTCAGGTTTTGCCTGTCTAAAGCAGTAACAATCCTGTACTGGACACATCTTTGCGGCTGACTGTTTTTTTCAACAGCTCAAAAAACAAAAAACCTGGCACCTCCGAAGAAGAGATGTCAGGTTTAGCCCGCAAAGCGGTAGCAATCCAGTTTCAGCCCACAACATAGCGATTTTTAAACCACCAGCAATGAGCAAAAGAATAAATTGTGATTTATAACGAGTTTTTCTGTCGCCACTTGCTGTCGACGACAGGTTTTACGGCGATCAGTCTTACTCTTTCGGATCTTTCCCGGCGAGCAATTTATCCAGTTCATCGCCACCTACATGACGGAAGTCCTGGCCTTTAACAAAATAGAAAATGTATTCGCAGATATTCTGGCAACGGTCGCCGATACGTTCGATGGAACGGGCGCAGAACAGCGCAGTCAACACGCTCGGAATAGTACGCGGGTCTTCCATCATGTAGGTCATCAGCTGACGCACGATGCCTTCATATTCCTGGTCGACTTTTTTATCTTCACGGTAAATACGTACCGCTTCGTCAATATCCATACGCGCGAAGGCATCCAGCACGTCGTGCAACATCTGCACGGTGTGACGGCCGAGTGACTCCAGGCTCACCAGCAGCGGCTGGTGCTGCGAAGAGAATTTCTCCAGCGCGGTACGACAGATTTTATCGGCAACATCACCAATACGTTCCAGTTCAGCGATCGTTTTAATGATCGCCATAACCAGACGCAGGTCGCTGGCGGTCGGCTGACGCTTGGCAATAATACGTACGCAGGCTTCATCGATAGCGACTTCCATCATGTTCACCTGCTTATCACCCTCAACAACGCGCTGAGCCAGCTCGCTGTCCTGGTTATGCATCGCAGTGATCGCATCAGAAAGTTGTTGCTCTACCATCCCACCCATGGTCATGACCTGAGTACGGATACTCTCCAGCTCAGCGTTGAACTGGCCCGAAATATGTTTGTTAAGATTGAGGTTGTCCATGGTGTCTCCTGATGCCCAACTATTTTTGGGCTATAACAAGGCGGCAACTGAGCGAATCCCCGGAGCGCATCACACGATACGACCAGGGTGAACAAAGGCAGCCAACACAGCTAGAGCCTGAAAGCAGTATGGCAAATCAACCGTAGCGGCCAGTAATATAATCTTCGGTTTGCTTTTTCTTCGGCTTGGTGAACAGGTCATCTGTGTTGCTGAACTCAATCAATTCGCCGAGATACATAAACGCCGTGTGATCGGAACAACGCGCAGCCTGCTGCATATTGTGAGTGACGATGACCACGGTGTAATCCTGCTTCAACTCGGTGATCAATTCTTCGATACGACCAGTCGAAATGGGGTCCAGTGCGGAGCAAGGTTCATCCAGCAGTAACACTTCCGGACGGATCGCAATCCCGCGGGCAATACACAGACGCTGCTGCTGGCCACCGGAAAGAGAGTACCCGCTCTGGTGCAATTTATCCTTGGTTTCATTCCATAATGCAGCCTTGGTCAAGGCCCATTGCACGCGTTCGTCCATATCGGCGCGAGAAAGTTTTTCAAACAGACGCACGCCGAAGGCGATGTTGTCGTAAATCGACATCGGGAACGGCGTTGGCTTCTGGAAAACCATCCCAACTTTTGCACGCAACAGGGCGATGTCCTGGGTATTGGTGAGGATGTTATCCCCATCCAGCAGAATCTCACCTTCTGCGCGTTGTTCCGGGTACAGTTCAAACATTTTATTGAACGTACGCAGCAGCGTTGACTTACCGCAACCTGACGGCCCGATAAACGCCGTTACCTGGTTTTTAGCAATGTCCAGGCTGATGTTTTTCAGGGCATGGAATTTGCCGTAATAGAAGTTCAAATCGCGAACCTGAATTTTGCCCGGCGTGGTATCAACCATACTCATTTATCTCTTTCCTCACTCGGCACCGCATTACACCGCGCCGCAAAAATTAGTGTTTCTTCGCCGCGAAAATGACACGCGCCAGAATGTTCAGCAACAGCACACACAGCGTGATAATCAGAACACCGGCCCAGGCCAGTTGCTGCCATTCAGCAAACGGGCTCATCGCAAACTTAAAAATGGTGACCGGTAAGTTCGCAATCGGCCTCATCATGTCGGTGCTCCAGAACTGGTTCGACAGCGCGGTAAACAGCAGCGGTGCGGTTTCACCTGCAATACGCGCAACCGCCAGCAGTACGCCGGTCATGATCCCGGAGATAGAAGCTTTCACAGTAATCGCGGAAATCATCTTCCACTTTGGTGTCCCCAGCGCGTAAGCCGCTTCTCGCAGGCTGTCCGGCACCAGTTTCAGCATGTTCTCGGTGGTACGAATGACTATCGGCACTTGCAGCAGCGCCAGCGCAATCACACCCGCCCAGCCAGAGAAGTGTTGCATCTGCGCCACCACAATGGTGTAAACGAACAGGCCAACAACAATAGACGGTGCGGAAAGCAGAATATCGTTAATGAAACGGATAATTTCGGCCAGAATCGATTTACGACCATACTCGGCCAGATAGATCCCGGCCATAATACCCAGCGGCGTACCAACAGCGGTCGCCCAGAAGATGAGCAGCGCGCTTCCCGCCAGCGCATTCGCCAGCCCCCCACCCGCCGTGTTCGGCGGCGGCGTCATTTCGGTAAAGAGCGCCAGAGACATCCCATCAAAGCCACGCCCAATGGTCGACAGCAGGATCCAGACCAGCCAGAACAAACCAAAAGCCATGGTCGCCATCGACAGCGTCAGGGCGATACGGTTTTTGGTACGGCGCTTAGCCTGCATCTTGCGGCGAGATTCAGCCAGCTCTGCGGTGGTTTGCATTTCAAGCGTAGCCATTATCGGGCCCCTTCATTTTTCGCCAGGCGCATGATCATGAACTTCGAAATCGCCAGCACGATAAAGGTAATGACGAAGAGGATAAGCCCCAGTTCCATCAAGGCGGCGACGTGCAGACCGGATTCCGCTTCGGCAAACTCATTCGCCAGCGCCGAGGTAATACTGTTGCCAGGCATGTACAGCGAGGCGTTATCGAGCTGGTAGGTGTTACCGATGATGAAGGTCACCGCCATGGTTTCGCCCAGTGCACGACCCAGCCCCAGCATAATGCCGCCGATAACGCCATTTTTGGTGAACGGCAGAACAATACGCCAGATAACTTCCCACGTGGTGCAGCCGATACCGTAGGCAGACTCTTTCATCATCACCGGGGTTTGTTCGAATACATCGCGCATAACGGCGGCGATGTACGGAATGATCATAATGGCGAGGATGACCCCAGCAGCCAGGATACCAATACCAAATGCCGGGCCAGAGAAAAGGGCGCCAACAAACGGAATCGCGGACATGACGTTGCCGACCGGCTCCTGGAAATATTTGGCAAACAGCGGCGCAAAAATAAACAAGCCCCACATGCCGTAAACGATACTCGGAATAGCCGCCAGCAGTTCAATCGCAATCCCCAGAGGACGTTTCAGCCAGCCAGGCGCCAGCTCCGTCAGGAACAATGCGATACCAAAACTCACCGGAACGGCAATCAGCAGTGCGATAAATGACGTGACCAGCGTACCGTAAATGGGAACCAGTGCCCCAAAGGTTTCATTCGGCGCATCCCACTCTTTGTTCCATAAGAAGGAAAAACCAAATTTCTGGATACTCGGCCATGAGGAGAAAATCAGAGACACGATAATGCCGCCGAGCAGCAATAGCACAATCAGCGCAGCCAGTTTTACCAGCGCGCTGAAAATCATGTCACCTTTTTTGCCCGGGGGGCTAAAAGCCGGCTTGGTTGCAGCCATAAATCACTCTTTAAGTTTGGGCCAGGAAGCGCGCATTTTATCGTGCTTCCTGGCTAACGTAATGCCATACCCTAAATAATTCGAGTTGCAGCAAGGCGGCAAACTTGTGAACCCCCAGGAGCATAGATTCACTATGTAACTGGGGTGGACAAGTGCAGCCAACACAGCTGCGGCTCGAAGTATGACGGGTATTTAGTACAGCGCTTTACCGCTGCTGTCTTTCACGTTGGTTTTCCATGCAGCGCGAATCTGTGCAACAACACTCTCAGGCAGGGTAGCGTAGTCCAGGTCATTAGCCTGTTTGCCGCCGTTTTTGTATGCCCAGTCGAAGAATTTCAGCACTTCTGCGCCCTGCTCAGGATTTTTCTGCTCTTTGTGAACCAGGATGAAGGTGGTGGACGTAATCGGCCACACATCGGCACCTTTTTGGTTGGTCAGGTCCTGTGCAAAAGATTTGCTCCAGTCGATGTTTTTGGTCGCATTGGAGAAGTTTGCTTCGGTCGGGCTAACCGGCTTGCCATCAGCAGACAGCAGTTTGGTGTAGGTCAGGTTATTCTGCTTAGCATACGCATATTCAACATAACCAATGGAGCCCGGCAGACGTTGTACGAATGCAGCGATACCGTCGTTACCTTTACCGCCCAGACCGGTCGGCCAGTTAACAGTAGAGCCAGCGCCGACAGAGGATTTCCACTCTTCGTTAACTTTTGCCAGATAGCTGGTAAACACGAAAGAGGTACCGGAACCATCAGCACGACGCACAACAGCGATATTCTGAGAAGGCAGTTTCTTACCCGGGTTCAGCTTAGCAATGGCCGCATCATCCCATTTTTTGATTTTGCCCAGATAAATATCGCCCAGCGTTTTACCGTCCAGCACCAGTTCACCAGATTTGAAACCTTCCAGGTTAACAGCCAGAACAACGCCGCCGATGACGGTCGGGAACTGGAACAGGCCTTCCTGAGCCAGTTTATCGTCAGCCAGCGGAGCATCAGAAGCGCCGAAGTCTACAGTGTTTGCAGTGATCTGTTTTACGCCGCCAGAAGAACCGATACCCTGGTAGTTAACCTTATTACCGGTTTCTTTCTGGTAGGTATCAGCCCATTTGGCATACACCGGCGCCGGGAAAGTTGCACCCGCACCTGTCAGGCTTGCAGCGGCGTTAACTGCAAATGCACTCAGAGAAAAGGTCGCGGCGACAACAGTTGCGACAGTGGTACGCATAACGTTCATAATGTCTCCTGCAAGAATCGTAAATCGTTGTTTAAGTGGCTACGACGAGCAAAATAGGACACTTTGATGACAGTTATATGCAATGATTGTTACTGTTTGATGACAATGACAGCTTTCACATAGATTAACCGTATCTTGTATGATTTATCAGCAAGATAACATGTTTCATGACAGCGAAATGTCAGCAAGATTTTAGTTTTATGACACTAGAAAAGTAGTAGATGCCGGCAAGATGTCCCAGCAAAAATCGACAAAAGATAGCCGCAGATCAATTCATTTGCGTCTGGGTTGCGTCAATGCCTGGCGCCGATACTGCGCTATCCGAAGTGAAACACGCCACTGCATCAGTTTCGTCAGTTCTGGCCCGTTCATGACCTGCCGTGTTAGCCATAAGAGAAGTAAACTCCCGGCCCAACAACCGACACTTAACCATGAAAAAGAGGCGAACAGCAGCCATCCTGCCACCAGCACATTGCAAACACATAACAGCGACCAGACGGCTAAAAATAATCTCAGGGATCGTGTTCTCCCTTTATCTGCTCCTGATAACGCCATCACCAGCAGAATAAAGACAACAAGACCTGTGATAACACCCCAGCCGCCGGTAACGGTTCTGAGTGCAATGGCAAGTCCGACATAGCTCAAAAGCAAGGTATAAAACAGCGCCAGTATGCTGCCGAAATATGTCGTCACGCGGATGTAGTAAGCCTTCGGCATTTCCTGAAAGGCCTCTGCCAGCTGTTTTAATTGCGCAAGTTTACGGCCCGATATTGCTGCTTCCACCTTGTCGCAGTAGTCGATGAGCGCCAAAAATTTGCGCCCGATTATGCGTTTCAACAGATTCATCATCATCCTGAAAAAAAAGAGGCTGCCACCAGGCAACCTCTTTTATGCGTCATGACGTGTTTACGACTTTATTCCACGGTCACCGATTTTGCCAGATTGCGCGGCTGGTCCACATCAGTGCCTTTAATCAGCGCAACGTGATAGGCCAGCAGCTGTAGCGGAACAGTGTAGAAGATTGGGGCAATAACTTCATCAACATGCGGCATATCAATGATATGCATGGTATCGCTGCTGACAAAGCCGGCATCCTGATCGGCGAAGACATACAGTACGCCGCCACGAGCGCGAACTTCTTCAATGTTGGATTTCAGTTTTTCCAACAGTTCATTGTTCGGCGCAATGACAATAACCGGCATATCATCATCAATCAGGGCCAGTGGGCCATGTTTCAGTTCACCAGCGGCATACGCTTCTGCATGAATATAGGAGATCTCTTTGAGCTTCAGCGCGCCTTCCAGGGCAATCGGGTATTGATCGCCACGACCAAGGAACAAGGCGTGATGCTTGTCAGAGAAGTCCTCTGCCAGTTGCGCGATGCGTTTATCCTGCGACAGCATCTGTTCAATGCGGCTCGGCAGCGTCTGCAGACCATGAACAATGCTATGTTCAACAGAGGCATCCAGCCCTTTCAGATCGCTCAGTTTCGCCACCAGCATCAGCAGCACGGTTAACTGAGTCGTGAAGGCTTTGGTCGAAGCCACGCCAATTTCCGTACCCGCATTGGTCATGATGGCCAGATCGGATTCACGCACCAGCGAGGAACCAGGAACGTTACAGATAGCCAGCGAGCCCAGATAGCCCAGCTCTTTAGACAGACGCAGCCCCGCCAGAGTGTCTGCGGTTTCGCCAGACTGAGACAGTGTAATCATCAGACTATTGCGACGCACGGCAGATTTGCGGTAACGGAACTCGGAGGCGATCTCTACATCACACGGAATACCCGCCAGCGATTCAAACCAGTAGCGAGAAACCATGCCGGAGTTGTACGAGGTACCGCAGGCGATGATCTGGATGTGCTCAACTTTGCTCAGCAGATCATTGGCATGTGAGCCCAGTTCACTTAAATCCACTTCACCGTGGCTGATACGCCCGGTCAGCGTGTTTTTAATCGCATTCGGCTGTTCGTAGATCTCTTTTTGCATATAGTGACGGTAAGCGCCTTTATCGCCTGCGTCATATTGCAGATTGGATTCGATCTCCTGACGCTTAACCTGCGCGCCCGTTTTATCAAACACCGTCACGCTACGGCGTGTTACCTCAGCGATATCGCCTTCTTCAAGGAAGATAAAGCGACGCGTCACCGGCAGCAGAGCCAGTTGATCGGAAGCGATAAAGTTTTCGCCCATACCCAGACCGATAACCATCGGACTACCGGAGCGAGCAGCCAGCAGCGTGCTCGGATCGCGGGAATCCATGATGACTGTGCCGTACGCGCCGCGCAGTTGCGGGATAGTACGCAGTACAGCATCACGCAGCGTACCGCCTTGCGCCAGCTCCCAGTGCACTAAGTGAGCAATCACTTCTGTATCGGTCTCAGAAACAAAAGTGTAGCCGCGCGCTTTCAATTCTTCGCGCAGCGGTTCGTGGTTTTCGATAATGCCGTTGTGTACTACAACGATGTGTTCAGACACATGCGGGTGTGCGTTGCCCTCGGAAGGTTCACCGTGCGTCGCCCAACGGGTGTGAGCAATACCGGTACCACCGTGTAACGGATGCTCTTCCGCGGCCTGAGCCAGCATCTGTACTTTGCCGAGACGACGCAGACGGGTCATATGACCTTCTGCATCAACCACTGCCAGACCGGCAGAGTCATAGCCACGGTATTCCAGACGACGTAAGCCTTCCAGAAGGATTTCAGCAATATCACGCTGCGCAACTGCGCCAACAATTCCACACATAGTTAGATTTCCTGATTATGGCATTGTGCCATGCGTTGTCGCTGACCTGTTTTCACCCTTTGTCTTTCACACTGTAACTGCGTTGGCTACATGTGTTCTCCATGGTCACTTACATCAGTAAGCTCCCATGGCCTCACGCATTCGCCGCCTTGCCACAACGCGAAATCCTTTGGGTAATGCCCTTTTTTGGGCGCCCCGAGCCTTGTAGAGAGTGGGGTTATTTTTATGGTACTGATTATCGGGTGGGGGATTATGTTATCCCCTCATCCCTGTTTGCCGGATTCCTCCGGCATGAAAATTACTTTTTCTTCACCGGACGCTGCCAGCCCTGTTTATGGACCTGCGGCACGCGGCTTAAAACCAGTTCGTTATCGGCGACATTACGGGTCACTGTCGTGCCTGCCGCTATGGTTGCCCCTTTACCCACGCTCACCGGGGCCACCAGTTGGGTGTCGGACCCGACAAACACATCATCGCCAATAATCGTCTTGTGTTTGTTGGCCCCGTCATAATTACAGGTGATGGTCCCCGCGCCGATATTGACGTTGTCGCCAATTTCCGCATCGCCAAGATACGTCAGATGACCGGCTTTCGAGCCTTTGCCCAGACGCGCTTTCTTCATTTCAACGAAGTTACCTACGTGCGCACCTTCCTGTAATTCAGCGCCCGGACGCAGGCGGGCAAACGGGCCAATCGTACAGGCAGCTTCAAGCGTGGCATCTTCCAGCACGCTGTAAGGGCTGATTTCACAGTCATCGCCAATTACGCTGTTTTTGATGACACAACCCGCGCCAATTTTCACGCGGTTGCCAAATTTGACGTCACCTTCAACAATCACGTTAGCATCAATCTCAACATCCCGCCCATGCGTCAGGGTTCCACGCAGATCGAAGCGTGCCGGATCGCGCAACATCACGCCAGCGAGAAGCAATTTTTCAGCCTGCTCAGTTTGATAGACACGTTCGAGGCGGGAGAGCTGGAGGCGGTTGTTCACCCCCTCCACTTCACTCAGGCGCTGCGGATGGACGGCTGCGATTTCATGACCTTCCTGATAAGCAAGAGCAATGATGTCGGTGATGTAATACTCACCCTGCGCATTATTATTGGTGAGCTGACTCAGCCAGCGTTTCATGTCGCCGCCGTTTGCTATCAGAATACCGGTATTGATTTCCTGGATCTGGCGCTGCTGCTCGGTCGCATCTTTATGTTCAACAATGCCGGTAACTTTACCGTTCTCACGCGTAATTCGGCCATATCCACTCGGATCGTCAAGCTTCACGGTGAGCAGACCAATCCCCCCTTGCGGCTTTGCTTCACGCAGGCGGGTGAGGGTATCGATGGAGATCAGGGGCACATCGCCATAAAGCATCAGGATATCTTCGTCGTCAGCGAAGAAGGGCGCAGCCTGCTGCATTGCATGCCCGGTGCCCAGTTGCTCAGCCTGTAACACCCAGTTGAGTTTGTCGTCAGACAGCGTTTGTTTTAACAGATCGCCGCCGTGCCCATAGACAAGGTGTACATGATCGGCGCCAAGATTATTCGCCACATCAATAACATGCTGAACCATCGCTTTCCCTGCAAGGGTATGCAGCACTTTCGGAAGATCGGAATACATGCGTGTGCCTTTGCCAGCGGCAAGGATCACCACACTCATTTTCGTGTTCAACATACGCGTCCTGACTTTAATTTGAGTGGAAGTTTTACTGTTTCACCTTGAAAATTCTACATTTTTTTCAACGCGAAATGGTAAGAAAGTAAAATGCACAACCTGCCTTACCAGAGCGTAATTTAGGGCATTTTTTTTGCTTTTACACGGTACTTTATCTGCAAAAATAGCGCTTCCTGCCCGGATATCGTGAGCAGGACGATGTTTTTGCTATTTTTTTTAGCGGTGAATAAAGTCTTGAGCAGGGCATTTGTGTCATCAATAAAAGTACAGATTTTGCCCATAAAAAAAGCCAGCCTGATAATCAGACTGGCTTTTTGACTTTAAGCCGGTGTTACATCGCTTTTTTGGTCAACTCGATAACGCGCAGTTTCGCAATAGCTTTCGCCAGTTCGGCAGACGCCTGAGCGTAATCCACGTCGCCGTGCGAGCTCTTAATGTGCTCTTCGGCTTTACGTTTCGATTCCAGCGCTCGCGCTTCGTCGAGATCCTGGCCACGAATAGCGGTATCAGCCAGTACGGTCACGTTGCCAGGCTGCACTTCAAGAATGCCGCCGGACAGATAGATAAACTCTTCATGACCGTGCTGTTTCACGATGCGGATCATACCAGGCTTAATGGCGGTGAGCAGCGGCGCGTGACCCGGGTAAATACCCAGTTCACCTTCGCTACCCGTTACCTGGATTTTCTCGACCAGACCAGAGAACATTTGTTGCTCTGCGCTGACGACGTCCAGGTGGTAAGTCATTGCCATATCACCCTCCGATTAAGGCGTTAAAGTTTTTTGGCTTTTTCCACGGCTTCGTCAATGGAACCGACCATGTAGAACGCCTGCTCCGGCAGGTGATCGTATTCGCCTTCCATAATGCCTTTAAAGCCACGGATGGTGTCTTTCAGGGAGACGTATTTGCCCGGAGAACCGGTAAATACTTCTGCCACGAAGAACGGCTGGGACAGGAAGCGCTGGATCTTACGCGCACGTGCTACCACCAGTTTGTCTTCTTCTGACAGCTCATCCATACCCAGGATGGCGATAATGTCTTTCAGTTCCTGGTAACGCTGCAGGATAGACTGTACGCCACGCGCAGTGTCGTAGTGCTCCTGACCAACCACCAGAGGATCCAGCTGACGGCTGGTGGAGTCCAGCGGGTCAACGGCCGGGTAGATACCCAGAGACGCGATCTGACGGCTCAGTACCACGGTTGCATCTAAGTGCGCAAAGGTGGTGGCTGGTGACGGGTCAGTCAAGTCATCCGCAGGTACGTATACCGCCTGTACGGAGGTGATAGAACCGGTTTTGGTGGAGGTGATACGTTCCTGCAGAACGCCCATCTCTTCCGCCAGCGTCGGCTGATAACCTACCGCTGAAGGCATACGGCCCAGCAGCGCGGATACTTCCGTACCAGCCAGGGTGTAACGGTAGATGTTGTCAACGAACAACAGTACGTCACGACCTTCGTCACGGAACTTCTCAGCCATGGTCAGACCGGTCAGTGCAACGCGCAGACGGTTTCCCGGCGGCTCGTTCATCTGGCCATACACCAGGGATACTTTGTCGATAACGTTGGAGTCGGTCATTTCGTGGTAGAAGTCGTTACCCTCACGAGTACGTTCACCTACGCCCGCAAACACAGAGTAACCGGAGTGCTCGATCGCGATGTTACGAATAAGCTCCATCATGTTTACGGTTTTACCTACACCCGCACCACCGAACAGACCCACTTTACCGCCCTTAGCGAACGGACACATCAGGTCGATAACTTTGATACCGGTTTCCAGCAGTTCCTGAGAGTTTGACAACTCTTCGTAGGACGGTGCTGCACGGTGGATCGCCCAACGCTCTTCTTCACCGATGTCGCCTTTCATGTCTACTGGTTCGCCCAGTACGTTCATGATACGACCCAGTGTTGCTTTACCTACCGGGACTTCGATCGGGTGAGCCAGGTCCGTTACTTCCAGACCACGACGCAGACCGTCAGAAGAACCCATTGCGATGGTACGTACAACGCCACCGCCGAGCTGTTGCTGAACTTCCAGCACCAAACGCTCTTCACCATTCTTTACCTCAAGTGCATCGTACACTCGTGGTACGGCATCCTGAGGGAACTCGACGTCCACCACGGCGCCGATTACCTGGATAATTTTTCCAGTAGCCATCTTGAATCCTCTACGAAATTCGTAAACCTGGTTAAACCGCGGCGGCCCCCGAGACGATCTCGGTGAGTTCCTGAGTAATGCTGGCCTGACGAGCTTTGTTGTAAACCAACTGCAGCTCTTTAATCAGGCTGCCGCCATTATCGGTCGCGGCTTTCATCGCCACCATACGTGCGGCCTGCTCGCTGGCCAGGTTTTCAACAACACCCTGATAAACCTGAGATTCCACATAACGACGCAGGAGAGTATCCAGCAGCGCCTTTGGATCAGGTTCATACAGATAATCCCAGGATTTACGCTTCAACTCTTCATCTTCTTCTGCCGGTAACGGCAGCAGTTGGGTGATGGTTGGAACCTGAGACATGGTGTTGATAAATTTGTTGCTGACAATGTAAAGCTTGTCCAAACGACCTTCGTCGTAGGCCTGCAACATCACTTTAACCGAGCCGATCAGTTCCGACAGGGACGGGTTATCACCCATACCGGTCACCTGGGCGACAACGTTGCCACCAACGGAATTAAAGAAGGACACGCCTTTCGAGCCGATCATCGCGAGGTCGCTCTGAACGCCTTTATCGGACCATGCTTTCATATCCGCCAGTACTTTCTTGAACAGGTTAATGTTCAAGCCGCCACACAGACCACGGTCGGTCGACACCACCAGGTAGCCCACACGTTTAACGTCGCGTTCTTCCAGGTAAGGGTGCTTATATTCCAGATTACCGTTCGCAAGGTGACCAATCACTTTGCGCATGGTATCTGCATAAGGACGGCTGGCCGCCATGCGATCCTGCGATTTACGCATTTTGGAAGCGGCGACCATTTCCATCGCTTTAGTGATCTTTTGCGTGTTCTGGACGCTTGCGATCTTACTACGTATCTCTTTTGCGCCGGCCATGAGCTTCTCCTCAATGCCTTGCGGCCTGCCCTAAGGCAGGCCACCAGACGTTACCAGGACTGGGTTGCTTTGAAGGAATCGAGGATGCCTTTCAGCTTGCCTTCGATTTCGTCGTTATAGCCACCGGACTGGTTGATCTCTTGCATCAACGGAGCGTGGTCACGGTCAACGTAAGCCAGCAGAGCGGCTTCGAAGCTACCGATTTTCGCCAGTTCTACATCCGCCAGATAACCACGTTCTGCTGCGAACAGAACCAGAGACTGCTGCGCAACGGACATCGGCGCATACTGTTTCTGTTTCAGCAGTTCGGTCACTTTCTGACCGTGGTCAAGCTGTTTACGGGTTGCATCGTCAAGGTCAGAGGCAAACTGGGAGAACGCTGCCAGTTCACGATACTGCGCCAGCGCGGTACGAATACCACCGGACAGTTTTTTCATGATCTTGGTCTGCGCTGCGCCACCCACACGGGATACGGAGATACCCGGGTTAACCGCAGGACGAATACCGGCGTTAAACAGGTTGGTTTCCAGGAAGATCTGACCATCGGTAATGGAAATTACGTTAGTCGGAACGAACGCGGAAACGTCACCAGCCTGCGTTTCGATAATCGGCAGAGCGGTCAGAGAGCCGGTTTTCCCAGTCACTTCACCTTTGGTGAAGGCTTCAACGTATTCGGCGTTAACACGCGCAGCACGCTCCAGCAGACGAGAGTGGAGGTAGAATACGTCGCCCGGGAATGCTTCACGTCCTGGCGGACGACGGAGCAGCAGGGAAATCTGACGGTAAGCAACGGCCTGTTTAGACAGATCATCATAAATGATCAGCGCATCTTCACCGCGGTCACGGAAGTATTCGCCCATCGCGCAACCGGCATACGGTGCCAGGTATTGCAGTGCGGCGGATTCAGATGCGGTAGCCACCACAACGATGGTGTTAGCCAGCGCGCCGTGTTCTTCCAGTTTACGCACCACGTTAGAAATGGTGGACGCTTTCTGGCCGATAGCCACGTAGACGCACTTGATGCCGGAATCACGCTGGTTGATGATGGCGTCGATAGCCAGAGCGGTTTTACCGGTCTGACGGTCACCGATGATCAATTCACGCTGACCACGACCGATTGGGATCATGGCGTCAACGGATTTATAACCGGTCTGTACCGGCTGATCGACGGATTGACGTTCGATAACGCCCGGTGCGATAGCTTCGACAGCGGAGAAGCCGTCGTGCTCCAGCGGACCTTTACCATCAATCGGGGCACCCAGGGTGTTCACAACGCGGCCCAGCAGACCACGACCAACCGGAACTTCCAGGATACGACCCGTACATTTAACCTTCATGCCTTCGGCGAGGTCAGCGTACGGCCCCATCACAACGGCACCTACAGAGTCGCGCTCCAGGTTCAGTGCGATAGCGTAACGGTTACCCGGCAGGGAAATCATCTCACCCTGCATACAATCGGCCAGGCCGTGGATGCGGATAACACCGTCACTTACAGAAACAATAGTACCTTCGTTGTGAGCTTCACTCACAACATTGAACTGAGCAATGCGCTGCTTGATCAGTTCGCTGATTTCGGTGGAATTCAGTTGCATGCTCCAGTCCCCTTAAGACTGCAAGACGTCTGCGAGGCGTTCAAGACGGCCGCGTACGCTGCCATCAATGACCATATCACCCGCACGGATGATAACACCTGCCATTACAGACTTATCGATTTTGCAATTCAGCTTAACTTTGCGTGACAGACGTTTTTCCATCGCGGCGCTGATTTTCGAAAGCTGTTCTTCACTCAGTGCGGTCGCAGAGGTCACTTCGACTTCTGCGGTAGCCTCGCTGGCTGCACGCAATTGAACAAACTGCTCAAGAACATCAGGAAGCACTTTAAGACGACCATTTTCAGCCATCACCCGAATCAGGTTCTGACCGTTGTCGTCAAGTTGCTCCCCACAGACTGCGATAAACGACTCGGCAAGCGTTTCCGGCGCAATAGCACCGGAGAGAAGCTCTGCCATATGTTCGTTTTTCGTCACCTCGGCTGCGAACGCCAGCATATCCTGCCAGCGATCGACACCCTGGTGTTCGACAGCAAAGTCAAAAGCTGCTTTGGCGTAGGGGCGAGCTACCGTTACAAATTCAGACATCGGCCCCTCCCTCCTTACAGTTCAGCGACCAGTTTATTCACGATGTCGCTGTTAGCAGCTTCATCCACGGAACGCTCGATGATCTTCTCGGCGCCGGCAACAGCCAGCAGAGCCACTTGTTTACGCAGCTCTTCGCGAGCGCGTTTACGCTCGGCGTCAATTTCCGCCTGAGCCTGCGCCACGATTTTGTTACGTTCCTGCTCGGCTTCTGCTTTCGCTTCGTCCAGGATCTGAGCGCGGCGTTTGTTCGCCTGCTCAATGATGACCTGAGCTTCTGCTTTCGCTTTTTTCAGCTGGTCGGTCGCATTGGCCTGTGCAAGGTCCAAATCCTTCTTAGCTCGTTCCGCAGAAGCCAAACCGTCAGCGATTTCTTTCTGACGTTTTTCAATGGCTGCCATTAATGGCGGCCATACATACTTCATGCAGAACAGAACGAACAGGACAAACGCGATGGCCTGGCCGAGGATTGTTGCGTTTAGATTCACAGCACAATGCCTCTTATCTGGTTAACGTTCTAAATACTTGCTGTAAAAAGCAACCCTTACTACGCGACAGCAAACATCACGTACAGACCCAGACCTACAGCGATCATCGGGATTGCGTCCACCAGACCCATAACGATAAAGAACTGAGTACGCAGAAGAGGAATCAGATCAGGTTGACGCGCTGCGCCTTCCAGGAATTTACCCCCGAGGATGCCGATACCGATCGCAGCACCGATTGCCGCCAGACCCATCATAATAGCGGCAGCCATGTACAGCAGATCCATATTCAGGTTTTCCATGACAGTCTCCAGATTGTTTCAGTTAAAACGTAGTAGTGTTGTTAAAAATCAATGCTCTTCAGACGCCATCGACAGATAGACGATCGTCAGAACCATGAAAATGAAGGCTTGCAGCGTAATAATCAGGATGTGGAAAATGGCCCACGGCACATTCAGGATCCACTGTGACCACCACGGCAACAGACCAGCAATCAGAATGAAAATCAACTCACCGGCATACATGTTGCCGAACAGTCGCAGACCGAGAGAAACCGGTTTGGACAGCAGGCTCACACCTTCCAGGATAAGGTTGACCGGGATAAACACCGGGTGGTTGAACGGCTGGAGTGTCAGCTCTTTAGCAAAACCACCCAGGCCTTTCATTTTGATGCTGTAGAACAGAATCAGGATAAATACGCCCAACGCCATCGACAGAGTGATGTTCACGTCTGCGGACGGCACAACGCGAAGAGCAGGTAGACCAAGGTATTTTTCAGCGATGGTCGGCAGCAAATCGATAGGCAGTAAATCCATCAGGTTCATCAGGAATACCCAGACGAAAATCGTCAGGGCCAGTGGCGCGATAAGCTTGCTTTTGCCGTGGTACATGTCTTTCACGCTACCGTGGACAAAACCAATAACCAGCTCAATCGCGGTCTGGAATTTCCCCGGGACGCCGCTGGTGGCCTTTTTGGCTACGCTACGGAACATCACCAGGAACAACAGACCCAGAACCACCGAGAAAAACATGGAGTCAATGTTGAGCGTCCAGAAGGTGGCCGGGGGGTTATGCGGATCCACCAGCGAAAGCGTACGAAGGTCAATCTGAAGGTTTTTCAGATGGTGGCCTATGTACTCCTGCGGTGTTGAGATTTCTCCTGCAGACATGATGCCTCTTACCCTTTGTTGTTAATTACAGCGGGTGCCAGTATCTGAACAACCAGCACCGAAACCCACGTGACTATCAGCGGTAAAAACACCGCCTTTAAAACCGCCAGCGCCACCACCAGCAACACGAATGTTGCTAACACCTTGAACACTTCACCGAAGGCGAAGGACCAGGCCACTCGGCCTTTAGCTGGTGTATGCGCCTGATGACGCCAGGCAAAAATCATAAACAACATATTCGGCAGAACGACTGCCATACCGCCGCACACGGCGGAAGTGCCCCAGAAGGGGTCTTTGAGGCTAAACAGCAATCCGCTTGCTATTACCGCCAGGAACTGAATAAGCAGAAGCCTGCGAGCAACATTTCGACCCAAGAGCGACACAGACATCACTTTTAACTCCTGCTCACTTCGGGGTAGGCCGCGTGTCGTATAAAACGTTCTTTAAGGCCTGGAGTCAAGCATCAAAAAGCGGTCAAATTATACGGTGCGGCCTCGTGATTTCAAACAATAAGTAGCGAAAAGGTGAATAAATGTTTAAATAATTTTCCCGAGGGCTATTTTTCAACTTTTAGCGAAACTGTGAACCATTATGCAAAACGTCGAATAACGCGAAACAGCTGCTGTTAAAGCGTGCACCAGATCACAAATTAAACATTTATGCGCTCGCCAAAATATTCACCTGAGGAATTTGAACCTTTTCATCTTTTTGATATTCAAGATGATTACTGACAACTCTTTTTAAAACAGCTCGCTATACAATAAAAACCTTTCATTGACATTTATAATAATCATTTAACATTCATAAATTGGTACAACCTGCCGATTTTTAGCAGACTGATATTTTCGCAGTTGACTATTTTAAGGGTTAAGCAAAAGCCCAGCGTTAAAACATCGAAAAATCAAAGTAAAATATGCGTTAAATGTAACCGAACGTATCACTGTTTTTTACGCCGTTTTTTAACATTCAGAAAACAGCACGAATTCTACATTTTTTGATAAAAATTAAATTTTGTTTGCCTTAATGACCACGAGATGTCGGTCGCCCTCAAGATGCGGTACATCTAATTTGACGATAGATTCTACTGAAAACTGAGCAGGCAGCGTGTCAATTTCATCATTGGGAATCAAACCCTTAAGGGCATAGAACTTGCCTTGTGTTCCTGGCAGATGCTGGCACCAGTTCACCATGTCATTCAGCGATGCGAATGCCCGGCTGATGACCCCATCAAAAGGCGGCTCGGCCGGAAAATCCTCGACGCGGCTCTGTACGGGAGTGACATTCGTCAGATGAAGCTCATGCTGAACCTGGCGCAGGAAACGGACGCGTTTACCCAGGCTATCCAGCAGAGTGAAGTGTGCGTCAGGAAGAACAATAGATAACGGGATCCCCGGCAGGCCCGGCCCCGTACCGACGTCGATAAACCGCTCCCCCTGCAAGTGTGGCGCCACCACGATACTGTCCAGAATATGGCGAATCAGCATCTCGTTCGGGTCACGTACGGAGGTCAGGTTGTAGGCTTTGTTCCATTTGTGAAGCATTTCAACATAAGCCACCAGTTGGTTTTTCTGGTGATCGGTGAGCGAAATACCTGCTTCATCAAGCAGACGAGAAAGTTTATTGAGCACGGTGATTACCTGTCTGAAAAATATGCCCGGCGGCGTTAACGCTTACCGGGCTTAAATCTGTTGCGCTGTCAGGCAGCGCGCTATCTGCCAGCGGAGGTTTAGCGAAGCGTATCAGGCGCTACGGCGCAGCATCCCCTGTTTTTTCAACCAGACCAGCAGAATGGAGATCGCAGCAGGTGTGATCCCGGAAATACGCGATGCCTGTCCGATAGATGCCGGTTTGTGATCGTTGAGCTTCGCGATCACTTCATTCGACAGTCCACTGACCTGACGGTAATCGAGCGATGCAGGTAACAGGGTATTCTCGTTACGCTGCTGTTTTTCAATTTCATCCTGCTGACGGGCGATATACCCCTCGTACTTCACCTGAATCTCAACCTGCTCAGCCGCCTGTTCATCGCTCAGCCCAGGAACAAATGGTGCCAGTTGTACCAGCTGTTCGTACGTCATTTCCGGGCGACGCAGCAGATCTTCGCCGCTGGCTTCACGAGACAGCGGCGCAGTCAGGTTTTTATTCACTTCCGGCGCGTTTTCCGACGTTGGGTTCACCCAGATAGATTTCAGGCGCTGACGTTCACGTTCGATATTTTCGAGTTTCTCGTTATAGCGAGCCCAACGTTCGTCATCCACAAGACCAAGTTCGCGACCGATTTCGGTCAGACGCAGATCGGCGTTATCTTCGCGCAGCATCAGGCGATACTCGGCACGAGAGGTGAACATGCGGTACGGTTCTTTGGTACCCAGCGTACAAAGATCATCCACCAGTACGCCAAGATAGGCTTGAGAACGCGCCGGTGCCCAGCCCTCTTTCTCGGCGGAGAAGCGTGCGGCGTTCAGACCGGCTAAAAGCCCCTGAGCCGCCGCTTCTTCGTAGCCAGTGGTACCGTTGATTTGCCCGGCAAAGAACAGCCCGTGGATGAATTTGCTCTCCAGGGTTAGTTTCAGGTCACGCGGATCGAAGAAATCGTACTCAATGGCATAACCAGGGCGAACGATTTTTGCGTTTTCCATCCCCTGCATTGAGCGGACAATTTTCATCTGTACATCAAACGGCAGGCTGGTGGAGATACCGTTCGGATAAATTTCGTTAGAGGTCAACCCTTCCGGTTCAAGGAAGATCTGGTGCTGGTTGCGATCGGCAAAGCGCATCACCTTATCTTCGATCGACGGGCAATAGCGTGGGCCGATCCCTTCGATCACGCCTGCGTACATTGGGCTGCGATCGAGGTTATTGCGGATAACGTCGTGGGTCTTTTCGTTGGTATGCGTGATGTAGCACGGCACCTGCTGCGGATGCTGCGCCGCATTGCCCATGAACGAGAAGACCGGCATCGGGTTATCACCGTGCTGCTGAGCCAGAACGCTGAAATCAATGGTACGTGCATCAATACGCGGCGGCGTACCTGTTTTCAGACGGCTTACGCGCAGCGGTAATTCACGCAGACGACGAGAAAGCGGAATGGACGGCGGATCGCCCGCACGGCCACCGCTGTAGTTATCCAGCCCGATATGAATTTTGCCGTCCAGGAATGTCCCGACGGTGAGAACGACCGCTTTGGCACGGAATTTCAGACCCATCTGGGTAACAGCACCCACGACGCGATCGTTTTCTACAATCAGATCTTCGACCGCCTGCTGGAAGATCATCAGATTGGGCTGGTTTTCCAGCGCGGTACGCACAGCCTGACGGTAAAGCACGCGATCGGCCTGTGCGCGGGTCGCACGAACCGCCGGGCCTTTGCTGCCGTTTAGTATCCTAAACTGGATACCCGCATGGTCGATCGCTTTCGCCATCAGGCCGCCGAGTGCATCCACTTCTTTTACCAGGTGTCCTTTCCCAATACCGCCAATGGCCGGGTTGCAACTCATTTGCCCCAGCGTGTCGATATTGTGTGTCAAAAGCAGAGTCTGTTGACCCATACGCGCTGCGGCCATCGCGGCCTCAGTGCCTGCATGACCCCCGCCAATGATGATGACGTCAAAAGGATCCGGATAAAACATGGTGTATTGCCTCGCATAAAGCGGTTAGAAAGTGGATTGATGCCCGGGCCGTGGATTCTACTCAACTTTAGCTCAGTGAGAAAGCATCAGGATCCCGGGTATTAAAAAGAAGATCTTTATTTAGAGAGATCTGTTTTACTGTGATCTCTTATTAGGATCGCCCTGGCTTGTGGATAACCCGGATCCGGATATAAAGATCATGATGTTAGCCAGGATCATTAGCTGTGAATGATCGGTGATCCTGGTCAGTATAAGCTGGGATCAGAATGGGCAGTTATGCACAACTCAAAAACTAAGCGACGGTTATACTTTGGATAACTACCGGTTGATCAACGGTTTTAAGCATAGTTATCCACACTCGATCGCGCGATCTTTAATCGTTATTGAGTAAAATAATCCAGGATCCGAGCCAAATTTCAGCCGGATCTTCAGGAATGTCATGCTCAAGGATGTTGATCTTCTCGGTTTCACCTACCTGTTTTGCCCCACAGGCCTTGAGTGAAACCTCGAGTTTTTCAATCGCACCGCAAAACGTGTCGTATTCGCGGCTACCGATACCAATCGCGCCGAAACGTACGGCGGAAAGGTCAGGCTTTTGTTCATTAAGATCGTCATAAAACGGCTGGATGTTGTCCGGCAAATCGCCTGCGCCATGAGTAGAACTCACCACCAGCCAGGTTCCTTCCCGCGGCAGATCTTCCAGTAACGGGCCGTGCAGGGTTTCGGTTGTAAAGCCTGCATCTTGCAGTTTTTCCGCCAGGTGTTCTGCTACATATTCTGCGCCACCCAGGGTGCTGCCACTAATAAGCGTAATATCTGCCATTAAGTCCACTCCGGTTATGAGCTGCGTATTGTACGCTGTGAATGGACTGGGATCTACCTGTGGACAATATGGGTATTAACGGTGGGGGAAAATGCCCTGTTAAGGGCGGATCGTACGCATGATGGGGTTTTGCAAAGAGATCAGCGTTTCAGTGGACTGGATTTCATCAATTGTTTGGATCTTGTTGATAAGCACCTGCTGCAGTGCGTCGATCGAGCGACACATCACCTTAATAAAGATGCTGTAGTGACCGGTGGTGTAGTACGCCTCGGTGACCTCTTCCAGACTTTCCAGTCGGGCCAGCGCAGAAGGATAATCTTTGGCGCTTTTGAGAATAATGCCGATAAAACAGCAGACGTCATAACCTAATTGTTTGGGGCTGACGTCAATTCGCGCGCCGGTAATAATCCCCGCCTGCTTCATTTTCTCTACGCGCACATGAATCGTCCCCGGGCTTACACCGAATTGCTTGGCGAGCTCTGCGTAAGCGGTGCGCGCATTCGCCATTAAGGCGTCAAGGATGCCGCGGTCCAGATTGTCGATCTGATAATTTTCCATAGGTTTTTCTTATGATAAATAAACATTCTTATTATTTTAGCGGTTAATTATGACGAATCAAAACCCATGAGGCCTTTTTTATTGTTGATTATTGAATAAAGGATGGGCTTTGTTGCTTAATCGTTTGCAACAGAGCAAAGGAGTTAGAAGATGAAATCCGCTTACATCAGCAAACAACGTCAGATCGTATTCGTGAAGTCGCATTTTTCCCGTCAGCTGGAAGAAAAACTGGGGCTAATTGAAGTTCAGGCACCCATTCTAAGCCGCGTAGGAGATGGGACTCAGGATAACCTGTCGGGCTGTGAAAAAGCGGTACAGGTAAAAGTCAAAAACCTGCCGGATGCGCAGTTTGAAGTGGTCCACTCCCTGGCTAAATGGAAACGTCAAACGCTGGGGCAACACGATTTCAGCGCGGGTGAAGGGCTGTACACGCACATGAAAGCCCTGCGACCGGATGAAGATCGTCTCTCTCCCATCCATTCTGTTTATGTTGATCAATGGGACTGGGAACGCGTACTGGGTGAAGGCGAACGCCACACCGGCACGCTGAGATCAACGGTTGAAGCCATCTATGCCGGGATCAAAGCAACCGAAGCGGCGGTGAGCAAAGAGTTTGGCCTGACTCCTTTCCTGCCTGAACAGATCCACTTCGTGCACAGTGAAGAGCTGCTGAGCCGCTATCCGGGACTGGATGCAAAAGGGCGCGAACGCGCAATAGCCAAAGATCTGGGTGCCGTATTTCTGATGGGCATTGGCGGGAAGCTTAGCAATGGTCAGCGCCACGATGTACGGGCCCCGGATTACGATGACTGGAGTACACCTGGTGAGAAGGGGTTGCGCGGCCTGAACGGCGATATTCTGGTGTGGAACCCGGTACTGGAAGATGCGCTTGAGCTCTCTTCTATGGGGATCCGCGTTGATGCTGACGCACTGAAACGCCAGCTTAACATCACCGACGATGAAGATCGTCTGCGTCTCGACTGGCACCAGGCGTTGTTGCGGGGCGATATGCCGCAAACTATCGGTGGCGGTATTGGGCAGTCTCGTTTGACGATGCTGCTGCTGCAACAGTCTCACATCGGACAGGTTCAGTGTGGCGTATGGCCTGCACAGGTTCGTGATACCGTCGACGCGTTACTGTAATTAGCGACGCCAGCGTCTGAGCAGACGGCTACGCATCCCGGTATCAAAGCGCCAGATATGATCGAAGATACGCATGATGCCGGGTTTTCCGTGGGCTGACATCGCCACCGCATGAAAACGGTGCTGGTGCACGGCCTGCAGTTCCTTGACCTTGCCAATCACATCGTCCGGCAGACGCTGGGCGATAAAGTCAGAGATAACCACCGCGTCGGCGTCATACCACTCCCCACCCTGCATACGTTCAATAATGGCGCGAAAACAGCTCGCTAAGTCCGTGCCGCCGCGAAAGCGTTGACTCAGAAAGCGGATCGCGTGTTCCAGTCCCTGCTGGCAGGTCAGTTCGTAGCGCACGACCTCGCTGGAAAACAGCATAATATAGCAGCGTCGTTTGTCTGCCAGCGCCACGCGCATCAGCGCCAGGCAAAAGGCTTTTGCGCACTGTTCATTGAACCCGCCCATCGAACCGGATGTGTCTACACAAACGATGAACGGCCCACGCGGCTGTTCATCGAAATCCTGATGAATCACCGGACGCTCAACGACTCTTTCCCGCCAGGCATCACCGTGAAGGCGGTAGGTCAGGAGCTGTTTTTCAACCAGCCGACGGTAGAACTCATACTCCAGTTCGGTAATGCCCAGCGTCGCCAGTTCAGGCGGCAACAGACGCAGGATGTCGTCACTTTGGTGCAGCCCGTCAACCTGCTCCGGTACGGTGGAAGGTTCGCGCACCAGCATACGGAAGGTTTCCATTGGCGCATCTTTGCGCGGAACAGATTTTGCCTCGCGGGAACGTCCAAGTTGTTCTGCCAGTTGCCTGAGTTCCGGCTGTTCCGTCAGGAAGTCACCATATTTCACAATGAGCTGGTAGTCGCCGCGCTTGATTTGCCCGGCGCTCATATCCCATAACCGCCCGGCGGCATTTTCGTTTTCAATCAGTATCGGTTCAAGCTGACCGCTTAGCGTCATGCGTTCCTGTACTTCACTGAGTAATTGCTCACGCTCTCCTTCCAGCAACTGCTGGTTAAATGCGGTTGTCTGCACCACCAAACTCAGCCGCCAGCGCTGTAAGAAAAGCGTCTGTAGCGCTGGAGTAAAGGTCGGGTTGTCCTTCACCATTGCATTTGCCTGCGCGGCGAAAGGCGAGCGAAGCTTATCCAGAAGCGTCAGAATTTGCGGCAGTTGGACGATGAACTGTGATGTGGAAAGCAACTGGCTTTGCTGATAGCAGAGCACTTCTTCGGTCAGTTCTGGCGGTACCTGCGCCTCTTTGAGGTGATTTTTCAGCGCTTCGCGCCAGCGCGGCACATCTTCGGTTATGACGTGCCGGAGTTTGGGGAATTTCTCGAAGAAAACAGCTAACTGGGGGGAGGCCAGTAAGGCAACGATAAGCTCTTCAACTATCGTCTCCTCACTGATGGCCAGCAGGGCATTCAACGTATCCAGTGTCAGCATTGAAGCGCCTGTTGTATCTGCGCGCGGACGTCCTGCAGGCTGGCTTCAATGCGGCCTAACCAGTCTGAGGGGATGAACAGACATTTTTGCTGTTCGCTAAAACGGGTGTGCTGCTGGTGCCAGAGCGTGTCCAGCGCGGCCAGTTGCTGCTTTATTTCTTCCGGCACCTGGGTTGCTGTTCCACCCGGTAAGGCAAGACGGGAGCCCTGCAAGCTGATATCGCGGATCAACAGATGCAGGCTGGTGTCAACTTCGAGGTTCAGGATCTGTGCGAAACCAATACCGTTAAGTTTGCCACGGATCTCGCCCCCTTTAACCAGCCACTGGGCCAGTGCGGCGCGTTCGATAGTCACATGATTGACCTGCAAGTCATGCAATTTTAAAGGCTGCTGGAGCAACAATGTCAGTGTGCTTTCTTGCAGCTCTTCCGGCAGATCGTAATGTGGACGACGGCTGAACATGCCGCCCTGACGCGAAACTTTAAGAGCGGTTTTGTCACTTTGCTGCTGCTGGATCTGAATGTTGCGCTGTGCGATAGCGCCCAGTTGCGTCAGCATAGGTTGCTGCTGCCACGCGTGCCCGGTCATCAATATTTCCAGCTGATTTTGCATCAGGCGCATACTTTCAGCGTCATGCCACAGGCAGTCTTTCAGCAAGATCAAATCCACTGGGGCAACCGCATCGCGTCCGCTGAAAAAGGCGCTGGCTTGTAGCAAGCGAATGGCCTTTTTCCAGCGCCGGTCAGAGACATAAGGCGCAGTGGGTAGGTTATCAAGCTGCTGGCGTAGCATGAAAATCAGATCAAAAACGGCGTCGGGCAATTTCACCTGCACGATTTCCTGCTGCCAGCGCGCATATTCCTCATCACTGATTTGCAGGTCAGCCGGAACCGGGTTATCGCTTTCATCCTGCTGGCTGATGAGCATCGAGCGGAAATTACTCTTCTCCTGCACTTTATCGAGCCACAGGCGAATCAACATGCGGTCATAAAGTGCTTCGAGGCTGCTGTCAGCCTCGGGCAGTTCGTTAGACGCCGCCACCAGTAAACGCATGGGGATTTTCTCTTCCAGCGCGCCGTTGCGAAAGCGACGTTCGTTAATGGCAGTCAATAACGTATTCAGGATCGCCGGTCCGGCTTTCCAGATTTCGTCCAGAAACACAATCTCTGCTTCCGGAAGGTAGCCATGCGTTAAGCGTTCATAACGCCCTTCATCTTTCAACGCCTGAATCGAAAGAGGACCGAACACCTCCTCGGGGGTGGAGAAGCGGGTCATCAGGTATTCAAAAGCGCGGGCATTTTTAAAGGCGAATTTCAGGCGGCGGGCGATGAGGCTTTTGGCGATGCCCGGTGGACCGAGCAGGAAGACGCTTTCACCACTTAACGCGGCCAGCAGGCACAGGCGAATAGCATGGCTACGCTCAAAAAGACCTTTTTCCAGCGCGCTGCTCAGGCGGGAAATTCTTTCTGCTAATAAATGTGAGTGAGCCATAATTGATTTGCATCCTTTCGCCGCGATTCCGGCTTGCAACTGCGAGTATAGACGTTTCGATAAAGGCTTGTAATAGACTGAACAACAGCATCATTTTCTTTGCGCCAGGTTAATACGGTCGCAATTAGGGGGTACGATTTCGTAAATAATCGTGCATACTGTGCGCTTTTTGTGGGCCAAGGGACTAAGCACACATTTGTCATTCAAACAAAAGATTAGTCTATGAGCACTGATAATAAGCAATCGTTGCCCGCGATAACACTCGCGGCTATTGGGGTTGTCTACGGTGATATTGGCACCAGCCCGCTTTATACACTTCGTGAATGTTTGTCAGGTCAATTTGGTTTTGGGGTTGAACGCGACGCCGTCTTCGGCTTTTTGTCGCTCATCTTCTGGCTGCTGATACTGGTCGTCTCGGTTAAATACCTTACTTTCGTCATGCGTGCAGATAACGCGGGTGAAGGTGGGATCTTAACGCTGATGTCGCTGGCAGGACGAAATACCTCCGCCAGAATGACCTCAGCGCTTGTTATCATGGGACTTATTGGCGGCAGCTTCTTCTATGGTGAAGTCGTTATTACGCCCGCCATCTCCGTGATGTCGGCGATAGAGGGGCTGGAAATCGTCGCACCATCGCTGGATACGTGGATTGTTCCGCTTTCCATTCTGGTGCTCACGCTGCTGTTCATGATCCAAAAGCACGGCACAGGGCTGGTGGGTAAACTTTTTGCTCCCATTATGCTGGCCTGGTTTTTAATTCTGGCGGTGCTGGGCGCGCGCGGTATTATCAGCAACCCTGAGGTGCTACAGGCGCTTAATCCGACGTGGGCGGTTAATTTCTTCCTTCAATACAAAGCCGTCTCGTTTGTTGCGCTGGGCGCGGTGGTGCTTTCTATCACCGGGGTAGAGGCGTTATATGCGGATATGGGCCATTTCGGTAAGCTGCCTATTCGCCTTGCGTGGTTTATCGTGGTATTGCCATCTCTGGCGCTGAATTATTTTGGTCAGGGGGCGTTGCTGCTGAAAACCCCGGAAGCCATCAAAAACCCGTTCTTCCTGCTGGCGCCTGAATGGGCACTGATTCCGATGTTGATCATCGCGACGCTGGCGACGGTCATTGCGTCTCAGGCGGTCATTTCGGGCGTGTTCTCTCTGACACGTCAGGCCGTGCGTCTGGGCTATCTCTCGCCAATGCGCATTATCCATACCTCAGAGATGGAATCCGGCCAGATTTACATTCCCTTTATTAACTGGCTGCTCTACTTCGCGGTCGTTATCGTGATAGTCAGTTTTGAACACTCCAGTAACCTGGCGGCGGCGTATGGTATTGCGGTGACCGGTACGATGGTGCTGACGTCGATTCTTTCTATGACCGTGGCGCGTAAAAACTGGCACTGGAATAAAATGGTTGTGGGTCTGTTGCTTACGATGTTCCTGTGTATCGATGTGCCGCTTTTCTCGGCAAACCTTGATAAGTTGCTGTCTGGCGGCTGGTTACCGTTGAGTTTAGGTCTGGTTATGTTCATCGTGATGACCACATGGAAGAGTGAACGTTTCCGCCTGTTGCGCCGCATGCATGAGCATGGCAACTCACTGGAGGCGATGATTGCCTCACTGGAAAAATCCCCGCCGGTGCGAGTCCCAGGTACTGCGGTATATATGTCCCGCGCGTTGAATGTCATTCCGTTTGCTATGTTGCATAACCTGAAACATAACAAGGTGCTGCATGAACGCGTGATCCTGCTGACGCTGCGTACAGAAGATGCACCTTATGTGCATAACGTGCGTCGCGTGCAGATTGAGCAACTCTCGCCGACGTTCTGGCGCGTGGTGGCCAGCTACGGCTGGCGCGAAACGCCAAATGTGGAAGAGGTGTTCCACCGCTGCGGCCTGGAAGGGCTCAGTTGCCGCATGATGGAGACATCCTTCTTTATGTCTCATGAGTCGCTGATTGTGGGTAAACGGCCCTGGTATCTACGGCTGCGTGGCAAGCTATACCTGCTATTACAACGCAATGCGCTGCGTGCGCCGGACCAGTTTGAAATCCCACCCAACCGGGTTATCGAGCTCGGTACGCAGGTCGAAATTTAATGCTTTTTAAAACCCCTCACCCAGAGGGGTTTTTGCTATTTATCTCCCGCAATTTTATTTAAGTAAGATAACTTTTGTTTTCTTTCTGCAACGCGCGCGAAACGTTTCGATTTCGATCACACTTCTGTAATGCCATGGTGGTTTTCTGAACATTCTCAGATCTACACTGAGATCAGCGAAACGTTTCGCTAATGGAGCATAAAAATGAAAAAAGGTACTGTTCTCAACGCTGAAATCTCGTCGGTCATCTCCCGTCTTGGGCATACCGATACGCTGGTGGTTTGTGATGCAGGCTTGCCTGTGCCGAAAAGTACTGCGCGTATTGATATGGCATTAACCCAGGGGGTTCCATCCTTTATGCAGGTACTGGAAGTGGTTACCACCGAGATGCAGGTTGAAGCAGCTATCCTCGCGTCGGAAATCGAACAGCAGAATCCACAGCTCCACGAAACGTTGCTCAGACATATTGAGCAGCTGCAGCAACACCAGGGGAATACCATAGAAGTTCGTTACGTTTCACACGAACAATTTAAAAAACACACCGCGGACAGTCAGGCGGTGATTCGCAGCGGGGAATGTTCCCCGTATGCGAATATTATTCTCTGTGCTGGCGTCACCTTCTGAGGCCATCATGGACGCATTACTGCAACTCAAAGGGATCGATAAAGCGTTCCCCGGCGTTAAAGCCTTATCCGGCGCCGCGTTAAATGTTTATCCAGGTCGCGTAATGGCGCTGGTAGGCGAAAATGGCGCAGGCAAATCCACGATGATGAAGGTCCTGACCGGGATCTATACCCGTGATGCCGGTTCATTACTGTGGCTGGGTAAAGAGACCACCTTTACCGGACCGAAATCCTCGCAAGAAGCCGGTATCGGCATTATTCACCAGGAACTCAACCTGATCCCGCAGCTCACTATTGCCGAGAACATCTTTATCGGCCGTGAATTCGTTAACCGCTTTGGCAAAATCGACTGGAAAAAGATGTATGCCGAAGCCGATAAGCTGCTGCTTAAACTGAATCTCCGCTTTAAAAGCGACAAGCTGGTGGGGGAACTTTCCATTGGCGATCAACAGATGGTCGAGATTGCGAAGGTCCTGAGCTATGAGTCGCAGGTCATCATTATGGATGAACCGACCGACGCCCTGACTGATACCGAAACGGAATCCCTGTTCCGCGTTATTCGCGAGCTGAAAGCGCAGGGGCGCGGGATCGTCTATATCTCTCATCGTATGAAAGAGATCTTCGAGATTTGCGACGACGTAACGGTGTTCCGTGACGGCCAGTTTATCGCCGAGCGTGAAGTGGCAACGCTGACCGAAGATACGCTTATCGAAATGATGGTCGGGCGCAAACTGGAAGAACAGTACCCGCGCCTCGATAAAGCACCGGGTGATATCCGTCTGAAAGTCGATAACTTATGCGGCCCGGGCGTGGACAATGTGAGCTTTACCCTGCGTAAAGGGGAGATTCTGGGTGTGGCGGGCCTGATGGGCGCCGGGCGCACTGAACTGATGAAAGTCCTTTATGGCGCGCTGCCGCGCACCAGTGGGAGCGTCACGCTGGATGGTCATGAAGTTGTGACCCGTTCACCGCAGGATGGTCTGGCGAACGGCATCGTCTACATCTCCGAAGATCGTAAGCGCGATGGTTTAGTGCTGGGCATGTCAGTTAAAGAGAATATGTCGCTGACGGCGCTGGGTTATTTCAGCCGTCCGGGTGGCAATTTAAAACATAAAGAAGAACAGCAGGCGGTGAGTGATTTCATTCGTCTGTTCAATGTCAAAACGCCGTCAATGGAACAGGCTATTGGCCTGCTTTCCGGTGGCAACCAGCAGAAAGTGGCTATCGCGCGCGGTTTGATGACGCGCCCGAAAGTGCTGATCCTCGATGAGCCGACGCGCGGTGTTGACGTCGGGGCGAAAAAAGAGATTTATCAGCTTATTAACCAGTTTAAGGCCGACGGCCTGAGTATCATTCTGGTGTCATCGGAGATGCCGGAAGTCTTAGGCATGAGCGATCGCATCATGGTGATGCATGAAGGGCATCTCGGCGGTGAATTCACGCGCGAGCAGGCCACTCAGGAAGTATTGATGGCTGCCGCAGTGGGCAAGCTTAATCGTGTGAATCAGGAGTAAAAAAGATGACTACCCAGGCTGTTTCTGGTCGCCGCTATTTCACCAAAGCGTGGTTGATGGAACAAAAATCGCTGATCGCTTTGCTGGTGTTGATTGCCATTGTGTCGACCATGAGTCCGAACTTTTTTACCGTCAATAACATGCTGAATATCCTGCAGCAGACCTCGGTTAACGCCATTATGGCGGTTGGCATGACGCTGGTCATTTTAACTTCCGGGATCGATCTGTCCGTCGGTTCTCTGCTGGCGTTGACCGGTGCGGTTGCCGCGTCGCTCGTCGGTATGGAAGTGAATGCGCTGGTGGCTGTCGCCGCCGCTCTGGCGCTGGGCGCAGCGATTGGCGCGGTAACCGGGACTATCGTGGCGAAAGGGCGAGTACAGGCGTTTATCGCAACCCTGGTCATGATGCTGTTACTGCGAGGTGTGACGCTGGTTTACACCAACGGGAGTCCTATCAATACCGGTTTTACGGACAATGCAGATGTCTTTGGCTGGTTCGGTATTGGTCGTCCGCTGGGGATCCCGACGCCGGTATGGATCATGGCGATTGTCTTTATCGCCACCTGGTATTTACTGCATCACACCCGCCTGGGCCGCTATATCTATGCACTTGGGGGAAATGAAGCAGCAACACGCTTGTCGGGTATCAGCGTCGATAAAGTCAAAGTGATTGTCTACTCTTTGTGTGGGCTTTTGGCATCGCTGGCGGGCATTATTGAAGTTGCACGCCTCTCCTCAGGGCAACCGACGGCAGGTACTGGCTATGAGCTGGATGCTATTGCCGCGGTGGTGTTGGGCGGTACCAGTCTGGCAGGCGGTAAAGGGCGTATCGTTGGGACATTGATCGGCGCATTAATTCTCGGCTTCCTGAATAATGGATTGAATTTGTTAAGCGTTTCCTCCTATTACCAGATGATCGTTAAAGCAGTGGTGATTCTGCTGGCGGTGCTGGTAGACAACAAAAAACAGTAATTACCTACACTACAGGACATCATGATATGAACATGAAAAAACTGGCCACTCTGGTTTCTGCTGTTGCACTGAGCGCCACCGTAAGCGCGAACGCGATGGCGAAAGACACGATTGCATTGGTTATTTCCACACTCAACAACCCATTCTTCGTCAGCCTTAAAGATGGCGCCCAGAAAGAAGCGGACAAACTGGGTTACGATCTGGTTGTGCTGGATTCTCAAAATAACCCGGCAAAAGAGCTGGCTAATGTGCAGGATTTAACGGTACGCGGTACCAAACTGCTGCTCATCAACCCGACTGATTCCGACGCTGTAGGTAACGCCGTGAAGATGGCGAATCAGGCAAACATTCCGGTTATCACCCTTGACCGCGCTGCTGCAAAAGGCGAAGTGGTAAGCCATATCGCTTCTGATAACGTGCTGGGCGGTAAAATTGCTGGCGACTACATTGCCAAGAAAGCAGGTGAAGGTGCGAAGGTTATCGAACTGCAGGGTATTGCCGGTACTTCTGCCGCCCGTGAGCGTGGTGAAGGCTTCCAGCAAGCTGTTGCAGCCCACAAATTTAATGTCCTGGCGAGCCAGCCGGCTGACTTTGATCGTACAAAAGGCCTGAACGTAATGCAGAACCTGTTGACGGCGCATCCGGATGTCCAGGCGGTATTTGCACAGAACGACGAAATGGCGCTGGGCGCGATGCGCGCGCTGCAAACTGCCGGTAAAACCGATGTGATGGTTGTTGGGTTTGACGGTACGCCTGATGGCGTAAAAGCCGTGAATGACGGCAAAATGGCGGCGACGATTGCTCAGCTTCCGGAAATGATTGGCGCGAAAGGCGTAGATACCGCAGCAGAGGTGCTGAAAGGTGAAAAAGTCCACGCGAAGATCCCGGTAGACCTGAAACTGGTTATCAAACAATAAAAATCGTCAGGCTATCTCACCGGGATAGCCTGAAAAAAGCATCAAGAAAAGCAGAGCTCGCGCCACCCGCTGGCGGGTGGCGCATTTTAATGGACAAGCTCATCATGAAAACCACAGGCAAACTTGTTGTTCTCGGTAGTATTAATGCCGATCACATTCTTAACCTTGACTCGTTTCCAACCCCCGGAGAGACCGTTACCGGCACGCAATATCAGATTGCATTTGGCGGTAAAGGCGCAAACCAGGCGGTGGCTGCCGGACGCAGCGGTGCGGATATTGCCTTTATTGCCTGTACGGGTGATGACGACACCGGTGAACGTGTCCGCCAGCAACTGATTAGCGACAATATCGATGTGGCGCCCGTTAGCGTGATCGCTAATGAGTCGACCGGCGTGGCACTGATTTTTGTTAATGGCGAAGGTGAGAATGTCATCGGTATTCATGCGGGGGCGAATGCGGCGCTCTCTCCGGCACTTGTTGATGCACAGCGTGAGCGTATTGCTCAGGCGTCCGCCCTGTTGATGCAGCTGGAATCTCCGGTAGAAAGCGTACTGGCAGCAGCGCGTATTGCCCATGAAAACCAGACTATTGTGGCGCTCAACCCCGCCCCGGCGCGTGAGCTTTCTGATGAACTGCTGGCGCTGGTGGATATCATCACACCTAATGAAACCGAAGCCGAAAAACTGACGGGTATTAATGTTGCCAGCGATGAGGATGCGGCGCGCGCGGCCCAGGCACTACATGCTAAAGGTATTGATACGGTCATCATTACGCTGGGAAGCCGTGGCGTCTGGGCGAGCGTGAAAGGCGACGGTCGTCGCGTGCCGGGCTTTAAAGTGAAAGCCATTGATACTATTGCAGCCGGTGATACGTTTAATGGTGCTTTGATGACTGCATTGCTGGAAAACCTCGCGCTGGATGAGGCTATTCGTTTTGCTCATGCGGCGGCGGCCATTGCTGTCACCCGCAAAGGTGCGCAACCGTCTGTTCCGTGGCGCAAAGAAATTGACGATTTCCTGGCTAAGCAGGGGTGATGATTGGCTACGATGAAGGATGTGGCCCGGATGGCGGGCGTATCGACGTCGACCGTTTCGCATGTCATCAATAAAGATCGCTTTGTCAGTGATGCTATTCGCGAAAAGGTGGAGTCCGCGATCAAGGCGCTCAACTATGCGCCGTCTGCGCTGGCGCGCAGTCTGAAAATCAATCAGACCCGCACTATCGGGATGCTGATTACCGCCAGTACTAACCCTTTCTACTCCGAGCTGGTGCGTGGAGTGGAACGTAGCTGCTTCGAACGTGGTTATAGCCTGGTGTTATGCAACACCGAAGGGGATGAGCAGCGCATGAACAGTAATCTGGAAACGCTGATGCAAAAGCGTGTCGATGGTCTGCTGCTTTTATGTACTGAAACCCATCAACCTTCACGGGAAATTCTGCAGCGTTATCCTTCGGTTCCCACTGTGATGATGGACTGGGCTCCTTTTGATGGAGACAGTGACCTTATTCAGGATAATTCTCTGCTCGGCGGCGATATGGCGACGCAGTATCTGATCAATAAAGGTCATACGCATATTGCTTGTATTGCTGGCCCGCTGGATAAAACCCCGGCTCGCCTGCGCCTCGAAGGGTATCGTGATGCGATGGCCCGCGCGGGTCTGACTATCCTTGACGGTAACGAAATTATCGGCAACTTCGAATTTAGCGGCGGCTTTGAAGCGATGCAGATGCTGCTGGCGCTGGAAGTACGCCCGCAGGCGGTATTTATTTGTAACGATGCGATGGCTGTGGGGGCTTACCTGGCGCTGTATCAGGCCGGACTACGTGTGCCGCAGGATATTGCCATTGTTGGTTATGACGACATTGAACTGGCGCAGTATATGACGCCGCCGCTCACCACTATTCATCAGCCGAAAGATGAACTGGGTGAGCTGGCGATCGATGTGCTGATTCACCGTATTTCTGACCCTACGCAACAGCAACAGCGGCTACAGCTTACGCCAGTGTTGATGGAGCGCGGTTCAGCGTAGTGTTAATGCTTTTCTTTTATAAGGTTACGCCCATCTTTCGGCTTTAAGAGCATAAATGTCAGGGCGGATACCAGGGTAATTGCTCCCATTGTCACAAAAGTATAGTGAAACTGTTCCACGGTATTCGCGCTGTCGAACCCTTCATAAAATCGCAACACTGCCGCACTGACGGCGACACCAAGGCTGATGGAGAGCTGTTGCGTTACGGCCAGAACACTATTCCCGCTACTGGCGTTTTCGTCAGTCAGGTCGGCAAGCGTAATGGTGTTCATGGCGGTGAATTGCGTGGACATGGCCATCCCCAGAATGAATAGCGGTAAGATCAGCAACCACACTTCCATTGACGGTGATTGCAGAGAAAATTGCGCAATCATCAAACCGATAAACAGGGTAATACCTACCAGTGTTTTTCTGTAACCCAGACGGCGTAATACCTGGGTGACCAGTGATTTTGCCAGAATTGAACCCATTGCCGTTGGCGCCATCATGCATCCGGCAATCAGTGCAGGATAGCCAAACCCAACCTGTAACATCAGCGGCATCAAAAAGGGCACACAGCCTGTCCCCAGTCGTGAAGCAATATTGCCAACAATACCGACAGAGAAAGTGCGCGTCTTAAATAGATTGAGCGAGATGAGCGGGGTAGGATGACGGCGCGCGTGGCGAATATAAAGAAGAAATAACAGTACACCGCTCAGAATAACGGCCGATGCCAGCCAGCTTGCGACAATTTTCTCGCCAAACAACTCCATGCCACTGGAAAACAGGACCAGGCTCAGGCCAAAGAGGAAAAAGCCGCTGGTATCGAAGCCCTTACGCGGTGTGGTGAAGTTCGGCATATATTTACGTGCATAGAAGATCCCGGCTATGCCAATCGGAATATTAATAAGGAAGATCCAGTGCCAGCTTGCCCAGGTCACCAGTACGCCACCCAATACCGGGCCGAGGATGGGGCCAACCAGACCAGGCATGGTGACAAAATTAAGTACCGGCAGAAGCTCACTGCGTGGATAAGCGCGTAGCAGTGCCAGACGTGCAACCGGCATCATCATTGCGCCACCGATCCCCTGAATCACGCGAAAGCATACCAGCGCCCCGAGCGACGTCGAGAGCGCGCACGCCAGTGAACCCAGCGTAAAAAGGGTGACGGCCAACATGAAGACCCGCCGGGTACCAAACCGATCCGCCAGCCAGCCGCTTGCCGGAATCAACATGGCGACCGTCAGGGTATAACTGATAATGGCGGACTGCATAGCAAGAGGAGAACGATCAAGGCTCTGTGCGATAGCGGGTAGTGCGGTGTTCAGGATAGTGGCGTCCAGCGCCTGCATAAAGAAGGCCATGGCCGCAATCCACGGCAATCCGGCCATACTGCGAGCTTTCTTTTCAGTCATTCTTTGTCCTGTTATTTTGCCGTGGGCGCATTTGGCGTCTTCAACAGAGCCTGGCAAGCCTGAAAGGCATTTTCCCCATCGCTTTCCTGAATCGCGTCAACAATAGCCTGATGAAGATCGAGCTTTATAGCCTGGTCCTGAGTGATGGAAGTGAAGTAGGTATGGTATATAGAATGAAACAGCGTAGCGAAAGAGATGAGAAAAGGATTAGCACTCATCGTATAGATGTGTTCGTGCCAGGCCATATCAACTTCAATCCAGCGCTCACGGTTAAAGTGCTTTTTCAGATACACCATCTCTTCCATTAATGTATTGAGATGCGCTTTTTGTTCCGCACTTCCTGATTGTGCCGCCAACTGGCACGCCTGTGGTTCGAGACTGCTACGCATAATCAGGAAGTGCTGAATGACTTCGTGAAAATTATCCTCACTCATCCACCAGACCAGTAATTCTTTATCAAGGAAATTCCAGTTTTCCCTGGGCATTACCCGGGTACCGATTCTCGGACGAGGAAGTACCATACCTTTCGCCGTTAATGTCTTTACCGCCTCCCTGACCGCTGTACGACTTACGCCGAACTGTTCACCCAACTCCATCTCACCAGGCAAAATGCTGCCCGGGGCATAATCACCTCTCAGGATTTGCTGTGCCAGTTTTTCCGCCAGCACCCATGAGAGATTTTTTTGCGCGGCAAGCTGTTGTGCGTTCAAAGACATTTATTGCTTCCTTTTGTTCTTATTCACTCTTTAGTATGCCACCGGGGCTATTCCTGTGGTGGCAAAAACAGCAAAACAGGCCTTTTATGGTGCTTTTTGCCGCGTCTTGTTGAAAAAAGAGACGGTTAAAAACTTTTTTTAAATTTATGCTTGTCACTTCACAAGAACTCCCTATAATGCGCCTCCACTGACACGGAACAATGGCAAACAAGCCGCCGGGTCAGCGGGGTTCTCCTGAGAGTCCCGGCAGAGAAAAGCGAAAATAAACGCTTGACTCTGAAAGAGGAAAGCGTAATATACGCCACCTCGCAACGGTGAGCGAAAGCCGCGTTGCACTGCTCTTTAAC
>OIFF01000064.1_pt1 | contig 100413 bp, 101 predicted proteins | sample 1581981 | NCBI WGS metagenome assembly OIFF01 (sample SAMN07501067, study PRJEB24779) | human gut metagenome | isolation source: stool | host: human infant | place: USA: Pittsburgh, PA
AGCTGATAGAAACAGAAGCCACTGGAGCACCTCAAAAACACCATCATACACTAAATCAGTAAGTTGGCACCATTACCGGAAATCTTATTTATTTACCGAAATAGCGGTTTTCTACCCAATTTGGGTTAAAGAAATGATCAAAATGCGTGCAATGGTGCCTTGAGGCATAACTTTTACTTATACGGAAAGGCGACAAGGTAAATTATCTGGAAGCGCGGAAAATGCAACACAGGGCACGCCGTTCGGCTGATATTCGACTAAGGTTTTCACAAGGTTGGCTACTGCGGCCTCGCTTTTTACCCGCTAAGGAGAACAGTTAATGACAAGACCAGATTTGCGCCGTCAGCGCACCTTGTATCTTGCAATGCACATCGCACTGGGCGGCGCCCTGCTTTCACTTATCCCGTCGGCTCTGGCGGCAGACGCGCCCAACACACCTCAGTCGCCGGATATCCTGCTCGGCCCGTTGTTTAGCGATGTACAAAGCGCCAAACTTTTTCCCGATCAGAAAACCTTCGCCGATGCCGTGCCCAAGGGGGATCCCTTGATGATCCTGGCGGATTACCGTATGCAGCGAAACCAGACCAGCTTTGATCTCCGCCACTTCGTCAACGTCAACTTTGATTTGCCAAAGGAAGGGGAAAAGTATGTTCCCCCGGAAGGGCAAAACCTGCGTGAACACATTGATGGTCTGTGGCCCGTGCTGACGCGCACGACGGATAAAGCCGGAAAGTGGGATTCTCTGCTCCCCCTGCCAAAGCCTTATGTGGTACCGGGCGGCCGCTTCCGCGAGGTCTATTACTGGGACAGTTATTTCACCATGCTGGGTCTTGCTGAGAGCGGACACTGGGACAAAATCGAAGATATGGTGGCTAACTTTGCTTACGAAATCGATACCTGGGGCCACATCCCCAACGGCAACCGTAGTTACTATCTGAGCCGCTCACAACCTCCGTTCTTTGCATTTATGGTGGAATTACTGGCATCCCATGACGGCGACGACGTACTCAAGACCTACCTGCCGCAAATGGAAAAAGAGTACAACTACTGGATGGACGGCGTGCAGGGGCTGCAAAACGGTCAGGCTAACAAGCGGGTCGTGAAGCTTGATGACGGTTCGGTGCTCAACCGCTACTGGGATGATAAAGACACACCGCGTCCGGAATCCTGGCTGGATGATGTCACCACCGCGAAGAATAACCCGAACCGCCCGGCGACAGAGATCTACCGCGACCTACGTTCCGCGGCGGCATCGGGCTGGGATTTCAGCTCACGCTGGATGGATAACCCTGAACAACTGGGGACGATTCGCACCACCAGCATCGTACCGGTGGATCTGAATGCGCTGATGTACAAACTGGAAAAAATGATCGCCCGCGCCAGCCAGGCGTCTGGCGACAACGCCAAAGCGAGCCAGTATGAAGCGCTGGCCTCAGCCCGTCAGAAAGCCATAGAAGCGAATCTATGGAATGATAAAGAGGGCTGGTATGCCGATTACGACCTGAAAACCAAAAAGGTTCGTAATCAGTTGACGGCAGCCGCCCTCTTCCCGCTGTATGTCAATGCGGCGGCAAAAGATCGCGCAGCGAAGGTCGCAACGGCAACACAGTCGCGGTTGTTGAAACCCGGCGGAATTTCCACGACCACCGTCAACAGTGGTCAACAATGGGATGCGCCGAATGGCTGGGCCCCCCTGCAATGGGTGGCGGTCGCCGGTTTGCAAAACTACGACCAGAAAAAGCTGTCAATGGATGTTACCTGGCGTTTCCTCTCGAACGTGCAACATACCTATGATCGCGAGAAGAAGCTGGTGGAGAAATATGATGTCAGCAGTACCGGAACAGGTGGCGGCGGTGGCGAATATCCGTTGCAGGACGGTTTCGGCTGGACAAACGGCGTCACGCTGAAAATGCTCGATCTGGTCTGTCCGAAAGAACAGCCTTGTGACAGCCTGCCAGCCAAAGAGCCGGTCACGCAAACGACAACAGAACCGCAAAAAGCTGCAGCGCAATAAAAGAAAAGGCCGGTGTACAAACTCACCGGCCTTATTCATTCACGAATACAATTAACCCCGCCGTAGCAGCCTGAAAACTGCCAGTACAATGATCGCACCCACCACCGCAACCATGAAGCTATGAAGGTTAAAACCCGTTACATCGCCGCCAAAACCAAAGCGGGTCGCCAGCCAACCACCCACCACAGCCCCGACTATCCCAAGGATACAGGTCAAAATGAATCCGCCGCCATCCCGGCCAGGCATGATTAATTTTGCGATAACGCCTGCAATCAGACCAAAAACAATCCACGCGATGATGCCCATTTTCTTTTCTCCTGCTACAACCTGATATGTACGTATCGGGCATAATGCCCGCACGTTGTGTGAAGTATAGGCGATAGCGTGAAAAGCATTTTCATCTCACAGACTTAATTGCAATTCCTCAGAAAATTTTTACAAATTTGTATTAAGAATTCGCTGGAATTGCCGATAGTGCATCAAGACTGTCTGTCAGTGATCAAGGAGCCTTTTGGCGTGAGTAAGTACAGTGAGCAGTTCCTGAAAAATAGTCCCTTAGCCGTACTTGGCGTCTTACGCGATTTGCAAAAGAGCCAGGTACCCGTGTGCATTGCATGGTCGAGCGGGCAATTCATCAGTAAGATCCTCGAAGTGAATCCCGATGAGCTGATCATGGACTTTGGTAGTCAGGAGTTTGACAACACGGCAGTGCAACGCGCCACAAAAGTGACCATCACCGCCGAAACCCAGGGCGCGAAAGTTGAATTTACCCTTCCCACACTGCACAGCGGCGATTATCAGGCTTTGCCTGCTTTTATTTCCGAACTGCCGGAAAGTCTCTATTTTATTCAGCGTCGCGAATACTTTCGCATTAACGCTCCGCTGCACCCTGCTTATTTCTGCAAGGCAAAAATGCCGGACAAAAAGACGGAACTGCGTTTTCGCCTGTTTGACCTTTCACTTGGCGGTATGGGTGCGTTACTGGATGGCACCGTACCGGAAGGGTTGCAGGCAGGTATGCGCTTTTCCCAGATAGAACTGGATATGGCCTCGTGGGGGCAGTTCTATTTTGACGCTCAGCTTATCGCTATCGGTGAGCGAAAAGTGGTAGATGGCAAAAACGAAACCATTACTACGCCGCGTCTGAGTTTTCGCTTTCTTAACGTCAGCCCCGGCGTTGAGCGCGAACTCCAGCGAATTATCTTTGCGCTTGAGCGCGAGGCCCGCGAACGCGCCAGTCGCGTACGCTAAAAAAAGACCCGCTAAACAGGCGGGTCTTTTGCCATTTACATGGCGTTCATTGCTTTCTGTACCTTCCAGATATAACGCGGCGCCTGGGGTGCCGGGTGGTTTTCTACCACGTGCTCAAAAAAGCCGTCGGCACTCAGGTCGTTAATCTTGTCGATCGCCTTTTTCCTGTCGGATGAGAATGTCCGCAGCAGGGCGCCAGCGCCGTTCACATACGAGACCACCAGAGCATACTGCATCACCTGAGGATCTTTGATTCCCGCCAGTACACCGTGCTCCATGATGCTCAAATACGCGGCCCCCATGGAGATATTACGCTCCGGGTTTTTCAGCTCGCTGGTCGAAGGCTCACCGCTCCAGCCCATATAGCGATACACTTCGCGCCCGGAGGTGGACGCTTTCAACTGCATCAGCCCCACGGCATTTGATTTACTGATAAGGTTGGGGTTACCGCCTGACTCAACCGCAATCATCGCGGTAATCAGACGCGGACTGACGCCCCACGCCGCCCCCGCTTTTTCACTGACTGGCATCCACTGCATCGCCCGCTTTACCGGGACTTCCGGATTCCAGTCCGGGTTACGGTAATCCGTGCGTTTCGAGGTACACCCGGCCAGCAATACAATTAAAAAAGCAAACCATCTCAATTTCACACGCAATCCTTCTTTGGTGAACGCATCACTACGGATGACAACGAACAGGGTTAGCGGCATGATAACCGTTTCCAATTAGATGTCAGCAAGGAATTGCCATGTCCAGGTTTCATTTGATCGCGCCCTCCGGCTACTGCATTAATCAGCAGGCCGCAGCGCTTGGGGTTCAACGACTGGCGTTACAGGGACATCAGGTGGATAACCGTGAGGTGATTACCCGCCGCGATCAGCGCTTTGCAGGTGACGACCGCGAGCGTCTCAATGACCTTAATGCCCTGGTTGCGCTCGAAGGCGCGGATATTATCGTTCTCCCCGTTCGCGGCGGTTATGGCGCAAGCCGCCTGCTGGAAATGATTGACTGGCCGGGTCTTGTCCGTCGCCAACAATCCCAACCGCTGCTTATCTGCGGACACAGTGACTTTACGGCCGTGCAGATGGGATTATTAGCCCGTGGCGGCGTTATCACCTTTAGCGGCCCGATGCTGGCTGGCAATTTCGGCGCCCCCACTCTCAATGATTTTACCGAGCGCCATTTCTGGCAGGCGCTGCGTCAGCCTGAACTGGTCGTCGAGTGGAACGGCGAAGGCCCCCGCTGCCATACGCAAGGTACACTTTGGGGCGGAAATCTGGCGATGCTGGTTTCGCTTATTGGCACCCCATGGCTTCCGGCCATTGATGAGGGCATTCTGGTGGTTGAGGATATCAATGAACATCCTTTCCGCGTGGAACGTATGCTATTGCAGTTGATGCATTGCGGCATTCTCGCGCGCCAGAAGGCGCTCGTACTGGGCAGTTTCACCAGCGCCGACCCCAATGAATACGATGCAGGCTACAATCTTAATACGATGGTGGAGTACCTGCGAAAAAGGCTCTCGATCCCGGTGATAACAGGACTGGCGTTTGGTCACGAGCAAGAGACCGTCACGCTACCTCTGGGTGCGCATGCCATATTAGAGCATGATAAACGTACATGGCTGACCCTTTCCGGTCATCCCGTACTGGGTGCATAAAAAAAACATTTAACCGACTGATTAAATCTGTATTTCTGCCGTTAATATAAATTGGGTTTTAAATTGTCACCGCTCAGCGCGTCCTGGCTCTGAGCGGCCAAGGATTTCACTGTTTTTCGGGCAAGAGGAGAAGCACGACATTGGATGCAGCGGCGGTAATTAGTCTGTTTATTCTGGGTTCTGTACTTGTAACCTGCAGTATTTTATTAAGTTCTTTCTCTTCCCGTCTCGGTATCCCGATCCTTGTTATCTTTCTGGCCATTGGCATGCTGGCAGGCATTGACGGTATTGGCGGTATTCCGTTCGATAACTATCCGTTCGCCTATATGGTCAGTAACCTCGCGCTGGCGGTGATTCTGCTTGATGGCGGAATGCGAACCCAGGCAAGTTCCTTTCGCGTGGCGCTGTGGCCCGCCCTTTCTCTGGCGACAGTGGGTGTGCTTATCACCTCCGGGCTGACCGGGATGATGGCGGCATGGTTGTTCCACCTTAATATTATGGAAGGGTTGCTGATCGGTGCGATTGTCGGCTCGACGGATGCGGCCGCGGTGTTTTCGCTGCTTGGCGGAAAAGGGTTGAACGAACGTGTTGGTTCGACGCTGGAAATTGAGTCGGGCAGCAACGATCCAATGGCGGTCTTTTTGACCATCACGCTAATCGAGATGATTCAACAACATCATGCTGGCCTGAGCTGGATGTTTGTCGTGCACATTATTCAGCAGTTTGGCCTGGGGATCGTGTTAGGTCTCGCGGGTGGCTATTTGCTGCAACAGATGATCAATCGCATCGCCCTCCCCGCAGGACTCTATCCTCTGCTGGCGTTAAGCGGCGGCATCCTGGTGTTCTCGGTGACCACCGCCATTGAAGGCAGCGGGATCCTGGCAGTCTATCTGTGCGGTTTTGTGCTGGGTAATCGCCCGATACGTAATCGCTACGCCATTCAGCAAAACTTTGATGGCCTGGCCTGGCTGGCGCAAATCGGCATGTTCCTCGTCCTTGGGCTGCTGGTCACGCCGTCTGATTTACTGCCGATTGCCATTCCGGCGCTTCTGCTCTCGGCGTGGATGATCTTTTTCGCCCGTCCGCTGTCGGTTTTCGCCGGCCTGCTGCCCTTTCGCGGTTTCAATCTGCGCGAGCGCATTTTCATCAGTTGGGTGGGATTGCGTGGCGCGGTGCCGATCATTCTTGCCGTCTTCCCGATGATGGCCGGTCTGGACAATGCAAGGCTGTTTTTTAATGTCGCCTTCTTTGTGGTGTTGATTTCGCTACTCTTCCAGGGGACATCGCTGTCCTGGGCCGCCAAAAAAGCCAGAGTCGTCGTCCCCCCCGTGGGATGGCCGGTTTCTCGCGTCGGACTGGATATTCACCCGGAAAATCCGTGGGAGCAGTTTGTCTACCAGTTGAGCGCCGATAAATGGTGTGTGGGGGCCGCTCTGCGCGACCTGCATATGCCATCGGAAACGCGCATCGCCGCCCTGTTTCGCGATAATTCACTTCTGCATCCTACCGGCAGCACCCGACTGCGCGAAGGCGACGTGCTGTGCGTGATTGGTCGTGAACGCGACCTGCCCGCGTTGGGTAAGCTGTTTAGTCAGTCGCCCCCGGTCTCGCTGGATCAGCGTTTCTTCGGCGATTTTATTCTCGAAGCTGATGCGAAGTTTGCCGATGTGGCGCTGATTTATGGTCTGGAAGATGGCCTGGAGTACCGGGATAAACAGCAGACACTGGGTGAGATTGTCCAGCAACTGCTGGGCGCGGCCCCGGTAGTGGGGGATCAGGTTGAGTTTGCCGGCATGATCTGGACAGTCGCAGAGAAAGAAGAGGACACGGTACGTAAGGTCGGGGTCCGGGTCGCAGATGATGAGGCGGAGTGACCGCCTCATCATAGTTACACCGTCACAACTGGGACACGTGGGGCGAGCGCGCACATCAATTCATAACCCACGGTCCCTGCCGAAGCGGCCACCTCATCGATTTTGATCTCGTTACCCCATAATTCGACCGGCGTACCGATGCCCGCTTGCGGGCACGGCGTCAGGTCAACCGTCAACATATCCATCGATATAGCCCCCACCGTCCCGGTCCGAATACCGTCTACCAACACCGGTGTGCCTGTCTGCGCAAGGCGAGGATAACCATCAGCATAACCACAGGCGACAATGCCAATGCGCTGCTCCTGCGTAGCACGATAACGGCTGCCGTACCCCACACAGTCTCCCGCACGCAACGTTTGCACGGCAATAATCTGGCTTGTCAGGCTCATAACCGGTTTGATGCCACTGCCTGCCACATCCTGCCACTCGCCGGACGGCGACGCGCCATAGAGTACGATACCGGGTCGCACCCAGTCGCCATGGGCTTCCGGGTGCCAAAGCGTGGCGGCGGAGTTGGAAAGCGAACGTGGGCAATCAAGCCCTTCCGACGCCTGGTTAATACGCGCCATCGCCGGGGCAATTCCGTCCGTTTTTTCCGCCTCTGCGAAGTGGGCCATCAGGGTGATATCGCCCACATTGCCCAGATCCCGCAGTTGTCGCCAGAGCGTTTGTACACGCTCTGGCTGAAAGCCCAGCCGGTTCATCCCACTGTTCATTTTCAGGTAAACATCCAGCGGCGCGTGCAGCCTGGCATCCTGCAAGGCCTTAACCTGCCAGTTGCTATGGACGCTGGTCGTGAGGCGATATTTATCAAATAACGGCAGCTCATCGGCGTGGAAAAAGCCTTCCAGCATCAGAATCGGTCCCTTCCAGCCGCGCTCGCGCAGGAGGATGGCCTCCTCCAGATTGAGCAGCGCAAAACCGTCGGTGCCTTCCAGGGCGCGCCAGATACGATCGATTCCATGGCCGTAAGCGTTAGCCTTCACCACTGACCAGACGCGGCAGTGTGGTGCAGCACGCCTGACTACCTGCAGGTTCTGCCGAAGTGCGTGTAAGTCGACAGTCACCTGGACAGGACGAGACATACGATCTCCTTGTTTCAGATGGGCAGCTTAGTTATGAACACCATGCAAATGTTGTGGCCGCGATGGGGTAAAACCCGGTTGATAGCGCGCCACGCTCAAATCCTCCCATGGAATGGCCGGTGTGCGACCGGAAATCAGATCGCTCAACAGTTGACCTGAACCACAGGCCATCGTCCAGCCGAGCGTGCCATGCCCGGTATTCAGCCATAAGTTTTTAAACGGGGCACGTCCGACAACCGGCGTACCATCTGGCGTCATTGGACGCAGTCCGGTCCAGAACGTTGCCTGCTCCACGTGGCCGCCGCGCGGAAAGAGATCTTTGACCACCATTTCCAGCGTGGCACGGCGCGGCTTGAGAAGGTCAGTATTAAAGCCGACGATCTCGGCCATTCCGCCGACGCGAATGCGGTTATCAAAACGGGTAATCGCAATCTTGTAGGTTTCATCGAGGATAGTCGAAACTGGCGCGCCCGCCTCCTCCGCAATGGGTATAGTCAATGAATACCCTTTCAGGGGATAGACCGGGATATCGACAATCCCTTTTAGCATCGCCGTGGAATAGGAACCAAAAGCCATTACATAGGCATCGGCTTTCACCACTTCATCACCGCATTTCACGCCGTAAATCTGCTCACCTTCGTACAGAAGCCTGTCGACCGGGGTGTTGAAGCGGAATGTGACACCCGCCTGCGCCGCCATCTGTGCCAGTTGCTGAGTAAAAAGCTGACAGTCCCCGGTCTCATCGTTGGGTAAACGCAGGCCGCCACTGAGTTTATGGACGACCTGAGCCAGCGCCGGTTCTACTTCCGCCAGACGCGCTGATTCCAGCAGTTGATAAGGTACCCCGGCATCTTCCAGCACTGCGATATCCCGGGTCGCGTTTTCGTACTGCTCCGGGGTACGGAAAAGCTGTAACGTCCCGCCCTGACGGCCTTCGTACTGAATATGCGTGGTTTCACGCAACAGCTTCAGACAGTCGCGGCTGTATTCTGCCAGCCGCACCATGCGGCCTTTGTTTTCCATATAATGGCGAGTGTCGCAGTTACGCAGCATCTGCCACATCCATTTGAGTTGAGAAGAGGTGCCATCGAGACTGATCGCCAGCGGCGCATGACGCTGGAACATCCACTTGATCGCTTTCAGCGGTACGCCTGGCGCCGCCCAGGGCGCTGCGTAACCAGGCGAGATTTGCCCTGCGTTCGCCGCACTGGTCTCCAGCGCCGGGCCAGACTCCCTGTCAATGACCGTCACCTCATGTCCCGCCTGGCTCAGATACCAGGCACTGGTAACCCCCACTACGCCACTTCCCAGTACAACGACTCGCATAACCTGCTCCCATGTGTAAAGCACAATCATCTGATTACAAATTGATAACTCAGATGAAAATGTTATTCAACATATGGCTTTTTTATGGTGACACTACTCACACCTTTCCCTAAATAAAGGCGTCAGAATATTTAGAATCTCCTGCTGCGCGACATTTCGCCACAGAATAAAATTCTACCAATGACGATTTTTACCCCTCTCTTGCAAGGTTTTATCGCGAAGAAAAAAAACGACGTTGCGTACAGTTTTTATTGTGTGTTCTATGCTTGAAATGAGACTCTCCATACAGAGAGAGTTGCTAACAACGAGGGCGCGCTAATGGCTACGATTGATTCCATGAATAAGGACACCATACGTCTCAGTGATGGACCTGACTGGACCTTCGATCTACTGGATGTGTATCTCGCAGAGATCGACCGGGTGGCGAAACTTTACCGCCTGGATACCTACCCGCATCAAATCGAAGTCATCACCTCCGAACAGATGATGGACGCCTACTCCAGCGTAGGGATGCCCATTAACTATCCCCACTGGTCGTTTGGTAAAAAATTTATTGAAACCGAGCGGCTTTATAAGCATGGACAGCAAGGTCTGGCCTACGAGATTGTTATTAACTCCAATCCCTGTATCGCCTATCTGATGGAAGAGAACACCATCACCATGCAAGCGCTGGTGATGGCGCATGCCTGCTATGGGCATAACTCTTTCTTTAAAAATAATTATTTGTTCCGCAGTTGGACGGATGCCAGCTCGATTGTTGACTACCTGATTTTCGCCCGTAAGTACATCACCGATTGTGAAGAGCGATACGGTGTGGAAGAGGTGGAAAAGCTGCTCGATTCCTGCCACGCGCTGATGAATTATGGCGTTGACCGTTATAAACGTCCGCAAAAAATCTCGCTGCAGGAGGAAAAAGCCCGCCAGAAAAGCCGTGAAGAGTACCTGCAAAGCCAGGTCAACACACTGTGGCGTACCCTGCCAAAACGTGAAGAAGAGAAAGCCGTTGTGGAAGCGCGCCGCTATCCTTCTGAACCGCAGGAAAACCTGCTCTATTTTATGGAAAAAAACGCTCCGCTGCTGGAGTCCTGGCAGCGTGAAATTTTGCGCATCGTGCGTAAAGTCAGCCAGTATTTTTACCCACAGAAACAGACTCAGGTCATGAACGAAGGCTGGGCAACCTTCTGGCACTACACCATCCTCAATCATCTGTACGATGAAGGTAAAGTGACAGACCGCTTTATGCTGGAGTTCCTTCACAGCCACACCAATGTGGTGTTCCAGCCGCCTTACAATAGCCCCTGGTATAGTGGTATTAACCCGTATGCCCTTGGGTTTGCGATGTTCCAGGACATCAAACGCATTTGTCAGTCCCCAACTGACGAAGACAAATACTGGTTCCCGGATATTGCCGGTTCCGACTGGTTGGAAACGCTGCATTTCGCCATGCGCGATTTTAAAGATGAAAGCTTTATCAGCCAGTTCATGTCGCCAAAAATCATGCGTGATTTTCGCTTCTTTAGCGTGCTGGATGATGATCGCAATAATTATCTGGAGATTGCGGCGATTCATAACGAGGAAGGCTATCGCGAGATCCGCTCGAAATTGTCCTCCCAGTACAATCTGAGCAACCTGGAGCCCAATATTCAGGTGTGGAATGTGGATTTACGCGGCGATCGTTCTCTGACGCTGCGTTACATTCCGCATAATCGCGCGCCGCTGGATAAAGGCCGCCGGGAAGTGCTCAAACATGTGCATCGGCTATGGGGGTTTGATGTGCTGCTGGAACAGCAAAACGAAGATGGCAGTGTGGAGTTGCTGGATCGTTGCCCTGCCCGTAACAATACTCTTTGATAACACTACGTTTTAATAACGAAAAGCCCCTCCGCGGAGGGGCTTCGCTTTGCTTAACGCCCGTGAATCGTTAAATCCCCAGGCAGCGTTTTATGCATGCGATGCCAGATCTCACCACTGTCATGCCCATAACGACGCACCGTTTCGTACACCTGGTCATGTAAGCCTTTCTCACAGATTTCTGCCAGGCGATGGTAGAAACCGAGGGCCAGACTACGTGCTTCCGGACTGGCGAAGTAATGACGCCCGATGCGGGTATACAACCCTTTCATCCCGTTGAGGATCAGGCCGTAAATCGGATTGCCGGAGGCAAAAGCCAACCCGCGGAAGATGTTGTAATCAAGCTCAGCAAACGCATCGCCGTGATCTTCAACTTCACGTGCGTTAGCCAGTACCGCCAGTGCGTCTTGCGGGTGTTGACGGAACGCAGTACGGATAAAGATCGTCGCGATATTGGTACGTACGGACAGAAGGTTATCGATGAGCTGCGGAACACTCTCATGGTCCAGACGCGCCAGGGTTTCCAGAATATTGAGCCCGGAAGTTTCCCAGAAATTGTTTACTTTGGTGGGTTTACCGTGCTGAATGGTCAGCCAGCCATCGCGAGCCAGACGCTGTAACACTTCACGCAATGTGGTACGAGTGACGCCAATCAGTTCGGAGAGTTCGCGTTCTGCCGGAAGAATCGACCCCGGAGGGAAACGGTTATTCCAGATACTTTCAATAATGTATTCTTCCGCGAAACCCGCCGGGCTCTGCGCCTTTATGACCATAGTGAGATTTCCATTATACAACTAAGCAAAGATCACTCATCATACCAGACCGCCTCGGGGGCAGATAGCAGGCGAAATGAAGAAAAAGGGGATCGCCGATCCAATTTGAAAGATTCACCCGTCATGCTTTTTACCCCCATTTTATTCACGACTATTCCCTCTTGACTGAAAATCGTTTACCACATTAATCATAAATGTTTTTCCTGTTAGCGCTTTGCTTACATTCCTGACAGCAAGATTTGACTTTTCGCATGATAAACATCCGATTACGTATTATTTTCTTATGCAATAGTGGCTTGCTAAGTGATTTCGTTTACACTGCTGTGTCTACGCATGTCCCAGGGAAATGATTATGTTGCGATATTTGAACAAGTGCTCTCACGGGCGCGGCGCCTGGCTATTAATGGCGTTCACCGCACTCGCACTTGAATTGGTGGCGTTGTGGTTCCAGCACGTCATGCTGCTGAAACCCTGTGTCCTGTGTATCTATGAACGTTCTGCCCTTTTTGGTGTGATGGGTGCGGGTATTGTCGGGGCGATTGCGCCGAAAACGCCGCTGCGCTTCGTCGCTATCTTAATCTGGTTGTACAGCGCCTGGCGTGGGATCCAGCTGGCGTATGAGCACACCATGATTCAGCTTCATCCTTCTCCTTTTATGACCTGCGATTTTGCTGCGCGTTTCCCTTCGTGGCTGCCGCTGGATAAATGGATTCCGCAGGTCTTCGTGGCTTCGGGCGATTGTGCTGAAAAACAGTGGCAGTTCCTGTCACTGGAAATGCCGCAATGGCTGTTAGGTATTTTTGTCGCTTACTTTGTTGTCGCGGCGCTGGTGCTCATCGCTCAGCCCTTCAAACCGAAAAAACGCGACCTCTTCGGTCGTTAACAGAACGCTCCTTCGGGAGCGTTTTTTTATTGTCGCAATGCATGAGGCCTCCCGGCAGCGTATTCGCTAACCGGCGCGACCGCCTTTACTCAGAAAGGTCTTTAATACACCCCGTTATAACCATCCAGATAAGTCGCCGATAATTCATTGCCTATCGAGTCGGCATCTTTCGGATCCGCCGGCATCTTATCACCAGTTCTGTCGTATGTTTCGGTGAGATGACGGCCGGCCTGCTCCTTGAGCATCCCGGCATATTTGATCGCGTAATGCACATCATGACCAACGATGCGGTCCAGTTTTCCTTGATCGTACATTTTTTCAAAGGTGGGAATGATATTGCGGTATGTACCTTGTGGCGAGAAACGGACCCCACCGTCCGTAGAGCTGTGGTTTTCCGTAAAGGCAATAGCATGCCGTTCAGGAGAGGGTTTAGACGCGGTACACCCTGCAAGCAGAACACCTGACGCTACCATCACAATGAATTTATTCATTACAGACCCCGTTAATGTTTTAGCTTATTTAAGACATACAAACATTTTAGGGTCTTGTTTTAAATCACTTTTTATTCATCTCAGACGAGTAGCGGTATAACAAAAGAGATTATTGCGCCCAATCAGGTTTATTTAATATATGATCCTGCCAGTCGCGGACTTCGGACTCTTTTACCGCAATATGGCGAACCGTGATGCGCTGTTTGTGCATCATCTCTTTCGAGCCGGTACGCAGCGGATGCCACACCGGCAGCGCCTTCCCTTCGGCCAGCAGACGATAGGCGCAGGTGGGCGGCAACCATTCAAAGGTAGGCAAATTATCACGCGTCAGTTTGATGCAGTCCGGCTCATACTCAAAGCGGTGCTCGTAGTTACGGCACTGACAGGTTTTGATGTTCAACTGACGACAGGCCACGTTGGTGAAATAGATTTCGTCGGAATCTTCATCCATCAGCTTATGCAGGCAGCACTGACCGCAGCCGTCACACAGCGACTCCCATTCCGCGTCCGTCATTTGCTCAAGCGTTTTACTTTGCCAGAAAGGTGTGTCGCTCATAAATCAGTTCACCATTTAAAACCAGGGAGCACCTTATAACCAGTCTGGCATGGGGATGCAAGTTTTGCCGCCATAATGGCGGCAAATCGACTTATAACACGCGGGTTTTAAGGGAGAGGCCGTTAAAGCTCACTTCCAGTTCGTCCCCGCCGTGCAGTGGCCCTACCCCTTCCGGCGTCCCCGTCAGAATGACATCCCCCGCTTTGAGCGTGAAGAAGCGGCTCATATAAGCAATCAGCGGCACAATTTTATGGATCATATCGGCCGTCGTCCCTTGCTGGCGGACTTCGCCGTTGATTTTAAGCCCCAACGTCGTGTTCTGCGGATCGCTGGTAAACTCTGCGGCCGGAATAAAGCCGGAGATCGGACAGGAATTATCAAAGCCTTTCGCTTTTTCCCACGGCTGCCCGGCCTTTTTCATTTTCGCCTGCAGGTCGCGAAGCGTGAGATCCAGCGCCACGCCATAACCCGCAATGGCTTTTCGTACGTGATCTTCGGTAGCCTGACGCAGGGTGGCGCCAATAAGTACGGCCAGTTCAACTTCATGATGCACGGAACCGAAATCCTGCGGCAACGCCAGCGGCTGGCGAATGTCGCATAATGCGGTTTCCGGTTTTATAAACAGCACCGGCTCTTCCGGCGTGGCGCTGCCCATCTCTTTAATATGTTTCGCATAGTTGCTGCCAACGCACACGACTTTACTCACCGGGTAATCCAGGAGTGCGCCCTGCCAGTTATGATGTTGGTACATGACTTTCCCCTAAGTAACACATTGAACAAGTGCGAAAAATGACTATCCGCGCCACATGGCAGTTTGTCAAATAACAAACTTTATATTCAACGCGTTGGCGGGAGAAAGGCAAATGGCGGAATCGATCCGCCCAGGTAAAATTCGCGGAGCGTTATCTTTCGCTGTCTAAATGCTGTTTGAGTAAATTTTCTGGCGGCGGTGGAATCTGTAAATAATATCCCTGTGTGCGCAACGCCTCTTTTACTTTTTCCAAATCCGCACTGGCCAGTTTTTTACGCCCGTCGAGGGGCAATAACATGGCTAGCTGGGGCTGACCAAAGCTTTTCATTAATTCTTCCGGCACGCGTGAAAAATCGTCTTTTTTTTCGACATACAGATAAGTCTGTTCACGTCGGGAACTTCGGTAGATCACACAAAACATACTTTTGCTCTGAATTAAGGGGTGGTTACTTGCCTGAATATAATAGTGACTATAACATGCTTGATAGTCTTCGGAATATCACTCACTCATGAGTGATAATAGCAAAATGAGTAAGGTCAGGATGTCAAACACGCCCATCGAGCTAAAAGGCAGTAGTTTTACCTTATCTGTGGTTCACTTGCATGATGCAAAACCCGAGGTTATTCGCCAGGCGTTAGAAGACAAAATCGCTCAGGCCCCCGCTTTTTTAAAACATGCTCCTGTTGTTATTAACGTTTCTGATCTTGAGGGCCCGGTAAACTGGTCGCCGATTCAGCAGACCATTCTGGAGACAGGGTTACGGGTTGTGGGTATCAGCGGCTGTAAAGACAGCGAGCTGAAAGCCGATATCGAACGTGCCGGGTTGCCGCTTCTGACCGAAGGCAAAGAAAAGCCGCAACGTCAGGTTGCCACCCCTGCCCCCGTCGCTCCTGTTGTTACTCCGGTCACAAAAACACGCTTGATTGATCTCCCTGTTCGTTCCGGACAGCGTGTTTATGCGCCAAACTGTGATCTGATTGTCACCAGCCATGTCAGTGCTGGCGCGGAGTTAATTGCCGATGGCAATATCCATGTTTACGGCATGATGCGTGGCCGCGCGCTGGCTGGCGCAGGCGGCGACAAAGATGCGCAAATATTTTGTACTCACCTCACGGCGGAGCTGGTATCCATCGCAGGGGAATACTGGCTGAGCGATCGAATCCCGGCCGATTTTTATGGCAAAGCGGCGCGCTTACGTTTAGCGAATAACGCTTTGACTATTCAACCATTAGATTAAGCCCTTTTAACAAGGAACTCCTATGGCACGCATTATTGTTGTTACTTCGGGTAAAGGGGGCGTGGGTAAGACCACCTCCAGCGCGGCCATCGCAACCGGTTTGGCCCAGAAGGGAAAGAAAACCGTCGTTATTGATTTTGATATCGGCCTGCGTAACCTCGATCTCATCATGGGCTGTGAACGTCGCGTCGTGTATGACTTCGTGAACGTCATTCAGGGCGATGCGACGCTGAATCAGGCGCTGATTAAAGATAAACGTACGGAAAACCTTTATATTCTCCCGGCTTCGCAGACGCGCGACAAAGACGCGTTAACCCGCGAAGGCGTGGAGAAGGTGCTTGATGAGCTGCAGAAAATGGAGTTCGACTTTGTTATTTGCGACTCACCGGCGGGGATTGAAACCGGCGCGCTGATGGCCCTCTATTTCGCGGATGAAGCGATTATCACCACCAACCCGGAAGTCTCTTCCGTCCGTGACTCTGACCGTATCCTCGGCATCCTGGCGTCCAAATCGCGCCGTGCCGAAAACGGCCAGGAACCGATTAAAGAACACCTGCTGTTGACCCGCTACAACCCGGGGCGCGTTAATAAAGGTGATATGCTCAGCATGGAAGACGTGCTGGAGATCCTGCGCATTAAGCTGGTTGGCGTGATCCCCGAAGATCAGTCAGTCCTTCGCGCATCCAACCAGGGGGAACCGGTTATTCTGGATACCACTGCCGATGCAGGCAAAGCGTACGCAGATACCGTTGAACGTCTACTGGGAGAAGATCGTCCTTTCCGCTTCATTGATGAAGAGAAGAAAGGTTTCCTCAAACGCCTGTTCGGAGGATAAGTTATGGCATTACTCGACTTTTTTCTCTCCAGAAAAAAGAACACCGCCAGCATCGCCAAAGAGCGTCTGCAAATTATTGTTGCGGAACGCCGTCGCAGTGACGCTGAACCACATTATTTACCGCAGCTAAAGCGGGATATTCTGGAGGTGATTTGTAAATATGTTCAAATCGATCCGGAAATGGTTTCAGTCCAACTGGAACAACGGGGTGACGATATTTCCATTCTGGAACTCAACGTTACCTTGCCGGAACCAGAAGAGACGAAATAACCCGGCGGCTTATCGCTGCGTCAGAAGTAATAAAAAAGGCAGAAATCCTCTGCCTTTTTCTTTTATTAATGCTCAAATACTGTTTTTATATACAGGCATTAGCGCGGGTATTCTGTTAATAAGGCTTTGAGCTGCTCAGCCATCAATTCCGCACGCCAGCCACTGATTAATTCAGGTAAATTTGTCTGCGGCTTTAATTGCCAGTGCCAGTTAAGTAGCTGATTAATTTGCCGACGTGAAGCAATCAATTCTGCGCTCAGTCCTTTGCTCTCGCTGACTTCCTGCACCTGCGCCTTAATAGCTTTAAAAGCTTTACGATAGCCGGGCATATCCACCAGATTCAAAAGCGGTTCCGGCAGTGCATCTTCCGGTAGCGCCTGCGCCTGTGCGACCAGAGACAACAGCGTTTTACCATGAAAACGTATTTCGCTGCCGGAAAGCCCAATGCTGTCCAGCTCGCCCATGCTGCCTGGCATATAACGCGCCACGGCCCACAGGTTCTCTTCACGCACCACGAAGTTGACCGCCAGGTCACGCTCGCGGGCTTTACGCAGACGCCAGTCTGCCAGCAAACGCAGGCACGCCAACTGGCGGGTGCGCAGCTGCCAGGCGTTGCTGATGTCACGCCATGCCTCTTCCGGCACCAGAATTTCGCTGCGACGCTGCATCATCAGACGGCATTCGTCCAGCGCGGCATTGAGCCACCCTGCTTCTTCGGTTTCGGCCAGCAATGTCCGGGCGATAGGTAGCAGATACCAGACATCGGCTGCCGCATAATCGCATTGACGCGTTGTTAACGGACGCGCCAGCCAGTCAGTGCGCGATTCGCTTTTGTCCAGCACCACACCGGTGTACTGCTCCACCATTGCCGCAAAGCCCCAGGAGAGCGCACGCCCACAGAAGGCGGCAAGAATTTGCGTATCGATCATCGGTTGCGGCATCACGCCGAAGGCGTTGAGGAAGACTTCAAGGTCTTCGCTACCGGCGTGGAGGAATTTGGTTACACGGGAATTAGTAATCAGATCGCGGAACGGTGCCCAGTCAGTGATGGTTAATGGGTCGATTAACGCCACACGCTCCCCGTCATAAAGCTGGATTAAACCAAGCTGGGGGTAATAGGTGCGCGTGCGGACAAATTCAGTATCAAGCGCAATAGCATCAGTGCCAGCCGCAGCTTCACACAGCGCTGCCAGCGCCTCGTTCGTCGTGATCATCTGGTAATTCAAATCGTCTTCTCTTTAGTTTGCGCCCACAAAAAACGCCGGATTAACCGGCGTTCTGGCGACTAACGCATAGCTCAGCCTTTATTGTCCACTTTGCCGCGCGCTTCGTCACGCAATTCTCGTCGTAAAATTTTGCCGACGTTCGATTTCGGCAGCTCGGCGCGGAACTCCACCCGTTTCGGCACTTTATAGCCGGTGAGCTGGCGGCGGCAAAATGCGATAAGCGCTTCCTCAGTCAGCGAGTCGTCTTTTTTCACCACGAAGATTTTGACCGCTTCGCCGCTGGCATCCGACGGCACGCCCACCGCTGCAACTTCCTTGACGCCTTCATGTTGCATCACGACATCTTCGATTTCGTTCGGATAGACGTTAAAGCCAGAGACCAGAATCATGTCCTTTTTGCGATCGACAATACGCATAAAGCCTTCTTCATCCATCACCGCGATGTCGCCGGTGTACAACCAGCCATCTTTGATGATTTCATCGGTCGCTGCCGGACGCTGCCAGTAACCCAGCATCACCTGCGGGCCTTTAACGCATAGTTCACCCGGTTCGCCCGGAGGAACTTCATTGCCCGCGTCATCCACCAGCTTCACTTCTGTCGACGGGACCGGTAAACCGATACTACCACTGTGGTAATCAATATCGTGCGGGTTGACGCTCACCAGCGGCGAACATTCCGTCAGACCGTAACCTTCCAGCAGGTATTCGCCGGTAAGTTTCACCCAGCGCTCAGCAACAGCCTGCTGTACGGGCATGCCGCCCCCCGCAGAAAGGTGCAGTGAGGAAAAATCAAGTTTGTGAAAATCGTCGTTGTTCAGCAATGCGTTAAACAGGGTGTTTACCCCGGTCATTGCGGTAAAAGGATATTTCGCCAGCTCTTTCACCAGCCCCGGGATGTCGCGAGGGTTAGTAATGAGCAGGTTTTGTCCGCCCAGTTCAATAAACAACAGGCAGTTCATGGTCAGGGCAAAAATGTGGTAGAGCGGTAAGGCGGTGACCACCAGCTCTTTGCCGCGATGAAGCAACGGGCCGTAGGTCGCATGCACCTGTTCCAGGTTGGCCAGCATATTACGGTGCGTGAGCATCGCCCCTTTGGCCACCCCCGTCGTCCCACCGGTGTATTGCAAAAAAGCCAGATCGTCTGTTGTGACTTCAGGCTTGATATACTGCAAGCGGTAGCCCGCCTGCAGCGCACGGCGAAACGAGATGGCGTCAGGCAGATGGTATTTCGGCACCAGGCGCTTCACATATTTGACAACAAAGTTAACCAGCGTGCCCTTCGCCGGCGAGAGCTGGTCACCCATGCGCGTCAGTATCACATGGCGAACCTGCGTCTTGTCGACCACTTTTTCCAGGGTGTGGGCAAAGTTGGAGACGATGACAATGGCAGATGCGCCGCTGTCGTTAAGCTGATGCTCCAGTTCGCGCGGCGTATACAACGGGTTGACATTCACGACAATCATGCCCGCGCGCAAAATACCGAACAACGCCACCGGATATTGCAGAAGGTTAGGCATCATCAGCGCCACACGGTCACCCTTTTGCAAGCCTAATCCCTGTTGCAGGTATGCGGCAAAAGCGCGGCTACGCTCTTCCAGCTTGCGGAAGGTCATTACCTCCCCCATGTTGACGAACGCAGGTTGGTCGGCGTATCGCGCCGTCGCGTGTTCAAAGAGTTCAACCAGGGATTGATAACGATCGGGATTAATATCCGCAGGCACATCGGCGGGATAACGGTTTAGCCAAACCTTCTTCAATGCATCACCTCTGAAATGTGTATTTGTCGTCATCACAACCCCAGTTAATAAACAAGTCGTTAACATAATATTAACTCAGCGTACCAGTTTATTTATTGTTCGGATTGAAGGTTGCGAAGCGCATCACTAATTATTTTTGTTATGGTCGTGCAAATAAAGAAACAGCGGACCAGCCGCTGTTTCTATTTTCATACAGAACAGAGCGTTACTCTGTTACAACACTCTCTTCATACGCGGGGCCGGGAGTATACCAGCCCCATCCGCCGTATCCACGATGCCACGGGTGCGGCCCCATCATCCATGGATCCATCGGCTGTGGCGGCAACACGACTTGCCTGGTGATATGCCAGCGTTTATAGCCGTCAGCACGAATCACCGCGAATTTGTAAGCAGCGCCCCCTACCTGACCATCATAGGTGCCGGTAATCGGCCCGACGACGGTCACCAGTTGGTTCTGGAAGTCCACCGGATCAAGGAAGCCATTCACCTCAGCCATAATGCGCCCGACAGAGGTTGCGCCCAGAATCGGTCTCGCTCCGTCATCTAACGGTACGGTGGCTATCTCAAGACGTGTTTTCCCTTGCTGATTGTCAATTTTCACCACTTTACCGCCGAAACGGGCTTCCTGGCCGATATAGAGATTTGGCGCATTCATCACGCGCACCAGATCATCCTGCGGCGTCGGCGTGGTTCCTTTGATCGCGTCAGGCACAGACACACACCCACTCAACGCTGCGGCGACTACGCCCGCCAGTAACCAGCGCATACCTCTTTTTTGACTCGCCATGATGCGACTCCCTCACTCAGCCTTGTAATTACTGAGATTCATTCCCGGCCCGGAAGTTTCTTCCAGGCTACTTCGTTACGCAAATAAACTGGCTCGGCATGCTCAACGGCCACGGTACGTCCCTGCGAAAGTTGATACTCCGCGATGGGCAGCATATCTTGCGCTTCCGGCAGCGAGACCCCGCCGTCTGTCAGCGTCAGGCCAGTGCCGTTTGCCATTTCCGGCCACGCTTGCCAGCCGGTGCCGACGGTCGCCCACTCGCCAGAAAGCGCAGTGAGGCGCGCTGTCACCGCATCCGGTTTGAGAACCGCTTCGGTCTCTTCACCGTGCCAGACGCCGTCGGCATCACGCTGATATTCTGCCCAGTAGACTTCGCCCATACGGGCATCAATGGCCGCCAGCACTCGGGTAGCCCCCGCTTTACGCCAGGCACCTTCAGCCATGGTCGCCAGCGTTGAGACGCCAATCATCGGCAGTTCTGCGCCCAGCGCCAGCCCCTGCGCAATGCCAATACCGATACGTACACCGGTAAAACTTCCCGGACCACGGCCAAAGGCCAGCGCATCCAGTTCAGACAGCGCAACGCCGCCTTCGGTGAGAACGTCCTTCACCAGCGGCAGAATGCGTTGCGTGTGTTCACGTGGGCAGAGTTCGAAATGAGCAAAGAGGGTTCCGTCGCTGTTCAGCGCGACGGAGCAGGCTTCAGTGGCGGTATCAATGGCCAGAATTCGCATGGGTAATCGCAGTCCCGGTAAAACAAAATGGCGCGCATATTAACACAGTCTGCATCAAATTACTCCGCTGGCGAGGCCGCAAGAAACGCAACCGCGCGGCGGATATCCCGCGTGCGCGGCGAGGGCGGCAGGCTTGCCAGAAACACCGCGCCGTACGGACGCATCACCAGACGGTTGTCACAGATAACCAGCACGCCCCGGTCATCCACGTCACGGATTAAGCGTCCGACGCCCTGTTTCAGGGTAATGACCGCATCCGGAAGCTGGACTTCATCAAAAGGTTCGCCACCGCGCAGGCGGCAGTCTTCCATGCGTGCTTTCAGCAGCGGATCGTCCGGTGAGGTGAACGGCAGTTTATCGATAATGACCAGCGACAGCGTGTCGCCACGTACATCCACCCCTTCCCAGAAACTGCTGGTCGCCACCAGTAAGGCATTACCTGCGGTAATAAACTGCTGCAACAACTGCCCTTTACTGGTCTCTCCCTGCAGCAAAACGGGCAGTGTCATGGTGGCACGGAACTGTTCAGCGAGATCGCGCATCATGGCGTGGGAAGTACACAGCATAAAGCAGCGACCATTGTTCGCTTCAATGATCGGTTTGAGCATCACCGCCAGCTGACGGGCCGCGCCCGGCTGATTCGCCTGTGGCAGATTGCGCGGCACGCAAAGCAGCGTCTGGCGGGCGTAATCAAACGGGCTGGGTAGCAGCAGCGTTTGCGCTTCATCAATGCCGAGGCGCGCGGTGAAGTGGTGCAGATCGTCGTTCACCGACAGCGTCGCCGAGGTGAAAATCCAGCTACCACTTTTCTGCGCCATCACTTCTTTAAATTTGTCCGACACGGTGAGCGGGGTCAGCGCGAGGGTAAAGTGGCGCGAGGTGCACTCATACCAGTAGCTAAAACCGGGCTGATTGATCTCTTTCAGCCGTTTAAGCCGCGCGCGGTATGTCGTCGCGCGCTCAAACGCCGCATCGAGAATCGCCGAACGCCCGAGCGACAGTTTCGCCACGTCATAGCACAGCTCCAGCGCGTCATCGAGCAACAGCAGCGCCCGCTGGATGTGGGGGTCGGCCAGCAGTTCACGCAGGTTGCCACGGTACCCCGGTTCCCCTAATTGCAGGCGAAAATCCTGCGCGCTCTGCGCCAGCCTGTCGGCGCATTTTTGCAACTGCTGGGTATCACGTAGTTCGGTGCGATAGGCGATGGTGAAGTCTTTGGCTAAGTCCAGTAACTGACGGCTGGAGATCGACTGGCCGAAATACTGGCTGGCAATATCCGGGAGCTGGTGCGCTTCGTCGAAGATCATCACCTCGGCTTCCGGGATCAACTCACCAAAGCCGCTCTCTTTCACCACCATATCGGCCAGGAACAGGTGATGGTTGACCACCACCACATCGGCATCCATCGCTTTTTTACGCGCCTTCACCACAAAGCAGTCTTTGTACATCGGGCAGTCGCTGCCCAGACAGTTGTCGTTGGTGCTGGTCACCAGCGGCCAGGCGGCAGAATCTTCCGCCACGCTGACGCAAGTGCTGATATCCCCGTCTTTGGTCTGATTTGACCAGGAACGCAGCAAAATCACGTCGCTCAGAGTTTGTACCGGCAGATCGCCCCCCGCCAGCGCCTGTTGTTCCAGACGTTCGATGCAGAGATAGTTCGAACGCCCTTTGAGCAGTGCGGTATGGCCGGTAAATTCGAGGGCTTTTGCCACTGTCGGCAAGTCGCGGCTGTAAAGCTGATCCTGCAGGGCTTTGGATCCCGTTGAGATGATCACTTTTTTGCCGGAGCGAAACGCCGGGGCCAGATAGGCGTAGGTTTTCCCGGTCCCGGTGCCCGCTTCGACCACCAGCGGCTGCGTACGGGCAATCGCGTCACTGACGGCATGGGCCATCTGACGCTGTGGTTCACGGGGTTTAAAACCCGGTATCGCTTTGGCCAACTGACCGTCTGTTGCAAAATCGTCCGTCACACTGCCCCCACACTGGATAAATCGCCAGCGATTATGTCAGGGCATTGGGTTTTTCGCCAGTCTGTGGCAGTCTTGCGGGCAATCATAAGGAAAACCATGAGGAACAAAGAATGACCATTACCCGCATTGATGCTGACGCCCGCTGGTCTGACGCCGTTATCCATAATCAAACGCTCTACTATACCGGCGTGCCGGAAAATCTGGATGCCGACGCGTTTGAACAAACCGCCAACACCCTGGCACAGATTGATGCCGTGCTGGCCAAACAGGGTAGCGATAAGACGCGCATTCTGGATGCGACAATCTTTTTGGTGGAGAAAAGTGATTTCGCGGCGATGAACAAAGCCTGGGATGCGTGGGTGGTGGCTGGTCATGCACCTGTACGCTGTACGGTCCAGGCCGGGTTGATGAACCCGAAATATAAAGTCGAAATTAAAATTATTGCCGCCATCTGACAGAACGCATTCCGGCGCGCATCCCGCGTCGGAATTTATTCCATATCCAGAAAATCGTCGTACTCAAGATAATGGTTGAGTGCACGAATAATTTCGTCATCGCTGGCGTTAGGTTTTTGCTGAATAGCCAGTTCCACGACGGACTGAAAATGCTCGCCCATACAGGCGAAATGGCGGTAACGCCCCGTCGATGCTGCGGCTTCGTCGTCATCGCTGCCGACCACATAGAGCACGTCGCCCGCCTGAAAAGCCCCGTCGCGCGTTGAATAGAGATCGTAATAAAGCGTTTTACCCTGTCCGGCCTTCACGCAGGCAATCAGCGCTTCAATGCCAATCGCCCTATTCAGCCGCAGGGTTTCCAGCACCGGGCCGGCAGGCGCAAAGGTAACGGTTGCGCCAGTGGCCAGTAATTCTCGCTCAAGCGGGCGCAAACGCAGGCGAAAATCCTCACCGACACAAATCGGTGGAGAGGCGACAAAACGCAGCGCATCTGCTAACGGTAAATTGAGCGTTTTTCTGAGGACGTGAACGACCTTGAGTTTCTGGGGGCCGATATCGGTTATGAGCAGTCGCCCCGCCTGCCAGTCCAGCGGATCCACATCCACGGCGTTATCGTCGTCATCATCACGCGCCTGCCTTGCTTCCCGAAGCTCAAGCCAGAACGGACTGTCCGGTTCGGTATGCGCATCAAGCAACGCCAGCACAGCCGCCTCATCGGCAAGGCTTAATTGTTCTAAAAGAGTCTGAAAAGTGTGCAAGTCAGGCGCGATGCGTTCTGCCTGCCAGCAGCCAGCGCCGTGTGCGGCATAATAGACCGGGTAGCCGTCCGCCGCTTCGCCCAGATCGATAAAGAAAGGATCGTCCAGGCCATTAAGCGCCAGCAGATACCAGCCTGGTTGCCACATCCCAGGAGCGTCCGCTACCAGACTTTCTCCGGTGACGCCGTGCCAGCGAAAACCGCAATGCCACTCGTGCCATTGCTCTGGCTGTGGGTAGTGAAAAGGAAGCGTAAGGTCGCCGGGGATAACGGCCGCGGTGATAAACGCAAGGATCGCATCCGGTATCGTCTCAGGCATCGAGTTATCCATTCACCGCCTCCGGTAAGGGTATTATTCGTCTTCGAAGCGCGCCACAATACGTCGTTCGCCCGTGTGGCTGGCGCGCAGTTCATCAGCCACCTGAGAAATGGCCTGTCCACTGCTCATGCCCTGTGCCATTAATTCCTGGATGCGTTCGACCGCTTTTTGCTGCTGCTCATGGCTGAGGGAAGGTAAACCTGCAAACATCGTGAACTCCTGCTAAATTATGGGCGCTGATTATTTCATGCGCCGTGGCGATGCGCCAGCGATAGCGCAAAGAGCCAGGACTGATGAAGACGTTTTCCCCCAATGTTGTCCCCTTGCCGTGGCAGCCTGATGCCGCAGAACACTATTTTTCCCTGATAAATCATTTGCCATGGGCGATGCTGTTGCATTCAGGTCACGCAGATCACGCCTGCAACCGTTTTGATATTCTGGTTGCCGATCCTCTCTCGACGCTTGTCACACGGGGTGAACAGACCGTTATCACCGACGCCGAGGGAGAGCAACTATCCATAGACTGTCCGTTTACCCTGATGAAGCAGGCTATCGACAAAGCAGGGATTCGCCCGCAGGCTGACGATTTTCTGCCGTTTCAGGGTGGCGCGCTCGGTCTGTTCGGTTACGACTTAGGGCGTCGCTTCGAAAAACTGCCCTCCTTTGCGCAACAAGACATCTTACTGCCGGATATGGCGATAGGTATTTATGACTGGGCCGTGGTGGTCGATCACCACAAACAGCGCGTCACGCTATTGAGCTACCAGGATCCGCAGGCACGTCTGGCCTGGCTTAACGGCCAGACGCCGCCATCGGTCATCCCGTTTAGTCTGACCGCCCCCTGGCAGGCTAATATGACGCGCTCTGAATATGGTGAGAAATTTCGTCAGGTACAGGCCTGGTTGCACAGCGGCGACTGTTATCAGGTCAATCTCGCCCAGCGTTTTCAGGCACAGTATGTCGGCGATGAGTGGCAGGCGTTTTGCCATCTGAACCGCTCAAATCGCGCCCCATTCAGTGCGTTTTTACGCCTGGAAGAAGGTGCGATTTTAAGTCTGTCGCCGGAGCGGTTTATTCAGCTTTCGGATGATGTTATCGAGACGCGCCCGATTAAAGGCACACTGCCGCGCCTGCCTGATGCGCAGGATGATGCGCAACAGGCGCAAAAGCTGGCCGCATCACCGAAAGATCGGGCCGAGAATCTGATGATTGTCGACCTGATGCGCAATGATATTGGTCGGGTGGCCGTGCCCGGTTCCGTACGCGTGCCGGAACTGTTTGTCGTCGAACCTTTCCCGGCGGTTCACCATCTGGTCAGTACTGTGACAGCAACGCTTCCTGCCGCGTTGCACGCCAGCGATGTGCTGCGCGCCGCGTTTCCGGGCGGGTCGATCACTGGCGCGCCTAAAATTCGCGCGATGGCGATCATTGATGAGCTTGAACCACAGCGGCGTAATGCCTGGTGTGGCAGCATTGGGTACATCAGTTTTTGCGGCGCCATGGACACCAGCATCACCATTCGTACCCTGACGGCGTGGGCGGGTCAGATATTCTGCTCAGCGGGGGGCGGGATCGTGGCGGACAGCAACGAAGAAGCGGAATATCAGGAAACGTTTGATAAAGTTAACCGTATCTTGCAGCAACTGGAGAGCTAAACCGTGGCGCAGCCAAACTTAACCCTGGATGACTTTCTCTCGCGTTTTCAGCTTTTACGCCCACAGCTACACCCCACAGCCGCACATGCGCGGCAGGCAGCAGTGCTGGTGCCGGTGGTGCGGCGTGAGCAGCCTGGGTTACTGTTAACACAGCGTTCGCCACGATTGCGAAAACACGCCGGACAGGTGGCCTTCCCCGGCGGCGCCGTTGATGACACCGATGCCTCGCTGATTGCCGCGGCCCTGCGCGAAGCGCAAGAAGAGGTGGCGATACCACCTGAGGCCGTTGACGTTATTGGCGTGCTCCCTCCCGTAGACAGCGTCACCGGATTTCGCGTAACGCCCGTTGTGGGGATCATTCCTCCCGACCTGCATTACCATGCCAGCGAAGACGAAGTGGCTTCGGTGTTTGAAATGCCGCTGGCCGAGGCGCTACGCCTGGGACGCTATCATCCCCTGGATATCCATCGCCAGGGCAATGCCCACCGGGTGTGGCTCTCCTGGTATCAGCATTATTTTGTCTGGGGTATGACCGCCGGCATAATTCGTGAACTGGCGCTGCAGGTGGGGCTTCGCCCTTGACTATACTTAGCATGAAGCATTCTTAAGACAGCGGAATGTGGCCGCGCGCTATTAGTAAAATCGAGGTTAGGCATTAGTTTAATTCATGTGAATAATTAAGCTGACCGCACGCTTCCCTCTTACACTATGCGCAGTTATTACATCGTTACTGTAACCTCTGGTAACCCTGTCAGGAGTGTTAATGTGATTAGTATATTCGACATGTTTAAGGTGGGGATCGGTCCCTCTTCCTCCCACACTGTTGGCCCGATGAAAGCCGGGAAGCAGTTCGTCGATGACCTGGTCGAAAAAGGATTACTGGAAAGCGTCACCCGCGTTGCGGTGGATGTTTATGGCTCACTGTCGCTGACAGGTAAAGGCCACCATACCGATATCGCCATTATTATGGGTCTGGCTGGCAATGAGCCGGCCACGGTAGACATCGACTCCATCCCGGCCTTTATCCGCGATGTGGAAAATCGGGGTCGCCTGCTGCTCGCTCAGGGCCGCCGGGAAGTGGATTTTCCACAGGATAATGGCATGCGTTTTCACAGCGACAATCTGCCGCTGCACGAAAATGCCATGAGCATCCACGCGTGGAATGGCGAGCGTGAAGTCTACAGCAAGACGTATTACTCCATCGGCGGCGGTTTTATTGTCGATGAGGAGCATTTTGGTAAAGAAGTGCTCAATGAAGTTACCGTTCCCTACCCGTTCAAATCCGCCAGCGATATGCTGAATTATTGCAAAGAGACCGGCCTGTCTCTCTCTGGCATGGTGATGCAAAACGAACTGGCGCTGCACAGCAAGCAAGAGATTGAAGCGTATTTCGGCCATGTCTGGGCGACTATGCGTGCCTGTATCGATCGTGGCATGAACACGGAAGGTGTACTGCCTGGCCCGTTGCGCGTACCGCGGCGCGCGTCAGCGCTGCGCCGGATGCTGGTTGCCAGCGATAAGCTGTCTAACGATCCGATGAACGTCGTGGACTGGGTCAATATGTTCGCACTGGCAGTTAACGAAGAAAACGCGGCGGGGGGACGTGTGGTCACGGCACCGACGAACGGCGCCTGCGGTATCGTTCCGGCTGTCCTTGCGTACTATGACCACTTTATCGAATCCGTCAGCCCGGATATTTATATCCGCTATTTCCTGGCCGCCGGGGCCATTGGCGCGCTGTACAAAATGAATGCGTCAATTTCCGGCGCTGAGGTAGGCTGCCAGGGCGAAGTGGGCGTCGCCTGTTCCATGGCGGCGGCAGGCCTTGCCGAGCTGTTGGGCGCCAGCCCGGAGCAGGTGTGTGTGGCAGCGGAAATCGGCATGGAACACAACTTAGGTTTAACCTGTGACCCGGTCGCAGGACAGGTACAGGTGCCTTGTATCGAGCGTAATGCGATCGCCTCCGTGAAAGCGATTAATGCCTCGCGGATGGCAATGCGCCGCACCAGCGCGCCGCGCGTCTCGCTGGATAAGGTTATCGAAACCATGTACGAAACCGGCAAAGATATGAACGCGAAATATCGCGAGACCTCTCGCGGCGGCCTTGCCATCAAAGTTCAGTGCGACTAATACCCGTTTATAGCCCTTCTACGACAGAAGGGCTAAATTCTCTGCCTTTTCTCATCGTCTTTCCGCTTTCCCAACTACACTTTCTTTGTTCTGGCAGAAATTCCAGGTCAGTGGCTTTTAAGGCGGTCACGGCATGCAAACAGCACAGAGAATTATAAAAAGCTATCGACGCAAAAGGCTGATCATTTGCATAGCCATGGCACTCATTACGCTCATTTGCACCCTTGCCGTCCGATTTATTTCGGAGCGCAATTTTAATCAGCAAAAAATCGTCGCGTTCACCTCCCATGCCGTCGAATCCTTCGACAAATTATTGCTCCCCCTCGAACTTCAGCGGGGGGTGGTCATGCCGCTTGTTGGCCTTCCCTGCGCCAGCGCGCATTTGTCATTACGTAAACAGGCCGCAAGCTTACAGACCGTGCGTTCAATCGGCCTGGTCAAGGACGGTATATTGTATTGTTCCAGTATTTTTGGAGATCGGGATATCCCAATCCATCAACTCCAGCCCGCATTACCGTCAACAAAGCCAGTTATGGTTCTTTCCACCGATCACTCGCTCCTGAAAAACAGCCCGGTAATGATTATGTGGTATCCCACCTCGACCGATGGTCAGAGCGGCATCACGGAGGTGGTGAACATCGATTTACTGAGCAATTTAATGCTGGAGCCCGATGAACCCTTGATCACCTCTGCCAGCCTGAGTGTGGAGAACCGACATCTTGTCTATGGCCATGGCGTCAGCAACAGCCTGCCAGCGCTGAACAATGAAGATCGCTTTCAACTCGCCTCCGGGCATTTCCCATTTGTTATCAGCGCAACCGGGCCTGGCGCGGGCACACTGGCTTTACGTCACCTGCCGTCGCAATTACCGCTGGCGCTCATTCTCAGTCTGCTGATTGGCTATCTTGCCTGGCTGGCGACGGCCAGTCGCATGAGTTTCTCCTGGGAGATCAATCTCGGCCTCGCCGCGCGCGAATTTGAGTTGTTTTGCCAGCCGTTGCTCAATGCCGACACCCACAAATGCGTCGGCGTTGAGATCCTGCTGCGCTGGAATAATCCCCGTCAGGGCTGGATATCCCCGGAGGTCTTTATTCCGATTGCCGAAGAGCACCATTTGATCGCCCCGCTGACACGCTATGTGATGGCCGAAACGCAGCGTCAGCTGGGATTTTTCCCGGCGGACAGCCGGTTTCAGATTGGTATCAATGTTGCCCCCAGCCATCTGCGCCAGGGCGAATTACTCAAGGATCTTAATCTTTTTTGGTATAGCGCCAATCCCGTACAACAGCTCGTGATAGAAATTACCGAGCGCGATGCGCTGCAGGATGTGGATTACCGTATGGTGCGCGAACTCCACCGGAAAGGCGCCAAAATTGCCATCGATGATTTCGGCACCGGGAACAGTTCGCTGTCCTGGCTTGAACGGCTGCGCCCGGATGTGCTGAAAATCGATAAATCGTTCACGATGGCGATTGGCACGGATGCGGTGAACTCCACCGTAACAGATATGATTATCGCACTCGGTCAGCGTCTGAATATTGAACTGGTTGCGGAAGGGGTAGAAAACCCCCGCCAGGCGCAGCATTTGCGCCAGCAGGGGGTGCATATATTGCAGGGTTTTTTGTACGCCCGCCCCATGCCGATTAAAGAGTTTCCCCGCTGGCTGGCGGGATGGGCTTCCCCGCCGGCACGGCGTCGCGGCCTGATGATGCCGCTTATGCCATAGTGAGATTACTCTTCTTCGTCATGAAGCGTTCGCTCTTTAACAACACGTACCAGGTCGACACGATAATCGTTGGCTTCGATAACGCTGATATGCAGCGGCGCGAGCTCCAGCCTGTCGCCAGGACGGGGGATCTGACCATTAATGGCGATCACCAGCCCCGCTACCGTCGCAATATCCTCCTGGTCATTGACCAGCGTATCTAGGCCAAGCGTGTGCTGGAGCGCATGCAAATCGGTGGTGCCTTTCACCAGCCAGCCATCGCCATCCGGGACGATTTCCGGGGTTTCATCAGCATCCGGGAACTCACCCGCAATCGCTTCCAGGACGTCCAGCGGCGTGACCAGCCCCTGCACTACGCCAAATTCATTGGTCACGATGACGAAGCTGCCGCGCGCACGACGTAACACAGCGAGCAGTTTGATCGGATCGAGCGTTTCCGGCACCACAATCGCCGGTGACTCAGAGGCCATGGCAGCCACATCCGTCCCCTCATCCAGTGCGACCAACATCTCTTTGGCGCGAACAATACCCAGTACTTCGTCGAGTTCACCACGGCAGACCGGAAACAGGCTGTGCGGCGAGGAGAGAAGCTGCTGGCGGATCTCTTCTACGCTCAGGTTGGCATCGACCCAGCTGATTTCACCGCGGGGCGTCATAATACTGCGCAGCGAGCGCGAGGCCAGCGTCAGTACGCCATTGATCATGTAGCGTTCTTCATCGGCAAACGCCCCTTCCGGCACCGGCACAGGCGACTGGTTATCGTTATCCTGTGTTTGGCTGGCCTGGCGTTTGCCCCCCATCAGACGCAAAATCGCATCGGCAGTCCGCGCACGCAGCGGCAGCGTCGACTGATGACGAATAAAGTTACGCCGCGCAATCTGGTTGAACAGCTCGATGATGATCGAGAAGCCAATCGCCGCGTACAGATAGCCTTTCGGAATATGGAAGCCAAACCCTTCTGCCACCAGGCTCAGACCAATCATCAGCAGGAAGCTCAGACAGAGCACCACCACGGTAGGATGTTGGTTAACAAAGCGTGTCAGCGGTTTGGAGGCCAGCAGCATCACCGCCATGGCTATCACCACAGCCGCCATCATGACCGGGAGATGATTCACCATCCCGACCGCGGTAATCACCGCATCAAGCGAGAACACGGCATCAAGAATAACAATCTGTACTACCACCACCCAGAAACTGGCATATCCTTTACCTTGTCCTTCATCGTGCTGACGATTTTCCAGCCGTTCATGTAGCTCGGTCGTTGCTTTAAACAGCAGGAATATCCCCCCGAGCAGCATGATCAAATCACGGCCGGAGAAGGTGAAATCCCAGACGGAGAAGAGCGGTTTTGTCAGTGTTACCATCCAGGAGATGAGAGACAGCAGGCCTAAGCGCATCACCAGCGCCAGGGAAAGACCAATCAGGCGTGCTTTATCTCGCTGCTTTGGCGGCAGTTTATCGGCAAGGATCGCGATAAACACCAGGTTATCAATACCAAGAACGATTTCCAGAACGACAAGTGTCAACAACCCCGCCCATATCGAGGGGTCCATTAAGAATTCCATGGCAAGCTCCGGCTAAAGGCATGATGAGTCCGCGCGTAAGATTGCGCAGGCATAATGACAACAAGGGGGTTCAAGGATAAAGCATGGCTGGCGCAAACAGGCCAAAGGGGGAACTGACGTCGGTGACGGTCCATACGGCGGGCTACTGCCCTATACTCCTGATAATTTAAACGGATGCTAAACATATCAGAGAGACTTTGGATTTTGCAAAGATTTACCTGAATTTGCATTTTGAGAGATATTTTTCGCTTCGAAATTTCCCGTACGCTAAAGCTAAATTACGGATGTTCATCACATAAATTATTTTTTCACTATCTAAAATAATTCCCGGAAGTCTTAGTTTTTTCTCTCTAAGCCCTGTCTGAATCGATTCGGGCTGGTGGGGAGATTCCCAATACATCAGTTAATGATGTGTTAACGACAAAAACGAAGGAGGTAGCAAGTGACCATTGCTATTGTGATAGGCACACATGGTTGGGCTGCGGAACAGTTACTCAAAACCGCCGAAATGCTCCTGGGCGAGCAAGAAAACGTCGGTTGGATCGATTTCGTTCCCGGTGAAAACGCCGAAACGTTAATCGAGAAATACAACGCGCAGTTGGAAAAGCTCGATACACATCAGGGCGTGCTATTTCTCGTTGATACATGGGGTGGCAGCCCATTCAATGCTGCCAGCCGCATTGTCGTCGATAAAGAGCATTATGAAGTGGTGGCTGGCGTCAACATTCCTATGCTTGTAGAAACGCTGATGGCGCGTGACGACAACCCAACCTTTGATGAGCTGGTGGCGGTCGCTGTGGAAACGGGACGCGAAGGCGTGAAAGCGCTTAAAGCCAAACCTGTGGAAAAACCGACACCCATCGCGCCCCCTAAACCGGCAGCTCCCGTAAAACCGATGGGACCCAATGATTATATGGTCATTGGCCTTGCCCGTATCGACGATCGTCTGATCCATGGTCAGGTCGCTACACGCTGGACCAAAGAAACAAACGTGACGCGTATTATCGTCGTCAGTGATGAAGTTGCGGCGGATAACGTACGTAAAACGCTGCTTACACAGGTTGCGCCTCCCGGGGTGACGGCGCACGTGGTTGACGTTGCCAAGATGATCCGTGTTTACAACAACCCGAAATATGCGGGTGAGCGGGTGATGCTGTTGTTTACCAATCCTACTGACGTACTACGCATTGTCGAAGAAGGGGTGAAAATCACCTCGGTTAACATCGGCGGCATGGCCTACCGGCAGGGGAAAACTCAGGTGAACAACGCGGTTTCGGTGGATGACAAAGACATTGCAGCCTTCAGGAAGCTCAATGAACGCAATATTGAGCTCGAAGTTCGCAAAGTTTCTAACGACCCGAAACTGAAAATGATGGATTTGATTAACAAGGCAGCGAAGTAATCGCGCCGGGTTGGTTGACTCAGTTTCACACTTACGTTTGTTTAGCATAGGAGAAGTACAATGGAGATTACCACTCTTCAGATTGTGCTGGTGTTCGTCGTCGCGTGTATTGCCGGTATGGAATCGGTACTCGATGAATTTCAGTTTCACCGTCCGTTAGTGGCCTGTACGCTGGTGGGTATCGTCCTGGGTGACATGAAAACCGGTATCATCATCGGTGGTACCCTGGAAATGATCGCTCTGGGGTGGATGAACATCGGTGCGGCGGTTGCCCCCGATGCCGCGCTGGCCTCTATCATTTCAACCGTTCTGGTTATTGCAGGACATCAAAGCATCGGCGCCGGTATCGCCCTGGCTATCCCGCTGGCGGCGGCAGGTCAGGTGCTGACCATCATCGTGCGTACGATTACCGTGGCATTCCAGCACGCGGCGGATAAGGCGGCAGAGAACGGCAACCTTACGGCATTGTCCTGGATCCATGTCTCTTCCCTGTTCCTGCAAGCAATGCGTATCGCTATCCCGGCCGTTATCGTTGCCATTTCTGTAGGGACCAGTGAAGTTCAGGGGATGCTGAATGCCATTCCGGAAGTCGTAACAAGCGGTCTGAATATCGCTGGCGGCATGATCGTGGTGGTTGGTTATGCGATGGTCATCAACATGATGCGCGCAGGCTATCTGATGCCATTCTTCTACCTCGGTTTCGTGACAGCGGCGTTTACTAACTTCAACCTTGTTGCGCTCGGTGTAATTGGTGCCGTAATGGCCATCCTCTATATCCAACTGAGCCCGAAATATAACCGCTCTGCTGGCGCGCCTGCACAGGCTGCTGGTAATAACGATCTCGATAACGAACTGGACTAACAGGTGAGCGAAATGGTTGATATGACGACTAAAACTACCACTGAGAAAAAACTCACTCCGGGTGATATTCGTGGCGTGTTCATCCGTTCTAACCTGTTTCAGGGTTCATGGAACTTCGAACGTATGCAGGCGCTGGGTTTCTGCTTCTCTATGGTACCGGCTATCAGACGCCTGTATCCGGAGAACAACGACGCGCGTAAACAAGCTATCAAGCGTCACCTGGAATTTTTTAACACCCATCCTTATGTGGCGGCGCCGGTACTGGGCGTAACCCTGGCGATGGAAGAACAACGTGCAAACGGGGCAGAGATTGACGATGGTGCTATCAACGGTATCAAAGTCGGTCTGATGGGGCCATTGGCGGGCGTTGGCGACCCGATTTTCTGGGGTACCGTACGTCCGGTCTTCGCAGCACTTGGCGCGGGTATCGCCATGAGTGGCAGCCTGCTTGGGCCACTGCTGTTCTTCTTCCTGTTTAACCTGGTGCGTCTGGCAACCCGCTATTACGGCGTGGCGTATGGTTACCGCAAAGGTATCGATATCGTTCAGGATATGGGCGGCGGTTTTCTGCAGAAGCTGACGGAAGGGGCATCCATTCTCGGTCTCTTTGTCATGGGGGCGCTGGTCAACAAGTGGACGCACGTAAACATTCCGCTGGTGGTCTCGCGTATAACCGACCAGACCGGTAAACAAAACGTCACGACAGTGCAAACCATCCTCGATCAGTTGATGCCGGGTCTGGTTCCTCTGCTGCTGACTTTTGCCTGTATGTGGTTGTTACGTAAGAAAGTTAACCCGCTGTGGATCATCGTTGGCTTCTTTGTCATCGGTATTGTGGGATATGCAATTGGCCTGTTAGGTCTGTAATCTGTTGTGTTATAACCGGGGCCTTGCCCCGGTTTTTTATTCTCAGGAGGAACCATGACGCTTACGGACAGCATACTGATGTTGTTTATCGCCGCCCTGCTGGCATTTGCCATTTACGATGAACTTATCCTGCCCCGCCGTCACGGCGATACTCTGCTCGCCCTCCCCTTACTGCGCCGCAGCCGTGTTGATGCGACTATTTTTGTTGGCCTGCTGGTTATCCTTATTTACAACAATGTCACAAATAACGGTACGTCATTAACCACATGGTTATTATCTGCTCTTGCATTATTGGCCATTTATCTTTTTTGGATTCGTATACCCAAAATCATCTTCAAATCGCAGGGATTTTTCTTTTCCAGCGTCTGGATAGAATATAACCGCATTAAGGAGATGAATTTATCTGAGGATGGGGTACTGGTAATGCAATTAGAACAACGGCGCCTGCTTATCCGGGTAAAGAATATTGATGACCTGGAGAAGATATATAAATTATTTATTAATATTCAATAAATTACAGAAATCCTCCCGGCAATTTTTGATGTATATTAAATAAGCACAATTATAGCCTTTGCTATATTGCGATCGAGAAATTGCTCAAGATTTTAACGTAATATTCACCTATAAATCTAAATGTTAATCGTTATCAACTGGCAAATGGATTAATAATTCTCTGCTGTTGTTTTATATTCTCAAAATATGTTAAGGTTGCGCCCGTCGTTGGGGAGTAGCCGATTTCCGTTTACTGGAAATGTACGTGTCAACATACTCGTTGCAAAACGTGGCGCGTACGGACTGAATGCAATGCAGTCAGGCGAGACCATTGACACATCAACTGCTGTTTACTGGGGGCAGTGGTGTGTTATATGGAACTCCCGGTCAGGACGCTCGCATGAATTTATCCGCCACCATTCTTCTCGCCTTCGGCATGTCGATGGATGCCTTCGCTGCATCAATCGGTAAAGGGGCGACGCTGCACAAACCCAAATTCTCAGAAGCACTCCGTACCGGCCTGATCTTTGGCGCAATTGAAACCCTGACGCCGCTTATTGGCTGGGGCCTGGGGATGCTTGCCAGCCAGTTTGTACTGGAGTGGAATCACTGGATTGCCTTTATTTTGTTGATCTTTCTTGGCGGCCGGATGGTGCTGGAAGGATTTCGCGGTGAAACCGACGAACAGACGCAGGCGCCCTGCCGTCACGGCTTTTGGTTGTTAGTTACCACCGCCATTGCCACCAGCCTTGATGCGATGGCTGTCGGTGTCGGCCTGGCATTTTTGCAAGTGAATATTCTGGCCACTGCGCTGGCGATTGGCTGTGCGACACTCGTAATGTCCACACTCGGCATGATGATTGGGCGTTACATTGGCCCGCTGCTGGGCAAACGGGCGGAAATTCTTGGCGGTATTGTACTCATTGGGATCGGTATTGAGATCCTCTGGTCGCACTTCGCGCCTTAATCAACGCGTTGCAGACAATGCAGGGTAAAATCGGTCTGGCAGATAAAGCGCTCTTTTGCTGCCAGTCTCTCCCGGACATCCGGTTTTGCCCGCCAGGCAAAGGGCGTCATTTGTAGTAACGCGACAGCCTCAGCCCCCGTTAATTCCATCTCATAGCTCAGCGATTGCTGCTCTACGACACGAAACCCTTCTATCTCACCCGTATCAGGCGTATGTAACTGCACTTCGCGGTAAATTAACCCTTTCAGCTCCATCAAATGGCGCGGCCCAGGCGCGGCGGTGATAACCCATCCACCCGGTTTTACCACACGTACCAGTTCTTCGGCTTTGCACGGCGCATAAATGCGTACGATAGCGTCAATGCTCTCATTCTGGAAAGGCAGGCGATGGCTGGAGGCAACGCAAAACATCACATCGGAGTAACGTTTTGCGGCTGCACGTATGGCCGCTTTTGAAACATCGAGTCCAAACATCCGGGCTTCTTTGCTCTGCGCTACGCCGGCAAAGGACCGGGTGTAGTACCCCTCCCCACAGCCAATGTCAAGTATTGCCTCTGCTGGCGCAGACAGGCGCATCTGTAGCTGTAGCGCGATCGCATCGCGCAGCGGCTGGTAGTGTCCGGCATCAAGAAATGCCCGACGCGCCTGCATCATTTCCGCGCTGTCACCGGGATCGCGCGAACGCTTGTGCTGTACGGGCAGTAGATTGACGTACCCTTCTTTTGCTATGTCGAACTGGTGGCGTTGTGAACATGAAAAACTCTGTTCGGAACGCGTTAAGGGGGCGTGACAAAGTGGGCAACTGAAGGGCATGGCAACTCCGTAACTCTTTAAAGGACGCAAGTTTACCGCCAATCATCGCATCGGGGAATGCGAAGCAGAAATTAAAAAGCCCCGCACAATGGCGAGGCTTTTCGCTGACATTGATACGCCGGTGGCGTCTCAAGTACCAGTGGTTTTGAAATTAGATAGCAGTTACGTTAACAGCTGCCGGGCCTTTCTGGCCGTCCTGAATTTCAAACTCAACGTTCTGGCCTTCGGCCAGAGTTTTGAAGCCGTTACCCTGGATTGCAGAGAAGTGTACGAATACATCTTTGCTGCCGTCAGCAGGAGTAATGAAACCAAAACCTTTGGACTCGTTGAACCACTTAACTTGACCTTTAATCTTTGCCATTTGCAATATTCCTTAATGTATATACTTCGCCCGTAGGCATTAACTGAGATAAAACTGAGACATTACTGCTTGAGGCACTAATATAAGGTTCGGCAGAGAAGCGGTATTCAACGATAACGTGTTTACTCAGGACTTCTTTACTGAAAATGCCACACATAAACAGAACTGTACCTCGTTTGACCCAAAACGTGTTATCACACACAACGTAAATTATGGCAAGCCATTTTTAAAAAGGCCTGGATCCGTCGCACAAATTCTAAAGTTATCAATACAACCAATGCAGATTTATGCATAGAAGGTAACCTCATTACGACAGGCAGCCAGCCTTATGGCCCATGTTGATAACCCATCTTTTTTACCATAGCTCAATGAGTTCCATTCGTCCACGTGGGGGGATAAAAATATTACGGCATAGCTTATATCACTTACTGCATTAACGCATAGGTATGCCATTTTTCGCACATCAGGAACGCCTGAAATGCGCCCCTCTCGCAACTAATCAAATGCGGTGGTTTACCATCGAATATTTGTTGTGCAATTAAGCAGAAGTGTGCACCAAAATAATGAAAGTCTGATGACAGTGCCTCATAAAAAGGCAATAAAAACGTTTCGATAAAAATAAAAAATATTTAACTTGTTCTAAATAATAAATTAGTAGCAGTGCTATTCGCCTGTATTTTGCAAAGATAAATACTGACCAATTTTCAGCGTCATGAAGTTAGTAACGTCATCTGCCGTTTCGCTTAATGCGTTATCTAACTCGCGCAGCGGCTCATCCAGTGATTCATCCGCCAGTTCAAAAACACCCCAGTGAACAGGAAACGACAAAGGTTTACCCAACTGCTGCCATAACGTTACCGCCTGTTGTGGATCCATATGGTTGTAGGCCATGAACCAACGAGGAGCGTATGCACCAATAGGGAGCGCTGCCAGGCTTAACGGCCCCAAACGCTGTGGGATCGCCAGCAAGTCTTCGCTGTAACCGGTATCGCCAGGAAACCAGAACCGTTGCGCGCTATTTTCGATAACCCAACCACACCACAAGACGGAATTGCGATCCCATGGGGTACGCATACTCCAGTGTTGCGCGGGCACCGCCGTATACACAAGTCCCTGGAATACCACGCTTTGCCACCAGTCGAGTTCTATCACATTACGTGCGCCCAAACGACGGCACCAGCTTCCCAGACCGAGCGGCACAAAAATCGTCACGTGTGGAAAACGCTGTATGAGCGCGCGCATTGTCCTGACGTCAAGATGATCGTAGTGATTGTGTGAGATAACGATAGTATCGAGCGAAGGAAGTTCGGAAATGGCCAGCGCAGGCGGTGTTCGTCGCTGTGGGCCGACAAAACGTAGAGGCGATGCCCGGTCAGAGAAAACCGGGTCGGTCAAAATATACTGTCCCATCAGGCGTAGCAGGATTGATGAGTGACCTAACCACCAGACTCTGTCATCGTCACCGTTAATTTCTGCATGCTGCCACCATTGCGCAATAAAGCTGGCATATCCCTCTGCAGGCGGACGCGGCAACCCTGCGGCTTTGCGCTCCTGCCGCCAACGCTTTACGTCGCCAGACGCATGACCGCCTGGCGTTAGATTAGTAAATCCGTCGGGGCGATGGTGAGGGAACGCGGCATTAAACCAGGGATTTTTACGCGCCATGCTGCCCTCACCTTGGTGAATTTAACGCTCTGCTACCAGACGGATAAATTCATCGCCTTTGCCTTCTTCTTCAGCGACCGGCGTCGGGGCAACCTCTTTTTCCGGTTCGTTAGATTCGCACAAACGACGCAACAATGCGGTCTGACGTTTTTGTTGATCTAACAATGCTTCGAGCAATTCGATCTGCTCATTAGTCCGCGAACTTGCGCGATTGATAAAGAACCACAGCACCAGCCCGACCAGCAACACCACCACCGACACAACAAAAGACGCGATGTTAAGCGCGCCTGAACTCATTAATTCGTTCATTTTACCACCTCAACCAAAGAGGTACATTTTACCACTGGCAAGACGGAAGGACATCATTAACGACAAAAAAGCCCCTACCAGGGGATATATTTATTGATGACGCAAATGCCGCTGAAAAATTGAACATCCTGGTCGCACATTACATTTAGCATTTGAGTCCAGAGTAACAGGCAGACCACCAGTACGGCGATCAGTATTAGCCATCTAAACTTTTTCACTCCACTCTCCGATACTCCACTCTATGTTGCCAGGTTAACATTAGTTCCTTAAACCGCGACTAACTGTATCTCTAATCGGCGTTTTTAGGAATGCTCGGGTGTGCGGTCTCTCGCCGAAGCGGTAGCCTGAAAACAGTATCCAAACGCAAGGAATGAAGATGCGCACTCTTATTCGGGCAATTATTGTCGTAGCGCTGGTCTGGGTTGGTATTTTGCTCAGCGGATATGGCGTGCTGATTGGCAGCCATGAAAATGCCGCCGGTCTGGGATTACAATGTAAATACCTGACAGCCCGGGGCGTCAGCACAGCACAATATGTTCACTCAAGCAGCGGTATTATCGGACTCACGCAATGTCCGGTACTGCGCAAAAGCGAAACGGTTGTCGATAACGGATAAACAAACGCCGCCATCAAGGCGGCGTTTTCACACTCAGAACGGGTAGTCGTTATAACCCATCTGTTCAGAAATCTTACGCGCAGCATGGTGGAGCATACTGACATACTCATGCAGGCGTTCCTCGGAGAAACGCAGCGTCGGGAAGGAGATACTCAGCCCGGCAATAACTACGCCGAAACGGTCAAACACGGGCACACCGATGCAACGTAACCCTTCTTCCTGTTCTTCATTATCTTCGCCATAGCCCTGCTGGCGAACAATATCGAGCATCGGCAATAAATCCTCGGTACTGGTAATGGTGCGCTCGGTACTGCGTTTGTACTCTACCCCCTCAAGGATCTGCACCACTTCTTCTTTGTCACGCCACGCCAGCAATACTTTGCCAATCGCGGTGCTATACAGCGGGTTGCGACGACCAATGCGCGAATACATGCGCAGGTTGTACATAGAGTCGATTTTGTGGATATAGACAATGCTGTCTTCATCCAGCGCGCCCAGATGGATAGTCTCTTTGGTCAGTCGAGACAGTTCACGCATCTGAATATCGGCACTGCGGATCAGATCGACGTTTTGCAGCGCACGCGCACCGAGCTCGAACAGTTTAAGAGTCAGAGAGTACTTCTCTGATTCCCCTTCCTGCGCAACATAACCCAGTGATTTCATCGTCTGCAAAAAGCGATATACGGTGCTTTTCGACATCATGACGCGCTGCGAAAGTTCGGTGATCCCGATCTCACGTTCTTCGCCAAGCGCCTGCAGAATGCCAAATACCTTCAGTACAGAAGACACAGAGTCTGGCTGTTTGTCCAAATCTGCAATAGCCATTAGTCACCTCATCGCCCGTGTTTTATAAAAATCAGAATAGTTTTTTATTATAAATTTCTCGCCTGTGCGTCGCAATCCGAGTTTCGCAACTTCGTTACAAATCTGCGATATAAAACCGAAATACGGATGATAGAATCATTATACAAATCATTGAACAAGCAAAACCCAGCTTTTCTCATGAATAAATCCACGCCAGACGGCTTACCGGTTCCACAGCGCTACGGCGCAATATTAACGATTGTTATTGGCATTACCATGGCCGTACTAGACGGTGCCATCGCTAACGTCGCACTACCAACGATTGCACGGGATCTGCACGCCTCAGCGGCCAGTTCAATTTGGGTCGTCAATGCTTACCAGATAGCGATTGTCATTTCGTTGCTGACGCTATCCTTCCTCGGCGATATGTTCGGCTACCGTCGCGTCTACCAGTGCGGGCTGGTGCTCTTTACGCTGACGTCCCTGTTTTGCGCGCTGTCAGATTCGTTACTCACGCTGACGCTTGCTCGTGTCGCGCAAGGTTTCGGTGGCGCGGCGCTGATGAGTGTGAATACCGCATTAATTCGCCTGATTTACCCACAGCGCCAGTTGGGGCGTGGAATGGGGATCAACTCTTTCGTGGTTGCCGTCTCCTCGGCAGCAGGCCCGACGATTGCCGCCGCCATTCTCTCTATCGCCTCCTGGCAGTGGCTGTTTTTGATTAATGTGCCGCTGGGAATACTCTCGCTGGTACTGGCGCTGCGTTATTTGCCCGCCAATGGCTCACGCAGCGCGATGCCGAAATTTGATCTCCCCAGCGCGGTGATGAACGCATTAACGTTTGGTTTACTGATAACCGCGATGAGCGGATTTGCCCAGGGGCAATCCACCCCTCTGGTGCTTGCTGAAATTGCAGCCATGCTGGTGATCGGCATTTTCTTTGTACGTCGACAACTGCGTTTACCGGTGCCGCTGTTACCCATAGACCTGTTGCGCATCCCACTGTTCTCATTATCGATTTGTACGTCAATCTGCTCTTTTTGCGCACAAATGCTGGCTCTCGTTTCCCTGCCCTTCTTTATGCAATCGATACTTGGGCGCAGCGAAGTGGAAACGGGTCTGCTGTTAACGCCGTGGCCGTTAGCCACCATGGTGATGGCGCCGCTGGCAGGTTATCTGATTGAACGTGTCCATGCCGGGCTATTAGGTGCGCTGGGGTTGGCTATGATGGCATGCGGCTTATTTGCGCTGGCGATGCTGCCAGCAGCGCCTGCCGATGTGGATATTATCTGGCGAATGGCCCTTTGCGGGGCAGGATTTGGCCTGTTCCAGTCACCCAACAACCATACAATCATCAGCTCCGCACCGCGTCAGCGTAGCGGTGGAGCCAGTGGCATGCTGGGTACCGCCCGTCTGTTAGGGCAGAGTTTCGGCGCGGCACTGGTGGCGTTACTCTTGAACCTGTTTGATAAAAACGGGACACATACATCACTCCTGCTCGCAGGCATACTGGCAACCGTCGCAGCTATCATCAGCGGTTTGCGGATCACACAGCCGCGCACTGCATAAAAAAAGCGCGTCATATGACGCGCTTTTTCATTTCAGGCTCACGCCTTATTTGAGATAAGCCCCGCTACGCAGCGCTTCGATACGTTTGTCGAGCGGCGGGTGAGTCATAAACAGTTCGCTTAACGATTTAGACTTACCGTTGATGCAAAATGCCATCATGCTACTGGCTTCCTGCGGCTCATAGCTGGTTTTCAGGCGCTGGAGCGCGGCAATCATTTTTTCACGACCAACGAGTTTTGCAGAACCCGCATCAGCATAGAATTCACGATGACGTGAGAACCACATGGTGATAATGCTGGCCAGAATACCAAACACCAGTTCCAGTACGGTGGCCACGGCAAAGTAGATTAGCGGGTTACCGTTGCTCTCTTCGCCGTCATCGCGGTTGCCGCTGAGAAAGCCTGATGCAATCTGTGCGAGAATGCGCGAGATGAAGATAACGAAGGTGTTCACCACCCCCTGAATCAGGGTCATCGTGACCATATCGCCATTAGCGATGTGACTAATTTCGTGGGCAATTACCGCCTCGGCTTCATCACGGCTCATATTCTGCAGAAGCCCGGTACTGACCGCGACCAGCGATGCATCACGGCGGGCGCCTGTCGCGAATGCGTTGATATCCGGTGCATGGTAGATTGCCACCTGCGGCATAGCGATACCGGCCTGACGAGACTGATTCGCAACTGTATTCATCAACCAGCGTTCCATGTCGTTACGTGGTTGTTCAATAACCTCACCGCCTACGGATTTCAGTGCCATCCATTTAGACATCAGCAGTGAAACAAAAGAGCCGCCAAAACCAAACAGCAGCGCCATAATCAACAATCCCTGCACGCTGCTCGACTGAATGCCCGTCAGGCTAAGCACCAGGCCGAACACCAGCATGACGGCAAGGTTAGTCAACAGGAAGAGCGCGATACGCATCATAATTTTCTTTTAACCTCTAATTAACAAAACGCACTATGCGATTACCCACATCGTATGGTTAATCCGGCTATTTTCAAGCACCAGAACGCCGTAAGTCACCAGAAAGACACAACTTTACATTTTGTAGCATAATGCTTACGCCATCTGGAGCTTGTTAAAAAAACAGGCACAATTTCTTGTGCCTGTTGGAAGGTTATTTTGCGGGAGCGGGGTCAGCCGCCGGGGTATCTTTTTCAAGATGGGCAAGGTCCAGAGCAATATGGACGGTCTCATCAAGATAAGGATCCGGCTCCTGGTAATCTTTCGGCAGATCTTCCAGTTTTTTCAGCTGCGGTTTGCCTTCACGTTTGAAGCGATCGTTGAGGCGACTGAGACGAATAGCGTCGTCTTCGGCGTTCTCTTTTTCACGCTGCGCATAGTTTAGCGACACGATATTCTTTTTCTCTTTCAGGGCATTGAAGCGAGCAATGTCCTTCATGATGTACTGGAATTCCGGGTCCTTCGCAATGCGCTCATCATGTTCCTGCAGCAGCTGCGGGCCAAACGGTTTCATGTCGCCATACTTCGTAAAGTTGGCCGCATTGATGCTATCCCACGGCAGTGCATTATCTTCAAACTTCTCGCCGGTTTCCGTCTCTTGCGTCCCCGTCGGCATAATGATATCCGGCGTGACGCCCTTACGCTGTGTACTGCCGCCATTAACGCGATAGAACTTCTGAATGGTGTACTGTACGGAACCCAACGCTGGCCATTCCGGGCGCAACATCTGATCGTAAATACGGTTCAGCGAGCGATACTGTTGAACAGTGCCTTTACCGAAGGTGGGCTCACCGACGATCAGTGCACGTCCATAATCCTGCATCGCAGCAGCAAATATTTCGGATGCCGAGGCACTGAAGCGGTCGACCAGCACCACCAGCGGGCCTTTGTAATAGACCACGCCATCGGTATCACTGTCTTCACGGACTTTGCCATTATTGTCGCGAACCTGAACCACAGGACCTGACGGAATAAACAGACCGGAAAGGGAAACGGCTTCCGTTAATGCGCCGCCACCGTTGGTGCGCAGATCAATCACGACGCTGCTAACGTTCTGTTTTTCGAGTTTCTGCAACTGAACCTTGACGTCATCGGTCAGACCCACATAGAAACCAGGAATATCCAGTACGCCAACTTTTTCTTTGCCGACCGTTTTCACCGACATTTTCACCGCACGGTCTTCCAGACGAATACGCTCGCGGGTCAGCGTCACAATCCGCGTCTTCGTTCCTTTACCCGCAGGCAGAATTTCGAGGCGAACTTTGCTGCCTTTTGGACCTTTGATCAACGCAACAACATCATCAAGACGCCAGCCAATGACATCGACCATATTCTGGCCCGTCTGCCCGACACCTACGATACGATCGCCCACGCTGATGGCTTTGCTCTTCGCAGCCGGACCGCCCGCCACCATCGAATTGATAACGGTATAGTCGTCATCCATCTGCAAAACGGCGCCGATACCTTCCAGAGAAAGGCTCATCTCGGTGTTGAACTGCTCAGTGTTGCGCGGCGACAGATAGTTAGTATGCGGATCAATTTCACGGGCAAACGACGTCATCGCCAGTGAGAACACATCTTCACTATTCGTTTGCACCAGCCGACGAATGGCAAATTTATAACGACGCGTCAGGGTGTCGCGGATCTCTTTCTCATCTTTACCGGTGAGCTTGAGACTCAACTCGTCATATTTGACTTTGCCATCCCAAAGGGCGTTAAGCTCGGATTCATCCTTTGGCCACGGCGCTTTACTGCGGTCAAGGTTGAAGGTGTCGTTGCCAGAAAAATCCATCGGCCGCTCCAGCACTTTCAGTGCGTACTGGTAACGTTCGAAACGGCGTTTTTGCGCAAGATTGTAGAGATCGTAGAAAACATCCAGTTTACCGGTGCGGAGTTCATCACCTAACTGCGTTTTTTTCTGCGCAAATTGTGCAACGTCGCTGGCCAGAAGCACATTATGGCTGTAGTCCAGCAAATTGAGGTAACGATCAAAGATCTTTGCCGAAAAGGCCTGATCCAAATCGAATTGACGGTAGTGAGAACGGGTAAACCGCGAAGTCACTCGCTCACTGACCGTCGCGTGCTGAGGCTCTTCCTTTAATACCGGAATTTGATCGGCACGGGTAATATCTTCCACCGCGAAAACCTGGCCTGTTATTAATAACAGACCAGCCAACGCTGTGCGCTTAAACAAAGTGTTCATGCCAGGCCAGGCCTCCGTTTCAGAACATCAAATGTTCTGCGCGTACAATCATCGACATACCCGAAGTAAGCTGTACGCGAACGCCGTCTTTGGTGATTTCCAGTACGGTGGCGTCCATCGCATTATTACCCGCTTTAACCTTAAGGTTTTGACCTACAGTCAGTGCAGATAAATCTGAAACTGGCGTATGACGTTCTTCTCGCGGCGCGCGCTGGGGTTTCGCAGCAGGTTTGTCAGTACGAGGTTTGCGCTCGCCATTTTCCTTACGACGCGGTGCCGGACGGGGTTTACGCTCACGACGCGGAGCCTCTTCCGTCTCACCGGCAGCAATGGCTGCTTCTCGTTTTTTCGCTTGTTGTTCAGCGCGTTGCGCCTGAACACGAGCTTTGGCTTCTTCAAGCTGTTTACGCGCGTGCTCAACGTGCTGCTCATCCAGAACGCCGCACGGGTTACCGTCGAGATCGACACGGGTCGCACCAGCTTTGATACCATAAAGGTAACGCCAGCTTGAAGTGTAAAGACGTAAAGCGGAACGAAGCTGAGTTTTGCTGAGATTCATCTCGCCCTCAACTCGTGCAACTAAATCCTGAAAAATACCGATTTTCAGGGGACGCGCTTCGCCTTCTGCACTGAAACAGTGAGGAAAACGTTCGGACAGAAAGGCGATAACTTCTTTACTGCTATTCAACTTAGGTTGATTTTCCATGAAATTTCCTGATTACAACGGACGTTGCCAACAAGCCGCAGGCATGAACAGGCGTCATTATAATGACGCTATCCGTAAATGCTACGTTATCCGTTGATTATCCTGCGACGCCCGCAAAGAATTTTTTATAATCGGTCTGTATCAGCGTGTTTTCCAGGTGCGATACCAGCTCACGCAACCCCTCTTCATCCTCAGCAGCAAAACGCGCGAACGCAATGCTGTCGATATCAAGGACACCAATAATCTGATTATTCAGTGTAATAGGCAGTACGATTTCAGCATTACTGGCGGCATCGCAGGCAATATGCCCGGAGAACTGATGCACATCGTCCACGCGTTGCACGCTGTTTTGTGCCACCGCAGTACCGCAAACGCCGCGTCCGACCGGAATACGTACGCAGGCAATTTTGCCCTGGAAGGGTCCCAGTACCAGCGTATCCCCTTCAAGGAGATAGAAACCGGCCCAGTTCACATCGCTCAGTCGCTCAAAAAGCAACGCACTGGTGTTAGCGAGTGTCGCTAAAAAACTGGTTTCACCTGCCATTAACGCCTGAAAATCACGGTTCAAATCCGCGTAAAATTCTATTTTGTTCATTATCCAATCACTTTATGTCTTACTTCGGTCATGCAGTCTAGCCTATTAAAATAAGCATTAAATGCGTTGATGCTCAAGAAGTTCCCATCATGAGTTAAGATAGATTTATTCCTGATTTATTCATATGCATGCAATGGCCCTGAAAAACCGACAGATAACGCCTGCTAAAAAAATGGCCGTCCACGCCATTGGCGACGCCTTGCCCCGCGCACATTATCAGCGATGTCCGCAATGCGATACGCTTTTTGCCCTTCCGGTCATGAAATCGCACCAAAGTGCATTCTGTCCCTGTTGTGATGCGAAAATTCGCGACGGTAGAGACTGGTCATTAACCCGTCTGGCGGCGATGGCCGTGACGATGTTACTGCTCATGCCATTCGCATGGAGCGAGCCGCTGCTCCACCTCTACCTGCTGGGCGTACGCATTGATGCAAACCTGTTCCAGGGGATCTGGCAGATGACCGCGCAGGGCGATCCGCTTACAGCCGCCATGGTGTTATTTTGTACGGTGGGAGCCCCGTTGATTTTGGTCGCCGCAATTGCCTACTTATGGTTCGGTAACATACTGGGGATGAATCTTCGCCCGGTTCTGCTGATGCTGGAAAAACTAAAAGAGTGGGTAATGCTGGATATTTACCTGGTGGGCATTGGCGTTGCCTCGATCAAAGTGCAGGATTATGCTTTTCTGCAGCCCGGTATTGGCCTTATCGCTTTTGTTGCCCTGGTGATTTTAAGTATTCTGACGCTGATTCACTTGAACGTGGAGCAGCTCTGGGAGCGTTTCTACCCTCAGCGACCAGCAAAACGCCCAGATGAGAAATTGCGTATCTGTCTCGGATGTCACTTCACCGGCTTCCCGGATCCGCGAGGTCGCTGCCCGCGATGCCATATCCCCCTGCGCTATCGCCGCCGTCAGAGCGTACAAAAATGTTGGGCTGCGCTTATCGCATCGATGATATTTCTGTTTCCGGCTAATCTGCTCCCCATCTCGGTGGTTTACGTCAATGGCGCGCGACAGGAAGATACTATCTTGTCCGGCATTATGTCCCTGGCAAACAGCAATATCGCCGTGGCAGGCGTCGTGTTTATTGCCAGTATTCTGGTGCCATTTACCAAAGTTATTGTGCTGTTTACACTGCTGCTTAGCATCCACTTCAAATTTGAACAGGGGTTACGTACACGCATCCTGCTTCTGCGCTTTGTGACCTGGATTGGGCGTTGGTCCATGCTCGATCTGTTTGTCATCTCACTGACAATGTCACTAATTAACCGCGACCAGTTACTTGCTTTTACTATGGGACCGGCTGCGTTTTATTTCGGCGCAGCCGTAATATTGACTATTCTTGCTGTGGAATGGCTGGACAGCCGCTTACTTTGGGATGCACATGAGTCAGGAAACCCCCGCTTCGCCGACTGAAGCGCGTATAAAAACAAAACGCCGCATTTCACCTTTCTGGCTGCTGCCGGTCATTGCGTTGCTGATTGCAGGCTGGCTGGTCTGGGGAAGCTATAAAGATCGCGGTAACACGATAACCATCGATTTTATGTCCGCTGACGGTATTGTCGCCGGCAGAACGCCGATTCGTTATCAGGGTGTTGAAGTGGGCACCGTGCAGGATATTCGCCTGAGCGACGACCTGAAAAAAATCGAGGTACGCGCCAGTATTAAAGCCAATATGAAAGATGCTTTGCGCAGTGAGACACAGTTCTGGCTTGTCACGCCAAAAGCCTCTCTGGCGGGCGTTTCCGGGCTGGATGCGCTGGTCGGAGGTAACTATATCGGCATGATGCCCGGTAAAGGGGAACCGCAAGAGCATTTTACTGCGCTCGACACCCAGCCCAAGTATCGGCTGAATAATGGCGAATTGATGATTCATCTTCATGCCCCGGACCTGGGCTCGCTCAACAGCGGGTCGCTGGTCTATTTTCGGAAAATTCCGGTCGGGCGCGTTTATGATTATTCCATCAATAACAATAAACAAGGCGTCACCATCGATGTGCTGATAGAGCGCCGTTTTACCAACCTGGTGAAAAAAGGTAGCCGCTTCTGGAACATTTCCGGCGTCAAAGCGGATGTCAGCCTGAGTGGTGCAAAAGTCGAGCTTGAAAGCCTCGCGGCGCTGGTCAATGGCGCTATCGCTTTCGACTCTCCGGACTCCTCACAACCCGCGACGCAGGACGATGAGTACGGTCTTTACGAAGATCTCGCCCATAGCCAACGTGGGGTGCTGGTCAAACTCGACCTCCCGGGCGGTGACGGCCTGAAAGCGGGGTCGACAGCCCTGATGTATCAGGGACTGCAGGTTGGTCAGTTAACCAAACTCAATCTCAACCCCGGTGGCGCAGTGACCGGCGAAATGACGGTGGATCCGGGCGTCGTTAATTTATTGCGCGACAATACGCGTATCGAAATGCGTAGTCCCAAAATTTCACTTGATAATCCCAATGTCAGTTCGCTGCTAACAGGTACGACGCTGGAGCTGGTGCCAGGTGAAGGCGAGCCTCGTAATCATTTTGTGGTGCTGCCGGCCACAAAAAATCTGTTGCAGCAGCCTGGCGTTATCACACTGACGCTCACCGCGCCGGAAAGCTATGGTATTGACGCGGGACAACCGCTGATCTTACATGGCGTGCAAGTCGGTCAGGTGCTGGAGCGAAATTTAACCAGTAAAGGGGTTTCGTTTGCGCTGGCTATCGACCCGCAATACCGCGACCTCGTGCACGGTGACAGCAAGTTTGTGGTCAACAGCCGTATTGACGTCAAAATGGGCATTGATGGCGTTGAGTTTCTCGCCGCCAGCGCCAACGAATGGCTCAGCGGTGGTATTCGCATTCTCCCTGGTAGCAAAGGCGAGATGAAAACCAGCTATCCTCTGTTCGCCAATCTCGATAAAGCGCTGGAAAACAGTCTTAGCGACCTGCCGACAACCACCCTGACGCTGACCGCAGATACCCTGCCGGATGTGCAGGCAGGTTCAGTGGTGCTCTACCGTAAATTTGAAGTGGGTGAAATCATTACCGTGCGCCCCCGGGCAGATGCGTTTGATATCGAAGTGCATATCAAGCCAGAGTATCGCTCACTGTTGACCAGTAATAGCGTTTTTTGGGCCGAAGGGGGGGCGAAAGTTCAATTGAACGGTAGCGGCCTGACGGTTCAGGCGTCGCCATTGTCTCGTGCCCTCAAAGGCGCGATCAGTTTCGATAATCTCAGCGGCGCCAGCGCCAGCGCACGCAAGGGCGATAAACGTATCCTTTACGCCTCTGAGACCGCCGCACGCGCCGTCGGGAGTCAGATCACCCTGCATGCCTATGATGCCGGAAAACTGGCGGCGGGAATGCCGATTCGCTATCTGGGTATCGATATCGGCCAGATTTCTAACCTCCAGCTCATTGCCGACAAGAGCGAAGTACAGGCAACCGGGGTGCTCTACCCTGAATATGTACAGACGTTTGCCCGTGGCGGCACACGATTCTCCGTTGTCACACCGCAAATCTCTGCAGCGGGTGTTGAGCATCTTGATACTATCCTGCAGCCCTATATCAATGTTGAACCTGGCCATGGCGAGGCGCGCCGTGATTTTGAAATACAGGAAACCACGATCACCGATTCCCGTTATCTGGATGGTTTGAACGTAGTGGTTGAAGCACCGGAAGCCGGTTCGCTGAATATTGGCACACCCGTTCTGTTCCGTGGGATCGAAGTGGGCACCGTCACCGGCCTGATGCTCGGTTCCCTGTCAGACCGCGTAATGGTTGGGATGCGGATCAGCAAACGTTATCAGCACCTCGTGCGAAATAATTCCGTGTTCTGGCTGGCTTCCGGCTATTCGCTGGACTTTGGCCTGACCGGAGGCGTGGTGAAAACGGGGACCTTTAACCAGTTTATTCGCGGTGGAGTGGCCTTTGCCACGCCTCCGGGTATCCCACTGGCACCGCAAGCGCAGCCAGGTAAACATTTCCTGTTGCAGGAAAGCGAGCCTAAAGAGTGGCGTCAGTGGGGCACCGCCCTGCCACGCTAATGCCTTACCGCTCCGGCGTGCCCGCGCCGGAGCGAGTATGTTACACTGCGCCCCTCCCTGCTTTCCTGTGGTATAACCTGTGGCTCAAAACGCTGTTTATCTTCCTGACGAATTTCTGGCACAAATGCGTGACCTGCTGCCAGCCCATCTCTCCTTCGACGAATTCATCGCGGCCTGTCAGCGGCCTTTGCGGCGCAGTCTACGAATTAATACACTCAAAATTACCGTTGAAGACTTCCTGAGGCTTGTTGCGCCTTATGGCTGGCAGCTGACACCGATTCCGTGGTGTGCCGAAGGGTTCTGGATTGAGCGGGATGATGAAGAGGCGCTACCGCTCGGTAGCACCGCAGAACATTTAAGCGGGATGTTTTATATCCAGGAAGCCAGCTCCATGCTGCCGGTTAGCGCCCTGTTTGCTGATGGCGAAATGCCCGAACGGGTTATGGATGTTGCAGCGGCACCGGGCTCGAAAACCACCCAGATCGCTGCGTGCATGGGCAATCGCGGCGCTATTCTCGCTAATGAGTATTCCGCCAGTCGCGTAAAAGTGCTGCACGCCAATATCAGCCGCTGCGGTGTTTCGAATGTCGCGCTAACCCATTTTGATGGCCGCGTCTTCGGTCCGGCGTTGCCAGAGATGTTTGATGCCATCTTGCTTGATGCGCCTTGTTCTGGCGAAGGGGTGGTGCGTAAAGATCCGGATGCATTAAAGAACTGGTCGCACGCCAGTAATCTTGAGATTGCCGCCACCCAACGGGAATTGATCGATAGCGCTTTTCATGCGCTGCGTCCGGGCGGCACGCTGGTCTATTCAACCTGTACGCTCAATCGCGAAGAGAATGAAGCGATATGCCACTGGCTAAAAGCGCAATATCCTGACGCAGTCGAGTTTTGGCCGCTTAATACCCTGTTTACAGGCGCGGAACAAGCGCTGACGGATGAGGGCTTTTTACATGTTTTTCCGCAAATTTATGACTGCGAAGGATTCTTTGTCGCGCGGTTACGAAAAACCGCGGCAATCGCGCCGATGCCTTCTCCTGGCTACAAAGTGGGTAACTTCCCGTTTAGCCGTATGAAGCCGAAAGAAGAGGCTATGCTGATTAACGCAGCAGCCGCTGTTGGCCTGCAATGGCACGACGATCTGCACCTGTGGCAGCGTGATAAAGAAATTTGGCTCTTCCCGGCACACATCGCGCCCCTTATTGGCAAAGTGCGTTTTTCGCGCCCTGGCATCAAGCTCGCTGAAAGCCACAATAAAGGTTATCGCTGGCAGCATGAAGCCGTCATCGCCCTGGCTGGAGTGGATAACCCGCTTTCATTTGAACTCACGCATCAGGAAGCGGAAGAGTGGTACCGTGGGCGTGATGTTTATCCGCAAACACCACCGATAAAAGACGATGTTATCGTTACCTACCAGCGTCAGCCACTGGGCCTGGCGAAAAAAGTGGGCAGCCGCCTGAAAAACAGTTATCCACGCGAGCTGGTAAGGGATGGCCGTCTGTTCGCCAGCAATACGTGACGGCGAGCAAAAAAACAGCATTTTCTGACTGGCATCTTGCTCTGTGTTGTACCAGGCTGAATGATGGACGGCTGTACTGGTCGTACCACATAACTACCATCAACGGAGAGCATTATGACGAAAACCAGCGTGCGTATCGGCGCCTTCGAAATCGATGATGCCGAGTTGCAGGGCGAGAATCAGGGAGAGCGAACATTACGCATTCCTTGCTCATCAGACCCGGATTTATGTATGCAACTTGATGCCTGGGACGCGGAAACCAGCATTCCAGCGATCCTTGACGGCGAACATTCCGTTTTATACCGCGAACATTACGATCAGAAATCTGATACCTGGGTCATGCGTCTTGCCTGATTCAATGGGAACCCGTCCATGAGACGGGTTATTTACCCGCCTGATTTCCCCTGCCTCTAATCATCCCCTACAATTACATCATGCTGTAATGAACCGAGGATGGAATGTTCGCTCTGGTCTTGTTTGTTTGCTACCTGGATGGTGGGTGTGATGACATCGTCGTGGATGTCTTTAATACCGAACAACAGTGTCTTGTCGCTATGGAAGTACAACGCCTGCGCTATGGCGGATGCTATCCGGTAGAAGATTTTATTGATGGCTTCTGGCGCCCTGCCCAGGAATACAGTGATTTTTAACTACTGCACCTGTACTAATGTCATTTCACCGCCGAAGACGGCGCCAGTATCAATATAATGCTGATTGGTTGCATCCACACGATGTTTAAGCGGCGTATGACCAAACCAGAAATGGTCCGCGCCGGAAATGGCTTCACCTTTCCCTGCCAGATGTTCACTCAAACGCTCACGACGCCAGAGTACCGATTCTTTGTCTACGGGTTTTTGCCAGGCGTAGTGATCGGACGGGTAATCGGCATGGGCGATAATATTGACCCCGCTGGCGCAGTGCAGCTCAATAATATAAGGCAATTGATCACATTCCCGTAGCGCCTCACAAGCCGTGTGCTGTTCCTTTCCGCTGAGATGATTGAACCAGGCACCGCCATTGAATGACCACAGGGTCATATCCCCTGCATTGAGCGCGTCAATAGCCATCTGCTCATGGTTCCCACGGACCGTCTTAAACCACGATCTTTTAAGCAATTGCAGGCAATGCAGGCTGTCAGGTCCACGGTCAATCAAATCGCCAACGCAGATCAGTAAATCCTTATAGGGATCAAAATGGCGCTCACGCAGTTCATTCAATAGACGCTGATGGCAGCCATGCAGATCGCCTGCGATCCAGATATGCCGCCAGGTATTCCCATCAATACGTTGATACATATCTCCCCCTTATTTTTAGTATAGAAAGGAGGCTTGACTCTGCATAATCAGGGCCCAATTTGGTTCAACTTAAATCATCGTTAAACGAACCCGAAATAAACCACCGCGCAGGTTAATTTGCCACAGCGTAGTCCCTAGAATAGACAGTGAACATTCAGAGGGCCCTACCGTGTCGAATATCAGTCTGCAAGAAAAACACCTGCAAAATCACCATCAACATATTATTCGCGAACTGGTCTCCGGGCGTCTGGTGCCTGGCCCTATCTGGACAAAACGCAATTATCGCCTTAAGTTCCTGCTCCGTTCGCTGTTGTTCTGGCCTTCAACGGTAAAAATGCTGAGCGCGTTATCACAACGCCCGGGATTTGAACGTTTACTAAATGCCCAGGTAACACTGCCGAGCAAATCACATCGTCAATATCTGACGCTGGGGCTCAATGCAGCGAAGCGTGCCGATGCGGTCGTCAGCCACTACCAGTGGGTTGACACTTGTTTGTCTGCCAAAGCAGCCGATGCAATGACCGCCGTTAGCCCTCAGCACATTTTGCAGTGCAAAGGCAAAGATGACGCCGAATTTAATGTTTTTGCCTCCTGCGCCCATAAAGCGGAACGTGAAGGCGAAAGCACCCTGTGGTTATACGATGGCGACCATGTCCTGCTGGCGAGCGCCACATTCAGCGTGATCGAGGAAAAAGGCCAGCGTGCATTAGTGATTGGCGGTCTGCAGGGCCCCCGAAAAAACATCTCGCATGAAGTCATCAAGGTGGCTACACGTGCTTGCTACGGTATTTTTCCTAAACGCTTGCTGATCGAAGTATTGTGGCAGATGTGCGCACACACCGGCATTAGTGCGGTTTATGGCGTGAGCGATGATGGTCATGTCTTTCGCGCATTGCGTTATCGCTTTAGTAAAGGTCGCCATTTCCATGCCAGCTATGACGAGTTCTGGGCATCTATTGATGGTGAGAAAGATAATGCCTGGCGCTGGCGTTTGCCATTAATGCTGGCACGTAAACCGCTTGAGAGTATTCCAAGTAAGAAGCGTGCCGAATATCGTCGACGCTTCCAGCTACTTGATGACATGAATAACAGCCTGACAGATTTTTTCCGCTAAATATTGAGAGCAGTGGAATTACCACTGCTCTTGCTTATTACTGTCGCTGCTAATATATTATTTATTCTTATTTTTATTACCAGCAATTATTATTTCATCTCGTTACTGGCTAAAAATCCCCATACCTGAATTCATTATCTCACTCGCTGATGTCATCCGTATATCTTCCAGCCTGCGAGTTCTCACTACTAATTGATATAGCGCATATGTTGCCTGAAAAAGAAGAGACGAACCAATTAAAACATAACGATATATCTTTCAAGCCATACTTTTCATGTTAGTGTGGTTTTTCCATCTAACGGCCAGGAGGGGCTATTCCAACTCTAAGATTCGTTTGTCCTGTCTGCAAAGGAAATACATTCTTTTTCACGCAACTTTGCCCGGATAAAAATTACCCTCACGGTGCAATTTGTTCAGTGTGTGGATCTCGTCTTACGGCAAAAACATGTATTCCAGTCAGACGAAGATGGCCTAAAAAAGCGTCCTGATGAGAGGCCTCAAGATGAGGCCTTTGTAAGACTTGCAAAATCATTTATGCGCCATCGATACAACACGGGAAAGTCGTTTTCCCGCGCTGACCACGGCTAAGTCCAGTTGATGGTGGCTGGTTAATAAAACTGACGAATGGCCTGTTCAGTTTCACGCGTACTGACTAATTCCGAAAACTTCGCTATCAGGAACTCTTTTCCATCCAGCACATACGTTTCGATCGGCATATCAAGAAAAGAGCGCTGATCATTTCTGTAGCTGACCTTCTTTAGGTCATCCGCCACCGAGATGTGATCGACCTTTCCACCGGGGAGTATTACCACAACATCTTTGCTCATGTCGTTATCCTCAGTTGTTTAAATTGCATACGACATTAGCACAGCCTTTCGGTCATCGTCTCTTGTTATGTTTAGACATCATGGCAAGGCCGGGAAAGAAAGCAGCTATGCCATAGCAATAACCCACTCACCGCGCCTCTATTTCTCTTCGATGCTTTGCCAGCAACAGTGCGCGGATAACGCCTGCTGATCGGTGGTGGAATAGCTAATGTTCGGCAAAAAACATGGCGCGTTTGCGGTTCTGATAAGAACGCGAGTCAATTAACCCGCATGCCGGCGGTACCGGGTTAGTCGAGCGCTTCTTTTCTCATTAACCCGCACCATAGGCCAGGCCGGGCCTATGGCAGGCGACCAGGGGGAGGTCATAACTTTGAGTGTGTCGCCGTGCGTTGTGTCAGTCAGAATGCTTACTGGCAACATCTTCATTTCAAAAAGAGTTCACCCGGAAAATATATCGTCAGACTGCGTGGCCGAGGGGCAATAAAAAGCCCCGCTCAGGCGAGGCTGTTAAGATCGAAATGGCCTCAGGACACTTTCAAAGCATCCTCAATTGCATCGGCAAGAGCTTTAATTTGCTGTGCGACATATTGCATTTCTGTATCTGTTTTGCATGCTGCGGCCGCGTCATAGCTTCCAACAGAAGCCTTTGCAATGTCTAACGCTGCTTTTACTACTTCTACGCGATTATTCTCTTCGTCTGTCTTTGTGGAATATCTGTCCAGCATTACAACCTCCTTTTCATAAATTGAGAACGCAGATTACCCTTAAGATTAATCTTAATAAAGTGTTATCACAGACATTCAGCGAACTTTTACTTTTATCTCAACTTATCTCCCCGCTGGATGGAAATTATTGCTGCGCTCTTTACCCTGCAGAAACAGGGAGAACGGTCTGAGAATGAATTAGCCACCGACATGTACTTTAACAGGGCGATATACCCCGATGTCTCGTCGGTTGCGGGGCTAATGAGAACTGACAATGCACATCCCCCCTGTATGAAGGGACAACAGAAGGCTGCCCGGACAGCCAGGATGGCCTCATTTGTGTGAGCAAAAAAAAAGCCGCTCGGACAGAGCGGCGAATGAAGCTTACCAGGGAATAATAATGAAGCATGGATGCAATGACTATAGCTGGCTAATCGTTGCAGATTGAAAACCAGGATGATTCTCAAAGCATATATTCTTTATAATTAGCAAACTAATGGTCGTAACGAAGAATTTATTAACTTTCAAGCAATTGCTTCCCTCAGGAGAAGAGCGGATTTCCCTCTCCTGAGGGATTTTTATTTCAAACACCACCTCTGTATTAACACCTGCACCCCCGCCAGTTTCCCGATGATGTTGATTCGCTCGCGGAGAGTGAGTCATTCCACGAGCAGCCAGGTTGCATATGCATAAACTCTCAGCCAAAAAGTATGGTCAGGATTCATATAGCTGTGCCGGGGATATGCATCTGAGGCAAGAACGAAAAAGATTTGAGATCCGCGCAAAAAGGAATTTATTCTGGTATAAGGGTTAGGTTGCCGAATATGGAAATTCGGACAGTTTTCGGACATTTTCCGACGGAGCCACTTAAGTGCCTGTCTGGAAAGGGTTCTAAAAAAAGACCGAATACGATTCCTGTATTCGGTCCAGGGAAATGGCTCTTGGGAGAGAGCCGTGCGCTAAAAGTTGGCATTAATGCAGGCTAAGTCGCCTTGCACTTTAAGAATAGATGACGGCGCCAGGTTTTCCAGTTTGCGGCAAATCCGCTCTGAAAAATTCGGTTATCGTCACGCTTAAAAATGTTAAAACCGCAAGACCTGTTCAATCAGACTTGCGGTTTTTTATTTAAAATCAGTCAGATGAATTCTTTTATTAACAAAGTTTTTCCGCCCGAGCGATAAAGGGCGCAAGACTCATCTTTTCACCGGGTCTGGACGGGTCGTCAATCTGGATAACACTGATGGGTTGCGCGGATGTTTTACCACTGGCCACCTGCTGTTGCGCCTCTTGATTGAGCGGATATTGCACCAGTGTGCTCGGATTGATGGCATAAAGCGCATGATCGGGTCGGCAGGTGAGCATCACCTCTTCCCGGTTAAATGCCCATTTGTCCTTACCCACTTCAAAGCGGCTTACGGTAATCACCGACGGCGCGGCAAAGGCGCCAGCGGAACATGCCAGTAAAAGCATCGTCAGTATGGTTTTTTTCATCATTTTCGCCCGGTTAATCAGAAGGGTTCCCAGGTTGCGAACAGGCTGACCGCCGCCAGCACAAGCGCACCCAGAACCACTTCGGTCCATGTCATCCAAATCAGGAAATGTCGTGCCTGGGAGTTTTTCAGGCCTAAGCGTGGCACCAGAACATACCTGTTCGCTAGCGCAATTGCCACCATTAGCGCCACCAACGCACATTTGATCAATAGCATGCGGCCATAGCCGGTTTGCATAGACCATAAGGTGCCCTGAATAAACAGGGAGTTAATCATACCTGTCACAAGAACGCCTGCCACTGCGACATGCCCGTATCGAGAAAAACGCATCATTGAGCTAACGGCATATTCTCGCCAGCGAGCCTGGCTTAATCGCATACAAAACAGTACGGGTAATAATCCACCCAACCAGGTGGCAGCACACAGCAAATGGAGTGCGTGGTTTGCACGTTGTAGTATGCCCGCGATGCCTTCATGCATGGCGGCGTGGCCGACGCCAGCGAGCAGGATCAGTTGTGCGCCTGTCAGCAACACCAGCCTTCCCTGCTGTTTGGGTTGCAGATAGCCGACAAACATCGTCATAACAGCAATGAACATCTGCCATAACCAGATACTGCCGAACTGCGTCCCGGCAAGCAGCCGCCAGGTTTGCGGACTAAAAACATCTTTCCAGCCATCGCCCATAATCCCGCCCTGTAGGGCAAACATGAAGACGGCACTTAAAGCGCCCATGCACAGGCAAAGGCGTATTAATCCGGTAAAACGCGTTACCATGACAAGGAGCAGATGGCGAGGCGCCAGCCGACTAATAAAGAGCGCGCAGCCGAAAAGCAGCATCAAGACGGCAAAATGGATGCCGCGCAACCCAATATAGCCAGCCGTTAACATCTTATTTCACTGAAAACGTATAGGTACCACGGGTTTTGTGGCCATCGACAGAGACGACATGCCAGTCAACGGTATAATTACCCGGCTGCAACGTCTGCTCCAGAGGAACGAGCATTTGTGTTTTGTCCTGTTCGTTACGTTTAACGGCGCCTGTCTTAATGCTCTGCTGCTGTGCCCCGGTGAGCGTGACGCCGCTGAATTTGGGTTCAATGCCTTCGGAGAAATTTAGCGTCAACGCCTGCGGGGAGGCCGTGACTTCGGCGTTCGCTGCAGGATATTGGTTTTTCAGATGGGCATGAGCGAAAGCTGCGGGTGCAGTGAGGACAGCAACGACAAGAGCCAATGTACGTGACAGGCGGGGTGCGGTGAATAGCATGTCTGGGATTCCTTTTTGTTATGTTTAAAGCGACGAGGATAACTCTGTATAATGGCCTCGTCGAGTCTCATCGGCAGACTTGTCTTTCTGCAACAGGCTTAGTAACTTTTGCGGCATAACCTCAGGAGAAACGCATGAATACCAATCTGGCCCGCCTTTCACAGGAAGAGATGGACAAAGTCAACGTCGATTTGGCAGCGGCCGGTGTTGCTTTTAAAGAGCGCTATAACATGCCGGTGGTCGCTGAGGTCGTCGAACGTGAGCAACCCGAACACCTGCGCAACTGGTTTCGCGAACGGCTTATTGCTCACCGCCTGGCGTCTGTGAATCTGTCGCGTCTGCCGTACGAGCCGAAAAGCAAATGACCGCTGAAACCGTACTTCGCGTCATCGATACCGAAACCTGCGATTTGCAAGGCGGGGTCGTCGAGATTGCTTCCGTAGATGTGGTGAACGGGCAGATTATTAATCCCATGAGCCATCTTGTTCGCCCGGACCGCCCTATCAGCCCTCAGGCGATGGCTATCCATCGGATAACCGAATCAATGGTCGCCAATCAGCCGTGGATTGAAGAAATTATTCCCCATTATTACGGTAGTCACTGGTATGTCGCCCATAATGCCAGCTTCGACAGACGCGTCTTACCCGAAATGCCAGGCGAATGGATTTGTACTATGAAGCTGGCTCGTCGGCTTTGGCCCGGTATTAAATACAGCAATATGGCTTTGTATAAATCACGCAAACTTAGCGTACAAACGCCAGCAGGATTACACCATCACCGGGCGCTTTATGACTGCTATATCACCGCAGCCCTGCTGATTGATATTATGAAAACATCAGGCTGGACGCCGGATCAAATGGCAACGGTCACCGGCAGGCCCGCACTGATGACAACCTTCACCTTCGGTAAGTATCGGGGGAAAGCCGTCGCCGAAGTCGCAGAACGCGACCCCGGCTACTTGCGTTGGTTGTACAACAATCTGGACCGTATGAGTCCGGAGTTGCGGCTGACGTTAAGACATTATCTCGACGATAATTAATCCGCCTTGTTGCCTGGGAGCGTGCCTTGCGCCAGCGCGACCAGGAAAGCGAACTCAAGCGCCACTCCCTCGTAGGATTTAAAACGGCCTGATTTGCCGCCGTGACCGGAATCCATATCGGTACAGAGCAGAAGCAGGTTGTTGTCCGTTTTAAGTTCGCGCAGTTTCGCCACCCATTTGGCTGGCTCCCAGTATTGCACCTGGGAGTCATGCAGGCCTGTTGTTACCAGCATATGCGGATAGTCATGGGTACCGATATTATCGTACGGGCTATAGCGCTTTATGTAGTGATAGTAGGTTTCGTCCTGCGGATTTCCCCACTCTTCAAACTCGCCGGTGGTCAAAGGAATGGATTCATCCAGCATTGTTGTGAGCGTATCCACGAACGGTACCTGCGCGATAATTCCGTGAAACAATGATGGTCGCTCGTTGATAACGGCTCCCATCAACAATCCTCCGGCACTACCGCCCATGCCATAGCAGAAAAGCGGAGAGCCATACTCCAGCGCCAGCAGCCCATCCGTAACATCGATAAAGTCGTTGAAGGTGTTCCTTTTTTTCAGGAATTTCCCGTCCTCATACCACTGCTGCCCCAGCTCCCCGCCGCCGCGGATGTGGGCAATGGCATAGACAAAGCCACGATCGAGCAAACTTAACCGGCTACTGCTGAAATCAGCATCCATGCTGGCGCCATACGAGCCATAGCCGTAAACCAGTAACGGATTTTCCCCTTTGCGAAAATGTTTGTGGTTATAGACCAGCGATACCGGGACTTCCACACCGTCCCGCGCCCGGATCCAAAGATGCTCGCTACGATAATCACTGGCGTCAAATCCGGCTACTTCCGTCTGTTTGATCACGCGTCGCTCGCCAGTGTCCATGTCAAGTTCAAACAAGGTATCCGGCGTCGTCATGGACGAATAACCATAACGTAGCCGCGAGGTCTCCGGTTCAGGGTTATAAGCAAGCCAGGTAACATATGCCGGATCGTCAAAGGCGATTCCGGTGACTTCTCGCGTTTTCCGGTTGATCTGCCGCAGGCTGGTGAGACCGCGCTGCCTTTCTTCAACCACCAGCCAGTCGGTAAACAGGGTAAACCCCTCCAGCATGACATTTTCTCTGGCGGGTATCAGCACTTCCCAACGTCGTTCATCACGTACTTTGGTGCGATACAAGCCGAAATTTTTGCCATCCCGGTTGGAACGCAAATAAAAGGAGTGTTGAAAATGATCGAGGCTGTAATCGTGATCTTTACGACGCGGTAAAAAGCAGAGCGGCTGAGCATCAGGCAATTCTGCATCCAGCAGCAGCACCTCACTGGTCGTCGCACTCGCAAGATGAATAATGATGTAGTGCTGTGAACTGGTTTTACTCAGGCTGACGTAAAAGGTGTCGTCCGTCTCCTCATAAATCAATTCATCATGCGTGGATGGGGTTCCAATGGTATGGCGCCAGACCTGATAAGGAAGCAAGGTCGTGGCATGTTTACGCACATAATAAAGTGTTTCTGAATCGTTCACCCACACACAACCCGGTGAAACATTATCGAGCATCTCCGGATACCAGTTCCCGGTTTCCAGATTACGAAAGCGCACACCGTACTGGCGGCGCGAAAGGTAATCCTCAGATATGGCCATCAGCGTATTATCCGGAGAGATGGCAATCCCTCCCAGAGTATAAAATTCGCTATGCGCAGCACGCTGGTTCGCATCCAGCAGCACTTGCCACTCATCCCATTCAGCCGAGAGCGCGGACTGGCGTTGATAAATCGGATATTCACACCCCGGCTCGAAGATGTGGCGATAGCGATAGCCATTCTTAACATAAGGCGCTGAAATCTCGCGCTGCGGGATACGTGAAATGATCTCTTCCAGCAGACGATCCTGTAGTGCCTGCTGAGAAGCCATAATGCAGCGACCGTACTCATTTTCTTGTTGCAGATAATCAAGTACGTCTGGCTGCGAACGGGTGTCGTCGCGCAGCCAGTAATAGTTGTCCAGACGTGTATCACCATGAACTGTCATAGCGTGGGGAACTTGTTTAGCTTTCGGCGGCATAGCTCTGTTCTTATTTGTTTAACACACTATAAGGTTGGCAAAAGCCGCGCGTGATGCAAGCGAAACGAGAAAGTCGCGTTAGTCGATAAGGCTCTTTTTCTGTTGTCGAAGGTCTTCTTCGATACCGTCTCGAACATCCTGCGGGATCTTAAGCGCATCGCCTAAGGCAGCAAGATAGCTGCGCTCCATAAAGTGGTCGATATCTATTGCTGCGCAGCTCAGGAAATAGACTTCCAGCTCCTCTTCCTCATTTTTGATGCCAGCCGCAAGCCGATGTGGATCCAGCGGTTGTTCGATCGCTTTCGCAATCAGCGCTCTCCCTTTTTCTTCAATACCGGCCTCGTTCAGTTGTTGTTCGATAGCGGTACGTTCTCTGTCATCAATGTGTCCGTCGCTCTTCGCGGCGAACACCAGGGCCAGAATCAGACGTTCGGTTCGCGCATCAATAGACGAGCTCTGTTGACCAAACTGCGCCTCTCCCTGATGGGCTGTGCGCACTTTGTCTTTGTATTTATTCCACAGGACGGTGCCCGCCACAGCCCCGCCCCCCACAAGCAGCGCGCTGGTACCGTATTTGGTCAGTAATTTACGCGAAGATTTGCTGGCGACCAGCAAACCGGCAAGCCCACCTAAAGCACCGGGCACGAGTAATTTGCCGAGGTCCTGCCCGCCGGAGGAAGACGCTGACTGGCCTTGCTGACCAAGAAGAGACTGTAATTGGTTTAACCAGTTTGCCATGATTCCCCTCACTTAATCGTTTCGTAAACGAGAAGCCTAAGCGAGGGGGTGTCAGGAAATGTCTAAAACAGCAAAAGATGAGAAAAGGTCGTGGTGCTAACGAGGCTTATACTCCGCTTTTCCTGCTTTACAATCGATTTTGACGAGATAATGAATGTCTGTGCTCTTACCACGAACCGTTAAGGGAACATCCCATTGATCGTTCTTACCCCGAATGTCTTTCGGAGTAACCCAGGCAACGGGATCCGCCTGGCCAAGTTTTTTTTGATCGTCAGCCCAGCGTACGATGCGGTTTTGCAAGTAATCACGTTTGACGCTCGCAGCGATCCCCTCTGCATTCATTCCTTCGCAAGAGGGAAATTTAACCGATTTGTCAGTGGCGGCCGATGCGACTACGCTGCCCGCCAGTAATAGTGTACCCAGCAACACTCCTGCTATTTTCATGCTTTTCTCCTGTGCATAGAGCCCAATCAAAGCATGGTACAAATTACAGGCAGCGCAAGCCGGGATCAGGCAGCAGAGCGTTTCGCTTTTGATTTAATATCAACCGCCTCTGATGCTCCCACGTCTGCATCATCCTGAGCCGCTTCTGGTGCGCCTTCCTGGGTATCCGCACCCGGTAACTTACCGGATTTGAGGATATGGCTGAGCACCTCTTTTTGTTCAGCCAGCCAGAGCGCCATTTGATCGCGCTGGTCTTCTTCAAGCGTCACTGGCGCTTCGCCCAGCCAGCCTTCCAGTACCTCGGCCAGGTCGAGCATTTTATCGTAAGCGTCAGCTTCCTTTTTGCTGGCAAAAGACATTTTTTCCTCACCTTCACGAATCACAACATACTTGACTTCAACCGCCATGATGCAGCCCCTTTTAACTGTATTTATATACAGTATTTTACTGCACCCTTCGCCAGAGCGCAAGTCGTAAAAGACAGACGCAAACGTTTTCGTATATACTGCCGCCAGATTTTTTTTATGAAGGTCGACTTGCTATGACTCTATTAGGTACTGCGCTGCGTCCGGCGGCTACTCGCGTAATGTTATTGGGTTCGGGGGAATTAGGCAAAGAAGTGGCGATTGAATGCCAGCGGCTTGGCATTGAAGTCATTGCCGTAGACCGTTATGCCGACGCGCCCGCCATGCATGTGGCCCACCGCTCGCATGTTATCAATATGCTTGATGGTGAGGCGTTAAAAGCACTGGTAGCGCTGGAAAAGCCCGACTTTATCGTGCCGGAAATTGAAGCGATTGCCACCGATACGCTGCTGGAACTGGAAGCCCAGGGTCAGCATGTTGTCCCGTGCGCGCGGGCAACCAAACTGACCATGAATCGCGAAGGTATTCGTCGTCTGGCGGCCGAAGAACTGGCTCTTCCGACGTCAAGCTACCGCTTTGCCGACAGTGAAGAGGCGTTCCGTCAGGCCGTTGATGAGATAGGCCTGCCCTGCATCGTAAAACCCGTAATGAGTTCTTCCGGTAAAGGCCAGAGTTTCATTCGCAGTGCCGATCAGTTGGCGAAAGCCTGGGAATACGCGCAACAGGGTGGTCGTGCGGGTGCCGGTCGCGTTATCGTCGAAGGTGTGGTGAATTTTGATTTCGAAATCACCCTGCTGACCATCAGCGCATCAGATGGCGTACATTTCTGCTCTCCGGTAGGTCATCGTCAGGAAGACGGAGACTATCGCGAATCCTGGCAACCGCAATCTATGACCGACCTGGCGCTGGAGCGTGCGCAGGATGTGGCGCGTAAAGTGGTATTAGCCCTGGGCGGCTATGGCTTATTCGGCGTTGAATTGTTTGTTTGCGGCGATGAGGTGGTCTTTAGCGAAGTCTCTCCGCGCCCGCATGATACCGGGATGGTCACGCTGATTTCGCAGGATGTTTCAGAATTCGCCCTGCACGTTCGCGCCTTCCTCGGTCTGCCCGTTGGGCAAATTCGCCAGTACGGACCGTCTGCCTCTGCGGTGATCCTGCCTGCGCTGAAAAGCCAGAACGTCACGTTTGATAACCTGCAACATGCCGTCGGCGCGGGTCTGCAGGTACGTCTGTTTGGCAAGCCTGAAATTGACGGCACACGCCGTTTAGGCGTGGCGCTGGCAACAGCAGATACCGTTGAAGAGGCGGTTGAGCGCGCAAAAGCGGCAGCGGCGGCGGTGAAGGTTACGGGTTAAGTAATAATGTGGTGACAAAAAAGCCCGGTTGCAGTGACGCTTACCGGGCTTTTCATTTTTATTTTCCAGGCAGCCAGCAATACGCCGCCCAGTGAAACTATTTACTTCGCGCCTTCAACCGCTTCGCGAGCCAGTTTGGTGATGCGGTCATAGTCGCCTGCTTCCAGCGCGTCGGCCGGAACCAGCCAGGAGCCACCGATACACAGCACGCTTTTCAGCGCCAGGTAATCGCGGTAGTTAGCCGGAGAGATACCGCCAGTCGGGCAGAAACGTACCTGAGAGAACGGACCCGCGATAGCCTGCAGCGCTTTGGTGCCGCCGTTCGCTTCTGCCGGGAAGAATTTGAACTCTTTCAGGCCGTAGTCCATACCCAACATCAGTTCTGAAACCGTGCTGATACCCGGAATCAACGGGATAGTGCCTTCGGTCGCGGCTTTCAGCAGCGGCTCAGTCAGACCCGGGCTTATCGCGAACTGCGCACCCGCTTCTGTGACCTCTTTCAACTGCTGCGGGTTAAGTACGGTGCCTGCGCCGATAATGGCATCCGGCACTTCTTTCGCAATCGCGCGAATCGCATCGATGGCGCAGGCAGTACGCAGTGTTACTTCAAGAACGCGCACGCCGCCAGCAACCAGTGCTTTCGCCATCGGGACTGCGTGCTCCAGTTTGTTGACAACGATAACCGGCACTACCGGGCCAGTTTTCAGGATTGCTTCTGCACTCGTTTTCCAATTTTTCATCAGAATTATTCTCTCGCCTGAACTAAAAATCTTGTCGTTTTAAAAAGTAATGCAGGTTGCGCCCTGCTCCGCACCGGAAAGTTTTTCTCGCAGTGCGCCAAACAGTTCGCGCCCGGTACCCACGCGAGCAGCGCTCAGGTCAGGAATATGCGGCTGACGTGCAGCAAGCTCATTATCATCGACCAGCAGCGTCAATTCGCCAGTCTGTCCGTTTACACGGATGATGTCGCCATCACGTACTTTCGCCAGCAATCCACCGTCATACGCTTCGGGTGTCACATGAATCGCTGAGGGCACTTTACCTGATGCGCCGGAGAGTCGTCCATCTGTAACCAACGCAATTTTGAAACAGCGGTCCAATAATACACCAAGTGGCGGCATAAGTTTATGTAATTCTGGCATGCCGTTCGCTTTTGGTCCCTGATGACGGACCACCACGACACAATCTTTGTTCAATAAGCCCGCATCAAAAGCCGGCAACACGTCATGCTGGCTCTCAAATACCACGGCCGGCGCTTCAATGACCTGATATTCAACCGGTACGGCAGAGGTTTTCATCACCGCGCGCCCAAGATTGCCGCTGAGCACTTTGGTACCGCCATGGCGAGAGAAAGGCTTTTCAATCGTGGCGATGACATCCGCATCCAGTGACGCTGCGGCCCCTTCACGCCAGTCCAGCTCACCGTTATTAAGCCAGGGTTCCATGGTGTAACGGGAGAGGCCAAAACCGGCTACCGTATTCACATCTTCATGCAGCAAACCGCCTTTGAGCAACTCACGCATCAGCACGGGTACACCGCCCGCCGCCTGGAAGTGGTTAATATCCGCCGGACCGTTCGGATAGAGTCGCGCCAGCAGCGGCACTACGTCCGACAGTTCAGAAAAGTCATCCCAGTTAATAATAATGCCCGCAGCACGCGCCATCGCCACCAGATGCATAGTGTGGTTAGTGGAACCGCCTGTTGCCAGTAATGAAACGATACCGTTGACCACCACTTTTTCATCGACCATTTTGCCGATTGGCATCCATTCGCTACCGTTACCGGTTAAGCGTGTCACCTGGCGTGCGGCAGCCGAGGTCAGCGCTTCTCGCAGCGGCGCATCCGGATGCACGAAGGAAGAGCCGGGCAGTTGCATGCCCATGAATTCGATAACCATCTGGTTAGTATTGGCCGTACCGTAGAAAGTGCACGTACCCGGCGCGTGGTAAGAAGCGGCTTCGGATTCCAGAAGCGCCATACGATCGACTTTACCTTCTGCATAAAGTTGACGAATGCGTACCTTTTCTTTATTTGCCAGGCCGCTGGCCATGGGACCTGACGGGATAAATACGGCGGGCAAATGACCAAACGAGAACGCAGCCATCGCCAGGCCGGGGACGATTTTGTCGCAGACGCCCAGGAACAACGCCCCGTCAAACATATTATGCGACAGGCCGACTGCCGCTGACATGGCGATCACTTCACGGCTGAGCAGTGAAAGTTCCATCCCGTCCTGACCCTGCGTAACCCCGTCACACATGGCTGGAACGCCGCCTGCCACCTGACCAACCGCATTCACAGAGTGCAACGCCTTGCGAATGATATTCGGATAGGTTTCGTAAGGCTGGTGTGCAGAAAGCATATCGTTGTAGGAGGTGATGATGCCGATATTGTTACGCAGCATACTTTTGAGCGAGGCTTTGTCATCAGGCTGACAGGCGGCAAAACCGTGGGCCAGATTGCCACATGCCAGCGAGGAACGGTGTACGGTTTCACTCTTCGCCTGATTGATGCGTTTTAGATAGGCCGTCCGGCTTTCGCGCGAGCGTTCTGTAATGCGATTTGTTACGCGTAACAATACTGGATTCATAAAGGCTCCTGAAATTTATCTGTCCGGGACAACGGTATTCAGGAGGTTTCAGCATTTGAAATTCAGCAAAAAACGCCGTCACACCGCGCCCAAAGGCAAAATCACTGTAGCCAGTGTAATAAAAAAAGCTCCGCTGGTGAATCCAATCGGAGCTTGAAAGTTGAAATATTGGCCTGATTTCTGAGTTAGATCATGTTACCGGTAAAACTACGTAACATTCGCAACAACCTGATTACTCAAATTCATTCCAGGAGCGGCCATCACGGGTAATCATCGCCACAGAGGCAACCGGTCCCCAGGTCCCGGCCTGATATGGTTTCGGCGAGTCGTTGTCCATCGCCCAGGCTTCGGTGATAGAGTCAACCCACTTCCAGGCTTCTTCTACTTCATCACGGCGCACGAACAGTGCCTGAATGCCACGCATGGTTTCCAGCAGCAGGCGCTCATAGGCATCGGCCAGGTGTGTTTCGTTGAAGGTTTCAGAATAGCTGAGGTCCAGCTTAGTGGTCTGCAGGTTATGTTTGTGATCCAGCCCCGGCACTTTGTTCAGGACCTGGATATCCACACCTTCGTCCGGCTGCAGACGGATGGTGAGCTTGTTCTGCGGCAAATCTTGCCAGGACTCTTTGAACAAGTTGAGTTCAGGCGTTTTGAAATACACCACAACTTCTGAACATTTCGTCGGCAGACGTTTACCGGTACGCAGGTAGAACGGCACGCCCGCCCAGCGCCAGTTATCGATATCCACGCGAATAGAGACGAACGTTTCGGTGTTGCTGGATTTGTTCGCCCCCTCTTCTTCCAGATAGCCCGGAACTTTTTTACCCTGGGCAAACCCGGTGGTGTACTGCCCACGGACGGTTTTCTCACGCACGTTCGAGCGATCGATACGACGCAGAGATTTCAGTACCTTCACTTTTTCATCACGAATACTGTCCGCAGTCAGATCTGACGGCGGAGACATAGCGATCATGCAAAGGATCTGCAGCAGGTGGTTCTGGATCATGTCGCGCATTTGACCCGCCTGGTCAAAGTATCCCCAGCGACCTTCGATACCCACCTCTTCCGCCACCGTGATTTCCACATGATCAATCGTACGGTTATCCCAGTTATTGACGAACAGGGAGTTGGCAAAGCGCAGCGCCAGCAGATTGAGTACAGTCTCTTTACCCAGGTAGTGGTCGATACGATAGACCTGGCATTCCTCGAAATACTCGCCGACCTGATCGTTAATTTCACGTGAGGTGGCAAGCGAGGTGCCTAATGGTTTTTCCATCACGACACGGGCAGGTTTCGCATTCAGCTTCGCCTCACCCAGACCTTTGCAGATAGCGCCAAAGGTGCTTGGCGGCATCGCAAAGTAGTTAATAGTGGTGCGATTCTTCTGGTCGAGCATAGCGCCAAGGCGCTTAAACGCTTTGGTGTCATTGACATCCAGGTTGCAGAAATCCAGGCGGCCGCTCAGCGTGTCCCATAAGCTTTCATCGATTTTTTCCTTCATGAAAGTTTCGAGCGCTTCACGCACCACTTTTGTATAGGCTTCTTTATCCCAGTCGGCGCGTCCGACACCCAGGATACGCGTATCCGGATGGATCTGACCCGCTTTTTCCAGTTGATACAGGGAAGGCAGCAATTTCCGGCGTGCGAGATCGCCTTTCGCGCCGAAAATGACCAGGTCACATGCCTGGGCTGTTTGCGTTACCGCCATGTCATTCTCCTCAGTTGGCTATCCTGGTGCTTATGCCAGGTTTTAGTTGTAATTTTATTACACTGCACTGTACTGCTTTTACGTAATTATCGAAACCGCTAACGCTTGTCTACCTGTGCGCTGTAGGGCTCTTCGGCGAAAATCTGCTTTTTCACCGTGAAAATGCTGGATGTTTGCCTGATTCGCAGCGAATAAAATCCGACTGCGATCATGTAATGAAAAAAAACAACAACATTTAACGTTGTCACTTACCTCTCTTTGCGGCAGAAAGGTATATTCTTGCTAAAACGCATCACGATTTCACCTTTCTGTGGAATCGTTTCACTGATGAGCGATTCGTTAAAAATGAATATGCTGGAAAAAATCCAGTCTCAACTGGAACACCTTAGCAAATCCGAGCGCAAAGTGGCGGAAGTGATTCTCGCCTTCCCCGATCAAGCCATTCATTCCAGTATCGCCGCCCTCGCCCAGCAAGCGGGAGTCAGCGAACCCACGGTGAACCGATTTTGCCGCAGTCTCGATACCCGCGGGTTTCCGGATTTTAAATTGCATCTGGCGCAAAGTCTGGCAAACGGCACGCCCTATGTTAATCGCAACGTCGATGAAGATGACAGCGTCGAGGCCTATACCGGCAAAATTTTCGAGTCGGCGATGGCAAGCCTTGACCATGTCCGTCAGTCGCTCGACATGACGGCGGTCAACCGCGCCGTTGATCTGCTGACTCAGGCAAAGAAAATCGCTTTTTTTGGTCTCGGCTCGTCTGCCGCCGTCGCGCACGATGCGATGAATAAATTTTTCCGCTTCAACGTACCCGTTATTTATACCGACGACATCGTGTTGCAACGCATGAGTTGTATGAATTGTAGTGACGATGACGTGGTTGTGCTGATTTCGCATACCGGACGCACCAAAAGTTTGGTTGAACTGGCACAACTGGCACGTGAAAACGACGCCATGGTCATCGCGCTGACGTCGGCAGAGACGCCACTTGCCCGGGAAGCGACACTGGCTATTACTCTCGACGTTCCGGAAGATACCGACATTTATATGCCCATGGTGTCACGTCTTGCACAGCTCACGGTTATTGACGTTCTCGCTACCGGCTTCACATTGCGACGTGGCGCAAAATTCAGGGATAACTTGAAGCGTGTCAAAGAAGCACTGAAAGAATCGCGCTTTGATAAGGAGTTCCTCATCCGGAGCGATAAACATTAATAGACCGATAGTAATAACAAAGTTGTAACATCTTACACTGTTCGGTTAAATTCTCACTTTGGCAATTTAGCTGAATCCATGTTCACGCAACACCTGGTTGTTTTAGACAACGGAGTATTACATGTCCAGAAGGCTTCGCAGAACCAAAATCGTGACCACTTTAGGCCCGGCCACCGATCGCGATAATAACCTTGAGAAAATTATCGCCGCAGGCGCCAACGTGGTACGCATGAACTTCTCACACGGCACACCGGAAGATCATAAATTACGTGCGGATAAAGTGCGTGAAATTGCGGCAAAACTGGGACGTCATGTTGCTATTCTTGGCGATTTACAAGGACCGAAAATTCGCGTGTCCACGTTCAAGGAAGGCAAAGTATTCCTCAATATTGGCGATAAATTCCTGCTCGATGCCAATCTCGGCAAAGGCGAAGGCGATAAAGAAAAAGTCGGTATCGACTATAAAGGCCTGCCTGCTGACGTGGTACCTGGCGACATTCTGCTGCTGGATGATGGTCGCGTGCAGTTGAAAGTACTGGAAGTTCAGGGCATGAAAGTGTTCACCGAAGTCACGGTGGGCGGCCCGCTGTCTAACAATAAAGGCATTAACAAACTGGGCGGCGGTCTCTCGGCAGAGGCGCTGACCGACAAAGACAAAGCGGATATTGTGACCGCTGCGCTGATTGGTGTGGATTACCTGGCCGTCTCCTTCCCGCGCTGCGGCGAAGACCTCAATTATGCCCGCCGTCTGGCGCGCGACGCGGGTTGTGACGCAAAGATTGTCGCCAAAGTAGAACGCGCTGAGGCAGTCTGCAGCCAGGAAGCGATGGATGATGTCATCCTTGCCTCCGATGTAGTGATGGTTGCCCGTGGCGACCTCGGCGTGGAAATTGGTGACCCGGAGCTGGTGGGTATCCAGAAAGCGCTGATTCGTCGTGCGCGTCAGCTTAACCGTGCAGTCATCACCGCCACGCAGATGATGGAATCGATGATCACCAATCCGATGCCAACCCGTGCAGAAGTCATGGACGTGGCAAACGCCGTACTGGATGGCACCGATGCAGTTATGCTCTCTGCGGAAACCGCTGCGGGTCAGTACCCGGCAGAAACTGTTGCCGCGATGGCGCGTGTTTGCCTGGGCGCCGAGAAGATCCCGAGCATCAACGTGTCAAAACACCGCCTCGATATTCAGTTCGATAATGTGGAAGAAGCGATCGCAATGTCGGCGATGTATGCCGCGAACCACCTGAAAGGGGTAACCGCGATTATCTCTATGACAGAGTCTGGCCGTACCGCGCTAATGACTTCACGTATCAGCTCCGGTCTGCCGATTTTCGCGCTCTCCCGTCATGAGCGCACCCTGAACCTGACCGCACTGTACCGCGGCGTGACACCGGTCTATTTCGATAGCGTAAATGAAGGTGTGGTAGCGGCTAATGACGCGGTAAATCTGCTGCGTGACAAAGGCTATTTGATTTCCGGCGATCTGGTGATCGTTACCCAGGGCGATGTGATGAGTACCGTAGGTACGACTAACACCACACGTATTCTGACCGTGGAATAAATAAACCAGAAAAGCAAAACCCCGCCAGGCGGGGTTTTTTTATTTCTTCGGGAATAACTCTTTGCGCTTGTACGGTTCAATCTCACCCGGCTTGCGCGTTTTCAGCAATTTCAAAATCCAGGTGTACTGCTCTGGCCTCGGTCCGACGAACACTTCAACCTCTTCGTTCATTCGGCGCGCAATGGTGACATCATCCGCAGTCAACAGATCGTCCATCGGTGGACGTACCTGAACGATCAGCCGATGCGTCGTCGCATCATAAACCGGGAAAAGCGGCACAATGCGCGCACGGCACACCTTCATCAAACGCCCAATCGCCGGTAGCGTCGCTTTATAGGTCGCAAAGAAATCAACAAATTCGCTGTGCTCAGCACCATGATCCTGATCGGGCAGGTAGTAGCCCCAATACCCCTGGCGCACGGACTGAATAAACGGTTTAATACCGTCGTTGCGCGCATGCAGACGTCCGCCAAAGCGGCGACGTACGGTGTTCCAGACATAATCGAACACTTTATTGCCCTGATTATGGAACATCGCCGCCATTTTCTGCCCCTGTGAGGCCATCAGCATTGCCGGGATATCTACCCCCCATCCATGCGGGACCAGAAAAATCACATTTTCATTATTGTCGCGCAGGCTATCGATAATCTCGCGCCCCTGCCACTCAACGCGCGACAGGATCTTCTCTGGCCCACGCATCGCCAGCTCCGCCATCAAAACCATCGCCTGCGGCGCAGTAGCGAACATCTCGTCAATGATCGCTTCACGTTCCGCTTCTGATTTCTCCGGGAAGCAGTACAACAGGTTGATCTGGGCACGCCGACGCGCACTCTTACCGAATTTACCGGCAAGGCGCCCAAGCGTCCCCAGCAACGGATCGCGTAAAGACGCAGGGAGCAGCGCTACGCCCGCAAACGCGAAAACACCTATCCACGCGCCCCAGTAGCGCGGGTGACGAAAGCCTTCTTCAAATTCGGGAATGTATTCTGAATTGTTTTTCTTCGTTTCCATGCATGTTCCGCAGGCAAGTATTTCAATAAGCAAAGTGAGAATAGTGTAACGAGGTGCGTCAATTCCTACAAAAGAAAAAGCCGGCGCGTGCTGACGCCGGCTTGTACTCTGTAGGCGTTAATCGAATTTCAGTTGCGGAACGATGTCCTTCACTTGTGCCAGGTAGTCGCGGCGATCGGTGCCGCTCAGACCTTCGGTTCTTGGTAATTTCGCCGTTAAGGGGTTCACTGCCTGCTGGTTGATCCACACTTCATAATGCAGATGCGGGCCAGTTGAACGGCCAGTATTGCCGGAGAGCGCGATGCGATCGCCACGTTTAACTTTCTGCCCTTCTTTGACCAGCAGTTTGCGCAGATGCATATAACGGGTGGTGTAGGTACGCCCATGACGCACCGCGACATAATAACCCGCCGCGCCGCTGCGTTTGGCAACAACCACTTCGCCGTCACCCACAGAGAGAACCGGTGTCCCCTGCGGCATGGCGAAATCGACACCCTTATGCGGCGCAACGCGGCCCGTTACCGGGTTCAGGCGACGCGGGTTAAAGTTGGAGGAGACGCGGAACTGTTTCGATGTCGGGAAACGCATAAAGCCTTTCGCCAGCCCGGTACCGTTGCGGTCGTAAAATTTACCGTCGTCGGCGCGAATCGCAAAATAATCCTTTCCGTCAGAGCGCAGACGAACGCCCAGCAGCTGGCTCTGTTCCTGTTTCCCTTCCAGCATTTCGCGGGACATCAGTACCGAGAACTCGTCCCCTTTTTTCAGCTTACGGAAATCCATTTGCCACTGCATCGCTTTAATGACCGCACTGATTTCCACATTGGTTAATCCGGCCTCTTTCGCGCTGCTGACAAAACTGCCGCCAACCGTGCCTTTCAGTACCGAGTTGACCCAGTCGCCCTCCTGAATCGCACTGGTCATTTTAAAGCCGCCATCAACGCGGTCATACGTGCGGGTTTCACGGCGGGAGACTTCCCAGGTCATACGCTGCAGATCGCCGTCTGCGGTCAGCGTCCAGGAGATCTGCTGACCAATTTTCATGTTACGCAGGTCTTTATCCGCCGCCGCGAGCTGGCTGATATCACCCATATCAATGCCGTACTGATTCAGAATGCTGCTCAGCGTATCGCCGGTCGACACGACATATTCGTGCACGCCCTCTTCGCCAGCCGTCTTATCATCGAGTTCATCCTGTGGAATGTCTTCGACTTCGTCGGGCATGGACTGATCAATAGGTTCACTGGCCTCAGGCAGCAGCGAACGAATCTCTTTCTTTTCCAGCTCGATGGTTTTGACGATGGGTGTCGGCGTGGATTCGGGGTGGTAGACATACGGTCGCCAGACGGCAACCGTAAAGGTGAGAACTGTAAGTGACCCCAGCATAACGCGATGGGGTCGGGGCAGATTATTAAATGCCAGGGCGACAGAGCGGGCTATCTGTTGCACGTATCCACTTCCTCGTTAATCTCCTTTCAGGCAGCTCGCATACTGGTTAGATAACTGGGCAAGGAACTGCGAATAGCTCTCTTTGCCAAGCTTGATACTGGTACCGAGTGGATCCAACGTTCCCATTCGAACGGATGTCCCTCTGGCAACAGCTTCAACGACCGCTGGCCTGAACTGTGGCTCAGCAAAAACGCAGGCTGCTTTTTGCTCAACCAACTGTGTTCTGATTTGATGTAAACGCTGCGCACCAGGTTGAATTTCAGGGTTGACGGTAAAGTGACCTAACGGAGTCAGCCCGTAATGCCTTTCAAAATAACCGTAGGCATCATGAAATACGAAATAACCTTTACCCTTCACTGGTGCCAGCTCGCTGCCAACCTCTTTGTCGGTTTGTGCCAGACTGGCCTCAAACGCTTGCAGGTTGGCGTCCAGCCGTGCTCGGCTTTGGGGCATAACTTCTACTAATTTATCGTGGATTGCAACCGCCGATAGCCGTGCAATCTCTGGTGAAAGCCACAGATGCATGTTGTAATCACCATGATGGTGATGTTCGTCACTATTTTCGTCGCCGGGATGGTCTGCGTCATGATCGTGCTCGTCATCATCGCTGCCCTTAATGAGTAGCGGTTTCACGCCTGGTAGTGCCTGCATGAGCACCTGTTTTGCCGTCGGAATCTGCTGCGCGGACTTGTCCATGAACGCTTCCATGTCCGGACCGACCCAAAAGACTAAGTCCGCGTTCTGCAAGCGTTTTACATCAGACGGGCGCAGGGCATAATCGTGCTCAGAAGCCCCGTCGGGGAGGAGTACTTCCGTTGTAGTGACACCATCCGCAATGGCGGATGCGATGAAACCCAGAGGCTTGAGCGACGCGACAACAGCAGCGTTTGCGGTGCCGGTTACCCCGCCTGCCAGTGCGGTGAAAAGCGCTGCGCAAAGAAGCGTATTTTTATGTAACATAATGCGACTAATTATCGTAATGAATATGTGGAATGTGATATTATAACATTCGACAACTTGTGCAACCCTTTAAATGCTATGACTAATCTGGTAACGCTGGAAAATGTCTCCGTCAGTTTCGGTCAAAGACGCGTGCTGTCTGACATTTCGCTCACTCTACAACCCGGTAAAATTCTTACCCTGCTCGGCCCTAATGGCGCGGGTAAATCGACGCTGGTGCGCGTGGTACTGGGACTGGTAGCACCCGATACCGGGACGATCAAGCGCGGCAACGCCCTGCGTATTGGTTATGTGCCGCAAAAACTGCATCTCGACGCCACACTGCCGCTGACCGTGGGTCGCTTTATGCGTCTGCGTCCGGGTACCCGAAAAGATGACATTGTTCCGGCACTTAAACGTGTGAATGCCGCACACCTTATCGATGCCCCGATGCAAAAATTATCCGGTGGTGAAACGCAACGCGTATTACTGGCGCGCGCGCTGCTCAATCAACCTCAGTTGCTGGTACTGGATGAGCCGACACAAGGGGTCGATGTTAACGGTCAGGTCGCCCTGTACGATCTCATCGATCAATTACGCCGCGAACTCGACTGCGCCGTATTGATGGTCTCCCATGATCTGCATCTGGTGATGGCTAAAACGGATGAAGTCCTCTGTCTGAATCACCATATTTGCTGCTCCGGCGCACCAGAAGTGGTCTCCACGCACCCTGAATTTATCTCCATGTTCGGCCCTCGCGGCGCGGAACAACTGGGTATTTATCGCCACCGCCATAATCACCGTCATGATTTGCAGGGGCGCATTATATTACGTCAGGGAAATGGACGCGGATGATTGAATTACTGTTGCCCGGCTGGTTGGCCGGGATGATGCTCGCCTGCGCCGCAGGCCCCTTGGGCTCATTTGTGGTCTGGCGCCGCATGTCCTATTTTGGCGATACCCTCGCCCACGCCTCGTTGCTGGGTGTCGCTTTCGGTCTGCTGCTCGACATTAACCCTTTTTATGCGGTGATTGCTGTCACGCTGCTGCTTGCCGCCGGACTGGTCTGGCTGGAAAAACGCCCTCACCTTGCCATTGATACATTGCTGGGGATTATGGCTCATAGCGCCTTATCCCTTGGCATGGTGGTTGTCAGCCTGATGTCGAATATACGCGTCGATTTGATGGCCTACCTTTTTGGTGACCTGCTGGCAGTCACCCCCACGGACCTGCTCTCCATTGCTGCGGGTGTCGTGCTGGTTATCGGGATCCTGTTCTGGCAGTGGCGTAACCTGCTTTCGATGACTATCAGTCCGGAACTGGCATTTGTCGATGGCGTGAAGTTGCAGCGTGTGAAGTTGCTGTTAATGCTGGTCACGGCGTTGACAATTGGGGTGGCGATGAAGTTTGTCGGGGCGCTGATTATCACGTCTCTGCTGATAATACCCGCAGCCACCGCGCGCCGCTTTGCCCGCACGCCAGAACAAATGGCGGGTATCGCCGTGGGCGTCGGCATGATCGCTGTCACCGGTGGGCTAACGTTCTCCGCTTTTTATGACACGCCAGCAGGACCGTCTGTTGTGCTGTGTGCCGCGCTGCTATTCATTTTCAGCATGATGAAAAAAAGCGCAACCTGAGCTTTCGTCTAAGGCCGAAACGCGTGTTTCGGCCTTTCTGCCATGCAGAATATCGCTAATGACGACTGATGCAGGAAAATCTCAGGGCATCTCAGGCGGCGTAATACCAAAGTGGTTCCATGCCCTGACCGTCGCCATGCGGCCACGCGGGGTACGTTGCAGGAAGCCTTGCTGAATGAGAAAAGGCTCCAGTACATCTTCAATGGTTTCGCGCTCTTCACCAATCGCGGCGGCAAGGTTATCCAGCCCCACCGGCCCGCCAAAGAACTTGTCGATGACCGCCAGCAGCAGCTTGCGGTCCATGTAATCAAACCCTTCCGCGTCCACGTTCAGCATATCCAGCGCCTGGGAAGCGATATCATGCGTAATTGCGCCATCATGCTTCACTTCGGCAAAGTCGCGCACCCGACGTAGCAGACGGTTAGCAATACGCGGCGTACCGCGCGAACGTCTCGCCACTTCCAGCGCGCCGTCTTCGCTCATCTCCAGCCCCATGTAGCGCGCGCTACGCCCGACAATGTGCTGTAAATCCGCCACCTGATAAAACTCCAGCCGCTGCACAATACCGAAACGATCGCGCAACGGTGAGGTTAATGAACCGGCACGCGTGGTTGCGCCAATTAGTGTAAAGGGGGGCAAATCAATCTTGATTGAGCGCGCTGCCGGGCCTTCACCGATCATGATATCAAGCTGATAATCTTCCATTGCCGGGTAGAGGACTTCTTCAACCACCGGCGAGAGACGGTGTATTTCATCGATAAACAGTACGTCATGCGGTTCGAGGTTGGTGAGCATCGCCGCGAGATCGCCCGCTTTTTCCAGCACCGGGCCTGAGGTGGTTCGCAGATTGACGCCCATCTCGTTAGCAACAATGTTCGCGAGAGTAGTTTTACCCAACCCCGGGGGGCCAAATATCAACAAGTGATCCAGCGCGTCACCACGCAGCTTCGCCGCCTGAATAAAAATTTCCATTTGCGAGCGCACCTGCGGCTGCCCGACGTACTCCGCCAGTAATTTTGGCCGGATAGCGCGATCTGCAACCTCTTCTGCATTAATAACGCTGTCGGGGGAGACCAGACGGTCTGCTTCAATCATCCTTTACCTCACAACGCGGCGCGTAATGCTTCGCGGATCAGAGTTTCACTGTTGGCGCCCGGTTTGGCGATTTTGCTCACCATCCGGCTGGCTTCCTGAGGTTTATAGCCCAACGCCACCAGTGCGGCAACCGCTTCTTGTTCCGCATCATCTGTATTCGGGCTGGCGGGGGATGTCAGCACCAGATCGGCAGCTGGCGTGAACAGATCGCCATGTAAACCTTTAAAGCGGTCTTTCATTTCGACAATCAGTCGCTCTGCCGTCTTCTTGCCGATACCCGGCAGTTTAATCAACGCCGCAGGGTCTTCGCGTTCCACGGCATTCACAAATTGTTGCGCGTTCATGCCGGAAAGGATAGCCAGCGCCAGTTTTGGCCCTACGCCATTGGTCTTAATCAGTTCACGAAATAGCGTGCGCTCTTGCTTATTGTTAAAACCAAACAGCAGATGCGCATCTTCACGCACCACAAAATGGGTGAAGACAACGGCTTCCTTTCCCGCCTCCGGCAGTTCATAGAAGCAGGTCATCGGCATATGCACTTCGTAGCCCACGCCTCCGACTTCCATCAGGACTAAAGGGGGCTGTTTTTCCAGAATAATGCCTCTGAGTCTGCCTATCACATGACGCTCCTGCGTTAATGGCCGAAGTAAGAATGCTGTATCATAAAAAAAGGCTGGATAGATATCCAGCCGCTTATTGATGAAAAGCGAAGTGTGTTGACTTACTGGCCTAATATTCCGCCTGGGCGAGGTCGGCAAACAGCGTCGGATGCGTCGGGTTCCAGCCCAATACCGTGCGCGTCTGTTCACTGCTTGCGGCCATATCGAGACAAGCAAAATCAGCAAACCAGCCAAAATGGTCCCTCGCCCGCGGCTCAGCAGGTATTCCCAGGTGGTTACCGATGGCCTGCGCAATATCGCGAAACAGGATCCCCTCTTCCGCCGCCGCATGATAGACCGCCTGGGTAACCCCCGTCTCCAGCGCTAACCGATAAAGCCTGGCGGCATCCCGGCGATGCACAGCCGCCCAGCGGTTCTCCACGTCCTCAGGCCAGGCCGAGACGCCTGTTTGCTTCGCAAGCCCCATCAGGATGGGAATAAATCCGTGATCGCCCACGCCGTGGACCGTGGGTGACAGCCGTACCGTTGCTGTCCGCACGCCCTTTTCCGCCAGTGCACGTGCCGCAGGCTCAGAGCAGCGTGGATATGACGGTGCCACAAACGGCAGGTCATTTTCTGTCGCCAGACGCCCCGGGGCAATCATCGCCAGCCCGGAGGTCACCAGCAGAGGACGGTCGCTGCCGCGTAACGCATCCCCCAGAACCTGGATGGCGCGCTCATCCTGTACGCAATTCTCGCTAAAGCGTGAAAAGTCATGGTTAAAGGCGGTATGGATAACCGCATCCGCACGGTCTGCGCCGTTATGCAATAGTTGATGATCGTCCAGCGTTCCGGTCACCACCTGTGCGCCCAACGCCACCAGCGCCTGCGCTTTTTCCGCATTGCGCACCAGCCCGGTCACGTGATGCCCGGCGGCCAGCAGATCCTCAGCGACGGCTGAACCGACCCAGCCAGACGCCCCCGTCAGAAAAACATGCATAGCTCACTCCCCTTTTGTTGACTCATCACGTGATAGTGATGAATATCCTCAGAGGTGAAAAGTAGTGACATTATCGTGGTATAAGGACTAACAGGATGCAGCGCGATACCCGTCCCACAGAGTTAGGCGATTACCTCAAACACCGCCGTGCGCGTCTTGACCCGGATGCGCTTGGCTTTCATACCGGTCGACGCCGCACCCCCGGATTACGCCGTGAAGAGGTGGCGCACCTGGCCTGTATTAGTGCCACCTGGTACACCTGGCTCGAACAGGGGCGCGGCGGTACGCCCTCAGCAGAGGTACTGGAGCGCTTATGCCACGCCTTACAACTTAGCCCACCCGAACGTGAGCATGTTTTCCATCTGGCGCTCGGTCGCGCCCCTGAGGTGCGTTATACCCCGTCGCTGGCCGTCACGGCGCGGCTGCAAAAAGTGCTGGATTGCATGACACTCAGCCCGGCGATGATCCGCACCGCGACCTGGTGTGTTCTGGCGTGGAATCAGCCCGCCGCCGTAGTGCTGACCGATTATGCAAAGTTGCCCCATACCGAGCGCAATATTTTGCGGCGTATCTTTCTCGACCCGCAGGTGCGTGAGGTCCAGGCAGACTGGGAAGGCCTGGCACAGTCGCTGGTCGCCGCTTTTCGCGCGGATGCCACCCGCTCAGGCGCAACAGCAGAAGTGAAACCGCTCATAGATGAATTGATGGCCGCATCGCCGCTGTTTGCCGAGCTCTGGCGCAGCAATACCATCGACACGATGGGTGAAGGCACAAAAGTGTTGATCCATCGCGAGGCGGGGAGATTATCGCTGGAGTATTCGAGTTTTGCCGTTGAAGGGCAGCCGGACCTGACGATGATCGTTTACAACCCCTCAACGCCAGAGGATGCCCAAAAGATCAGCGCATTACTTAGCGCAGCCGGCCGCGCGCCAGATTAAGCCGAGTATCGCTCATTTGCATTGCGTTCTGGCTGACATGGCAATGGGTGATAGCAATCGCCAGCGCATCGGCGGCATCCGCCTGCGGGTTCGCCGGAAGTTTCAGCAAGGTGCGCACCATATGCTGAACCTGGCTTTTCTCGGCGCTGCCAATTCCCACTACGGTTTGTTTGACCTGGCGGGCCGCATATTCAAACACGGGCAGATCCTGGTTTACAGCAGCCACAATGGCCACGCCGCGAGCCTGCCCAAGCTTAAGCGCAGAATCGGCGTTTTTTGCCATAAAGACTTGTTCAATCGCGAAATAATCAGGCTGGAACTGGGTGATGATTTCCGTCACACCGGCATATATTAATTTCAGGCGCGACGGTAAATCATCAACTTTGGTACGGATGCATCCGCTGCCCAGGTAGGTCAGTTGCCTGCCTACCTGGCGAATCACACCGTAACCGGTTACGCGTGAACCCGGGTCGATACCGAGAATGACAGCCATCACGCGTCTCCGGTTATTGCGATAAGTGGCCTCATCACAGAGTAGCCGCAACCTCGTCAGAAATTTCACCGTTATGGTAAACTTCCTGCACATCGTCGCAATCTTCCAGCATGTCGATCAAACGCAGCAGTTTCGGCGCGGTTTCTGCATCCATATCTGCTTTGGTTGACGGGATCATGGAGACTTCGGCGTTGTCGGCTTTCAGACCTGCGGCTTCCAGCGCATCGCGCACAGCGCCCATCTCTTCCCATGCGGTATAAACGTCAATGGCACCGTCATCGAAGGTCACCACGTCTTCTGCGCCCGCTTCCAGGGCGGCTTCCATGATAGTGTCTTCGTCGCCTTTCTCGAAAGAGATCACGCCTTTTTTGCTGAACAGGTAGGAAACGGAGCCGTCAGTGCCCAGGTTACCACCGGTTTTGGTAAAGGCATGGCGCACTTCGGCAACGGTACGGTTACGGTTGTCAGACAGACATTCCACCATCACCGCTGTGCCACCAGGACCGTAACCTTCATAAATGATGGTTTCCATGTTCGCGTCTTCATCACCGCCCACGCCACGTGCGATAGCACGGTTCAGGGTGTCACGGGTCATGTTGTTCGACAGCGCTTTATCCACGGCCGCACGCAGACGCGGGTTGGAACCGATATCGCCGCCGCCAAGGCGCGCTGCGGTAACCAGCTCACGAATAATTTTGGTAAAGATTTTACCGCGCTTGGCATCCTGTGCCGCTTTGCGGTGTTTGGTGTTGGCCCATTTACTGTGACCTGCCATAAGAAACTCTCCACTTAACCGTTGATTTATACGGCATGAATTACAAATTCTTCAATCGCCTGCCGGTTGCTCCATGACTTGGTTAACGCGGCCGCTTGCGGCGCATCAACCCAGCGGTAAGCCAGATGTTCAGTGAACACGACCGACCGTTCATGAGGTAGCGCAAGATAGAACCAGGATTCGGTATTGCGCACCACGCCAGGGGCATAGCGATGACGTAAATGTTCAAAAATTTCAAACTCCACCGTGCGCTGACAGTCAATTAAGGCCAGTTGCTCAGTCGCAACGTCAATGGCGACCTCTTCCTTTACTTCACGCGCGGCGGCTTGCGATGCAGACTCCCCCTCCTCCAGGCTGCCGGTAACCGACTGCCAGAAATCGGGATCGTCGCGTCGCTGCAACATCAGCACCCGCTTCGTATCCTGAGCATAAATAACGACCAGCACAGAAACGGGATGCTTATACACTTTATCTTTCACGCCGCCTCTTTGTTGGCTGCCTTCGTTCATCCCATTCGCATAGTTATCTATGCCCATTGGAGTTCACTCAGTTGCCGCCGTGATGCAGCGGGAAGGATGTCGTGTATATAAGCCATATCAGTTTTTCTCTTCCTTTTTCACCACTTCGATACCCAGTTCCGCCAGGGAGGCCGGGTTAGCAAAGCTCGGTGCTTCGGTCATCAGACACGCAGCCGCGGTGGTTTTCGGGAAGGCAATAACGTCACGAATGTTGTCGGTACCGGTCAGCAGCATGGTCAGACGATCCAGACCAAATGCCAGACCTGCGTGCGGCGGGGTACCAAATTTCAGCGCATCCAGCAGGAAGCCGAACTTCTCGCGCTGTTCCTGTTCAGTAATGCCCAGAATGCCGAACACGGTCTGCTGCATGTCACCACGGTGAATACGCACAGAACCACCGCCCACTTCGTAGCCGTTGATCACCATGTCGTACGCGTTCGCGACCGCATCTTCCGGTGCGGCTTTCAGCTCATCCGCCGTCATGTCTTTCGGTGAGGTGAACGGATGGTGCATCGCGGTCAGGCCGCCTTCACCGTCATCTTCAAACATCGGGAAGTCGATAACCCACAGCGGTGCCCATTTGTTCTCATCGGTCAGGTTCAGATCCTTACCGAGTTTCAGACGCAGCGCCCCCAACGCATCAGCAACCACTTTCTTGTGGTCTGCGCCGAAGAAAATCATATCGCCATCTTGCGCGCCGGTACGCTCCAGAATCGCTTCGACAATGTCCGCAGTCAGGAATTTCGCCACCGGGCTGTTGATACCTTCCATGCCTTTCGCGCGTTCGGTCACTTTAATGTAAGCCAGGCCTTTCGCGCCGTAGATCTTCACAAAGTTGCCGTATTCATCAATCAACTTACGGGTCAGAGACGCACCGCCAGGAACGCGCAGTGCGGCCACACGGCCTTTCGCATCGTTAGCCGGGCCGGCAAACACCGCAAACTCAACGTTTTTCAGCAGGTCGGCTACGTCCACCAGTTCCATTGGGTTACGCAGGTCCGGTTTATCGGAACCGTAACGACGCTCGGCTTCGGCGAAAGTCATGATCGGGAACTGGCCGAGGTCCACACCTTTAATGTCCAGCCACAGGTTGCGGATCAGTTCTTCCATCACTTCGCGCACCTGCGGTGCGGTCATGAAGGAAGTTTCCACGTCGATCTGGGTGAATTCTGGCTGACGGTCAGCGCGCAGATCTTCATCACGGAAGCATTTCACAATCTGATAGTAGCGATCGAAGCCGGACATCATCAGCAGCTGTTTGAACAGCTGTGGAGACTGCGGCAGCGCGTAGAATTTGCCTTTATGTACGCGTGAAGGCACCAGATAGTCGCGCGCGCCTTCCGGCGTCGCTTTGGTCAGCATCGGGGTTTCGATATCAAGGAAACCGTGGTCATCCATAAAACGACGCACGAAGCTGGTAATTTTGGCGCGGGTTTTCAGGCGCTGAGCCATTTCCGGACGACGCAGGTCCAGATAGCGATATTTCAGGCGCGCTTCTTCGGTATTGACCTGGTTGGAATCCAGCGGCAGCGGCTCAGAGCGGTTGATAATGGTCAGTTCGGTGGCAAACACTTCCACTTCGCCAGTCGCCATATCGCTGTTGACGTTTTTTTCGTCACGAGCACGCACGGTGCCGGTCACCACGATGCAGAACTCATTACGCAGTTCGGAAGCCAGTTTGAAGGCTTCGGCGTCCGGGTCGAAGAACACCTGGACGATGCCTTCACGATCACGCATATCAATAAAAATGAGGCTGCCGAGATCACGACGACGATTGACCCAACCACACAGAGTCACCTGCTGCCCCACGTGGGACTTACGCAACTGTCCGCAATATTCTGTACGCATGAGATATCCCTTAACTTTGCCGCAGGCTGATTGTTGCCTGCCGTGCAGGCGACGATGTCGCAGCTTTAGCTGAATGTCACAACTGGATGAAAAAAGGCGGCTATTATACTGGAAATAATGGCACACGATAAGCCCGATACCGCCTGTACGCGCGTTTGCTACGCACGCTTAGTGCGTATTCTCACAAAAATTAACAAAATTTGTAAACCGGGTGCAGCAGGATACCGCGTAAGGTAAGTGCGACCTCATTCTTTTTTCAGGAGTTATCATGCTTGAACTTAATGCTGCCCACACCGCCCTGGTGGTTATCGATTTACAGGAAGGTATTCTGCCGTTTGCCGGTGGTCCGCACAGCGCTGAGGATGTGGTGAAACGTGCAGCGACGCTGGCTGAGGCGTTTCGCGCCAATAATGCACCGGTGATTCTGGTTCGTGTTGGCTGGTCCGCCGATTTTGCCGAAGCGCTAAAACAGCCGGTCGATGTGCAGGCGGGCGGCCACGCGCTGCCGGAAAACTGGTGGACGTATCCGCTGGCTCTGGGCAAGAAAGAGAGTGACATTGAGGTCACTAAGCGCCAGTGGGGCGCATTCTACGGTACCGATCTTGAGCTGCAACTACGCCGTCGCGGTATCGACACCATCGTCCTGTGCGGGATTTCCACGAACATCGGTGTGGAATCCACCGCCCGCAACGCCTGGGAACTGGGCTTTAAGCTGGTGGTTGCGGAAGACGCCTGCTCTGCTGCCAGCAGCGAACAGCACCAGGGCAGTATGAAAAATATCTTCCCGCGGATTGGCCGCGTGCGCAGCACCCAGGAGATCCTGAGCGCATTATGATTTATCTTGGCCTGCCGCAATGGTCGCACCCGAAATGGGTGCGCCTTGGCATCACCAGCCTTGAAGAGTACGCCCGCCACTTTAATTGCGTGGAGGGCAACACCACGCTGTATGCACTGCCGAAGGCCGAGATTGTCCAGCGCTGGTACCATCAAACCCACGATGCTTTTCGCTTTTGCTTTAAATTTCCGGCGACCATTTCCCATCAGGCCTCGCTACGCCAGTGCAGCGATTTGACGCAGGAATTTTTCACCCGTCTTGCGCCACTGGAAACGCGTATCGGTCAGTACTGGTTACAACTGCCCGCTACCTTTGGTCCGCGCGATCTGCCGGCATTGTGGGCATTTCTGGATAGCCTTCCGGCGGATTTCACCTACGGCGTTGAAGTGCGTCACCCGGAGTTTTTTGCCAAAGGCGAGACGGAACTGTCGCTTAACCGCGGCCTGCACCAGCGCGGCGTCAACCGGGTTATTCTTGATAGCCGCCCCATTCACAGCGCCATCCCGAATAGCGAAGCGGTGATTGATGCACAACGCAAGAAGCCCAAATTGCCGGTACATGCCCTGGTGACTGCGCAAAACCCATTAATCCGCTTTATCGGTAGTGACGACATGGAACAGAACCGTCAATTATTCAGCGTCTGGCTGGAGAAGCTGCCGCAATGGGAACAGCAGACCACGCCATATCTGTTTTTGCATACTCCCGATAACGGTCAATCACCGGAACTCGTGGACATACTGTGGAAAGATCTTCAGCGGGCACTGCCGTCACTGGGCACTGCTCCGTCCATTCCGCTGCAATCTTCTCTTTTCTGAATGGATTACTTATCATTGTAAAGCCATCCGCGTATAAAGGGAGTTTGTATGGTAAGCGCGCTGTATGCCGTGTTGGGTGCGTTACTGCTCATTAAGTTTTCATTTGATGTTGTGCGTCTGCGCATGCAATACCGCGTCAGCTATGGCGACGGTGGATTCAGCGAGTTACAAAGCGCCATCCGTATTCACGGCAACGCGGTGGAATACATTCCGCTGGCGTTGGTGTTGCTGTTATTTATGGAGATGAACGGCGCTGAAACCTGGATGGTTCACGTGTGCGGCATCCTGCTTATTGCCGGACGCTTAATGCATTACTACGGGCTTCATCACCGACAGCTGAGCTGGCGCCGTTCCGGTATGAGCGCGACCTGGAGTTCACTACTGCTGATGGTGGTTGCAAACTTGTGGTATATGCCCTGGGAGTTGGTTTTCTCCCTGCATTAGCGCACAATACGCCACTTTGTTTTCCCGGATATTTACATTATGTCTAACCGCGACATGCTTTTTTCCGCGCCTATCGCCAGCCTGGGCGACTGGACCTTTGACGAACGGGTTGCCGAAGTCTTCCCGGATATGATCCAGCGCTCCGTACCGGGTTACTCCAATATTATCTCGATGATCGGCATGCTGGCGGAGCGTTTCGTTCAGCCGCAGACGCAGATTTACGACCTGGGCTGCTCTTTAGGTGCTGCGACCCTTTCCGTGCGCCGTAATATCCATCACGACGGCTGCAAAATTATTGCCGTTGATAACTCGCCTGCTATGGTTGAACGCTGCCGCCGTCATCTCGATGCGTATAAAGCACCGACGCCGGTCGAGGTTATCGAAGGTGATATTCGCGATATCGCTATTGAAAACGCGTCCATGGTAGTGCTGAATTTTACCCTGCAGTTCCTTGTGCCAGATGAACGTCAGGCGCTGCTGGATAAGATTTATCAGGGGCTGAATCCTGGCGGCGCGTTGGTGTTGTCGGAAAAATTCAGTTTTGAAGATGCCAACGTCGGCGAACTGTTATTCAACATGCACCATGACTTTAAACGCGCCAACGGTTACAGCGAGCTGGAAATCAGCCAGAAGCGTAGCATGCTGGAAAATGTGATGCTGACGGATTCGGTCGAAAAGCATAAATCCCGCCTGCAACAGGCCGGTTTTGAACACAGTGAAGTCTGGTTCCAGTGCTTCAATTTTGGGTCGCTGATTGCCCTGAAAGCGGGTGACGCGGCATGATTACGTTCGACCGTTTTTATCAGCAAATCGCCGTCAGTCCCCTGTCGCACTGGTTAGAAACCCTGCCAGCACAGATTGCCGCCTGGCAACGTGAACAGCTTCATGGTCAGTTCAAACAGTGGACTAACGCCGTCAATTTCTTACCGGAGCTGACACCATCGCATCTCGATTTGCTTAATAGCGTCACTGCCGAAAGCGAAATGCCGTTAAGCGCGGGTCAACTGACGCGCATGGAAACCCTGCTGCGCCACCTGATGCCATGGCGTAAAGGGCCTTACTCTCTTTATGGCATCAATATCGACACTGAATGGCGTTCCGACTGGAAATGGGATCGCGTGCTGCCGCATCTGTCCGATTTGCAGGGTCGGACGATCCTCGATGTAGGCTGCGGCAGTGGCTATCATATGTGGCGCATGATTGGCGCGGGGGCAAAGCTGGCGGTGGGTATCGACCCCACGCAGTTGTTCCTGTGTCAGTTTGAAGCAGTGCGTAAGCTGTTAGGTGATGATCGTCGCGCCCATTTATTGCCGTTGGGTATTGAGCAACTTCCGGCGCTGAACGCCTTCGATACCGTTTTTTCAATGGGTGTGCTGTATCACCGCCGCTCGCCGCTGGAACACCTCTGGCAGTTGAAAGATCAACTGGTGAAAGACGGTGAACTGGTACTGGAAACGCTGGTGGTCGAAGGTGATGAGCATACTGTTCTGGTGCCGGGTGACCGCTATGCACAAATGCGTAATGTTTACTTTATTCCTTCGGCGGCGGCGCTGAAAAACTGGCTTGAGAAGTGCGGCTTTGTGGATGTCCGTATCGCCGATATCTGCCCGACCACCACAGAAGAACAGCGCGGTACGTCCTGGATGGTGACGGAATCGCTGGCTGATTTCCTTGATCAAAATGACAACACGAAGACCATTGAAGGCTACCCGGCCCCGGTGCGCGCCGTGTTAATTGCACGTAAACCGTGACGAGCGACAAAGCCTTTCTCCAAAATATATAGACAAAAAAAGGCCCCTGTTAATGGCAGGGGCCTGGTACGAGCAAGCATCATATTGGGCGACATGATGCGCGGTAAAAACGGGTTATGGGCGATGCTGAACAATCATTGTCTTCATCACCGCCACTGCCTCGCCGTCCACACCATAGCGCGAATACTCATCCGCGGCGGCGTCCGACGACATGGACAATCCTTTATTGCGATAACGCATGGGCGACGGTGTCCAGATACCTGCCGAGCTGTGAACTTCTTTCACACCCGCGTCAAGAAAACGCTGCAGGTTCGCTGCACGGACACCCGCACCAGCCATAATGATTGGAACACCTGAATGGGTATTTAGTTCCATAATTAATGAAAGACCTTTTTCTGCGCTCGCCTGCTGACCCGATGTCAGGATGCGGGAAATCCCTAAATCCCCTAATTTTTCAGCAGCTTCACGCGGTTTTGCACACATATCGAAAGCGCGATGAAAAGTCACCGCCATGTCCCCTGCCGCCTCAATAATCTGCTGCATACGCGGCATATCAACATTGCCGTCCTCATCCAGTACGCCAGTCACCATTCCCGGGAAACCCAGTTCGCGGATGGTCTGGATATCGTCAAGCATGGCGGAGAACTCATCGTCGGCGTAGCAAAAATCGCCTCCGCGCGGACGCACAATCGGATGCACAGGGATGGTCACCCGCTGACGGGCGGCTTTAAGCATCCCGAGCGAGGGGGTCAGCCCCCCTTCTTTCGGCGCGGCGCACAGTTCAATGCGGTCGGCCCCATTTTTCTGCGCGATCTCCGCACAGGTTGCGCTGTAGCAACATATTTCCAGTAATGTCATCTCTTCTCCCTTTAAGATGTAGCCTTCTCAGCATGGCATTTTCTGACAAACTGCATACGGAGCCGCCTCACAGAGAGAAATTCTATTGCTCGCTGGCGACAATCTCTTCTATCGACCAGGGGTGAAATTTGACGGTGACTTTACCATCCGTCACGGCAAGCGTGGGGTTTGGCAGACGCTCACGATCGCCCTTTGGCGAACTGGTCTTCACCACAATCCCCGGCTGGCTCAACCCTTCATCCGATAGCAGCGCCAGTGCGCGGGCATTGAGGGTTTCCGGCTCACCCCTCAGGACTATTTCGATATGCTCCCATCCCTCATGCGGATAACGTTTTTCCCCAGGCCATGGCAGTTCGACCACGGTAAATGCCCAGTGCGCTACCTGCACTGGCTGAGATAAGGTGAACAGGCAGATAGGTCGGCCATTGATAAGGTTTTCTGAGAGCAGCTCGCCGCACTGTTCAAAGCCGCGACGCCAGCGTTCAGCCGTCGCATTCTGATGGCAGCGCAGCGAGATATGGTCAGCATTGAGGTCACGGATATCCAGACCCAGTCGGCTTACAAGGTGTGTCAGATCCTGAATGAAACGCGGGAGATCTGCAGCAATATCCTGCAGTTCGTCGATATGTTGCCAGCCAGCCATTATTTATTCCCATGCGATGAATTCGGGCGATACTTTACCGTGTTATGCGCCTGTCACCAACTCAGGTCGTGCAGTGGCGCCGCCGGACATAAACGCCACTGCCTAATATCATTTCAGATTGAGGCGAAGCCCTAAATCGTTGGGATAGGGATTGAAATAGTTTTGTGCCAGCAGATACTGGTCTGGATATTCACCAAGATAATGTTTGAGCAATGTTATGGGGGCCAGGATCGGCAGCAACCCTGCACGGTAATGCAGAATCACCTCTCGCAGCTCGCCACGCTGACGCGGCGTAAGCTGGTTGCGAAAATAGCCCTGAATGTGCATCAGCACGTTAGTATGGTTTTTGCGGGACGCCGGATGTTTGAGGATCGCCATCAGCTTTTCCCGGTAAGCGTCGAAAAACGCGTCCAGATTGTCCCACTGAGAAAGTGACGCGACAAACGGTCCGATTTCACGATATCCTGCCTGATGATGCGCCAGTAGCTGGAGTTTGTAGCGACTGTGAAAATCGAGCAGGCTGTGACGGGTCAGGCCTCGATCCCGCAGGGTATTGAGCTCATGCAAAGCGAATACCCGCTCCACAAAGTTCTCTCGCAATACCGGGTCGTGCAGGCGACCGTCTTCCTCGACCGGCAGCCACGGGAACGCTGCGAGTAACGCACCGGTGAAACGCCCCACGCCCTCTTTACGCCCTCGCCCCCCTTTTTCATCATACAGTCGCACACGTTCCATACCGCAACTCGGTGATTTCGCGCAGACGATAAAGCCAGCCAGTTCAGCCACCCGTGGCAGATACGCCGCGGTGAAGTCATCTATTTTCTGTGTGACGTCCTCATTCGGCGCCTGGCTAAAGCGCATCCGGGTCTCTCCGCTGGCGGTCTGAACCAGACGCAATGCCGGGCGGGGAACGGGTAGCCCCATGGCCATTTCCGGGCAAACAGGGCTAAACGTTACCCACTGGGCAAGTTCGTCCATCACAAAGCCCATGCGCTTATGCCCGCCATCGAAACGCACAGCCGAGCCGGTCAAACAGCCGCTGATACCAATCGTCGGTTGAGTTTTCATACCCCTCTCCTTTTTATTGTGCTTTTCGGGTGAAAAAGAGCGTGACCGTTGCTACGGTAATGCCGAATTTCTTCATGGCGGTTTTGTTGAAGAGGTGTGTATCGTCCTGCAGATACATCCAGTCATCAAAGTGTAGCAGCCAGGTACTCCCGTCAGCCTTCACGTTCATGCTGTAGCGCCAGTTGAAGGCATTGCCTGCCGCCTGACCGCGTGCGACACCTTCAATATCTCCGGCCGTCCCTTCGTAGCGATCGTTACCGATACGCCGTATATGCCACACCCGCTGCTGTTTTTCGCCATCGTCATAGACAAAGTTTTCGTTGAGCGTCAGCGTATCGCCCACCACGTCGCCCTGTATGTCAACATGGAAACGACGCAACTGTTTGCCACTGCGGTCTTGTACCATGCCCCAGGCTTCGGTCTTGCCACGAAAATAGTGAAAGATATCGAGCTGTGGCTGTTGATGCTGGTAGTCATTTATCTCGCTACTACAGCCTGTCAGCATTAAGAGCAGCGTCAACCCAAGCGCCAGAATGCGTTTCATTTTTCACCTCCGATGAGCTGCTGACGCAGCGTGGGGTATTGCGTATGCGGATCGAGCCAGATGGCAAGAAAGTTGATACTGAACGGCAGGGATTGCTGAGGGCCCAGCGGAGTAAAGGTTTTTTCCGCCGCCGATGCGCGATACCAGAACTGTCCTCGTTTCTCACGAAGAACAAACGCCAGTTGCGTGCCGGAACTGACATCCGGCCAGAGGGTGGCAAGGGTGTGTAGCCAGGTCTCGCTCTGCGCTTCCCGCGTCAGTATTCCCAGCGCCCGCCACTGTTCGCGCGTCGCATCGACCAGTTCATCGCGCGTAATATCCCGTGCGTAAGTAAGGATTAACGCCTGGTCCTGATCTGCTGCGATATACCGCCCCTGCGGGGTGCGTAGTTGCGAGGTATAAACGGTAAAGGGACCCCAGGTTAAGGTAGCGTCACCGGTTTTGCGCCAGTTTAACCACTCAGCGGCACTGGCTAAGGGAGCGGCGGCTATCAGCAAAAGCAGAGCAAAGCGCAGAGACTTCATTGCCGCCTCCCCATTAATAAATGGAAAAAAAGCGCCAGTATCAGCCATCCAAGTCCGAGCCAACTCAACACGATAAAGTTCGGTTGCAAGAACGTCATCGCGCCCAGACGTTCCCCCATATAGTAAGCAACCGGGCCACCGAGCGTTGCCAGTAGCGCCAGCGTCCAGCCCGGCAATGCACTGGCGCGGGTAAGCCGGGTCCAGACGACGGCAAACATCAGCCACAGCGCCACCATCCACAGCGGCAATACCCCATCGCCGCTGAAACTGATTAATCCCGTAAACGCCCAGGCGGCATCCAGCGAGCTGCCAGCGGCGGCCAGCAGCAGGGCATACACGCGAAGCGCGGGCGCGAGCATGACGTAGGCCAGCATCGCCAGTGCGAGCCAGACAACAACGCCGCGCTCACGAAACAGCACCACCAGCGTCCAGTAAAGATCGAACGCCACTGCCATCAGGAAGATCTGCAGATGGCGGTTCATACCCGCTCCGCAGTCAATTGCACCACACTGATAGTGCGTGCGTTGAAACCCGCTTCACAGTAACCGAAATAGTAAAGCCACATGCGGCGAAAACGCTCATCAAACCCCAGTTTTTCAATGTCTTGCCAGGCATGAACGAACCGCTGACGCCACTGAGCAAGGGTGCGGGCATAATCGGGCCCCATATCAAAGATATTACGCACCACAAAATCGGTATGGCGGGTCATCAGGTTATTCATCACCGTTATGCTCGGTAAGAAACCGCCGGGAAAGATGTAACGCTGGATAAAATCGACGCTTTTACTGTAATCGCTGTAGCGCTTATCCTGAATGGTGATAGCCTGAATCGCCATTTTTCCCCCCGCGCGCAGGCGTGCCTGACAAGTCCGGAAGAAGGTCGGGAGATAGTGTTTTCCTACCGCCTCAATCATCTCAATCGAAACCAGCTTGTCGAACTGTCCGGTCAGGTCGCGATAATCACAGAGCAAAACCTCAACCCTGTCCTGTAAACCCGCCTGAATAATTCGCGTCTGAGCCCATTTGTACTGCTCACGTGACAGCGTGGTGGTGGTCACCCGGCAGCCATAATGACGTGCGGCATACTCGGCCATTGCCCCCCATCCGGTGCCAATCTCCAGCAGGTGATCGTCAGGCGTTAGCGCCAGTTGTTCACACAATCGCGCCATTTTTGCCTGCTGCGCGCTGGCGAGATCCTGATCGGGCGCGGTGAACAGCGCGCTGGAATAGAGCAACTGCTCATCAAGGAAATGGGCGTAAAAAAGATTCCCCAGATCATAGTGAGCGGCAATATTTTCCCGCGCCTGCTGACGCCCGTTGCGTCGCGTCCAGTGGCGTAGCCGCTCTATCGGGCGCCCCAGCAGACGAAAGCCGCTTTCGAGCTTCCCCAAAACCGGGCTATTGAGCGCTAAAATCTGCAACAGTGGGGTAAGCTGATGCGTCTCCCACTCGCCATCCATCCAGGCTTCCGCCGCCGCAAGACTCCCGCCAGTCAGCAAACGCCAGTAAACGACCGGGGAGAGGATCTGAACTTCTGCGCGCAACGCTGCAGCCGTGTCGCCAAAATGAAAAGTCTGCCCGCCTTCACGGAGCGTGAGAGATCCCACACGTAAACCCTGCAGAAGGCGAAAGAGCAACCAGCGCGCGACACGGGCATTACGCGGGATATCGGGTTCAAGCGCAAACACGGGATCGGTCATGAGCGTTCACTCCTGCTAACGGGATGATTGTAAAGGGGTACGCGTTTAAGCCACAGACGCAGCGCCTGCCAATAAATAGCCATCACGGTCTTGAGCGTCATAAGCGGAATACGCAACAGCAAAGAAGTGAGTGTCGCGCGTGTCAAAGGGCGTCGGGCCAGAAGCAGCGTCGCGTCGAAGACCTTCTCCTCCTGATGGTTTTCGATATGCATATGCAACGTTTTGCCGGGGCGGTTGAAGCGCCAGTGATAGACCATATCCATCGGGTTAAACGGGGAAACGTGGAACGCTTTTTCCAGCGGAGAAGCATGTTGTCCGTTTACGGCATAATAATGCCGTTCATTCCAGGGCGTATTGCGCACCTCCGCCAGTACCCAACGCAGGGTTTCGTTCTGGTCGTAGCAGTAATAGAAATTGACCGGATTAAAATGAAAGCCGAAATAACGCAGTTGAGTGAGCAACATCACGTGCCCCTCTGGTCGATCACCGGTCAACGCTTCCAGCCGTTCGAGAACCTTCGCCTTAAGCGGCGATCCCAGAGGGTAATCCTCGTCATAAAAGGCGGCTGCGGCAAAGCGGTTACGACGGATGCCAGCCATCGGTAGCGTGTCCAGCTCATCGAGATCGAGCCACGCCATAAATACGCGATAGTGGAAATGGTGCGCCCTGGGCTGATGACGCCGATGGCGTAAAACGCCTTCATAAAGGCAGCTGTTCATTTTACTGCCCCTCCCCGGATGCGATGCCGTGTACCACATCCAGCGCGCTGCGAACGCCATCCTCATGAAAGCCGTTGTACCAGTAAGCGCCGCAGTACCAGCTACGCTGACGACCATTAATCTCACTGCGCCGCGCCTGCGCCTGCCAGCTTTGCGGGTTAAACAGCGGGTGCTCATAAACAAAGCGTTTCCAGACGTAGCGATCGTCAATGGGCATGTCCGGGTTCAGGGTGACGCAGAATAAAGGCGCGCCCTCGGGCAGACCTTGCAGAATATTCATGTTGTAGGTCACGCACGCGCTGGCCTGATCATGTTCGCTCAGGCGGTAGTTCCAGCTTGCCCAGGCGCGTTCGCGTTCCGGAAGCCAGCACCGGTCACTGTGCAAAACCACCTCGTTACGCTGCCAGCCAATGCCACCCAGAATTTCTGTTTCCGCAATCGTTGGGTCCGCCAGCATCGCCAGCGCCTGTGCGGAGTGGCAGGCGAAAATAACGTGGTCAAACGTATGGGTCGCGTCGGCAAGCTGGATTTCCACGCGCGTATCGTGGCGGGTAATACGCTGTACGGGCGTATTGAGGCGCAACGTCAGGCGGTCGCCGAGTTGATCGAGGATGGCGCGGACATACTCACGTGAACCACCAGGTACCACATACCACTGCGGACGGTGGGCCACGTCCAACAGACCGTGATTCTCAAAGAAGCGCAGAAACAGCGGCAACGGGAAACGCCGCATCTCTTGCAGGGATGATGACCAGATGGCAGCGCCCATCGGCAGAATGTAATGGCGGGCAAAAAAGGCGCTGAAACGGTGTTCATCGAGAAAGTTTTGCAGTGTGGCTTTTTCATCGATGTTACCTGCCAGAGCTTGTTTTGCCTGACGGTTAAAACGCACGATATCACTGAGCAGATGCCAGAAAGTCGGGTTAACAAGATTTCGGCGCTGGGCAAACAGCGAAGCAAGAGTGTGTCCGTTATATTCCAGCCCGCTTTGTGGATTGTGGACGGAAAAACTCATTTGCGTCTTTTGCCCGGTAATACCTAATTCGCTGAGCAGCCCCATGAAACGTGGATAGGTGCGATCGTTGTAAACGATAAAACCGGTATCAATGGCCCAGATCCCCTGGGGAGTAGCGACATCCACGGTTGCCGTGTGGCCACCGGGGGTGTTTTGCGCTTCAAACAGCGTCACCTTGTGATGACCGGCCAGCCGCCATGCGCAGGTCAGCCCGGCAATGCCACTACCAATAATTGCAATGTTCATGACCGTACCATCCTGCGCAGCAAGGCCCGCTGCATAAACGCGGGAAGAGAAGAGAGCGTGCGTAGCAGCAACCCAAAAGCGCCCGGAAACGCGATATGTTTCTTGCCCTTTGCCAGACCCCGGCGAATGGCCGTAACCGCCTGCCCGACGCTCACCTGACCAGGCATAGCAAAATCGTTTTTACGGGTCAGCGGTGTGTCGACAAACCCCGGTGAGACAACGGTGACGGCGACCCCTTTCGGCTCCCAGTCCAGGCGTAAACTGTCAGCAAACCAACTGAGCGCAGCTTTTGACGCGCCGTAAGCTTCGGCGCGGGGGAACGGCAGCCAGTGGGCCATCGAACTGACCAGCACAACGCGACTTCCAGGCTTGAGCTGTGCCTGGAGCGCGGCAAGGCAATTCACCGGCCCAAGAAAATTGGTACTCATCACCCGCTCGACAAGGGCGGCATCTACCACCCCGTTTTCCAGGTATTCGCACGTACCCGCACAGAGAATAACCAGATCGGGATGGCAGTCCGCCAATGCGTGGCGACTAGCGTCCCTGCCTGTCATGTCGAAAAGACGCACACTGATGTTGGGGCTGAATTGTTGTAGTGCGTTCAGACGCGATGGATCGCGCCCGCAGGCGATGACAAGGTAGTCATCTGCAGCGAAGGATTTAGCCAGTCCGGCGCCAATACCTGAGCTGGCGCCCGTAATAAGCACCGTTTTCATGCGCGGACCCTCTTTTTCACACCGCGGACCGCCCAACCCAGTAAGGGAAGATGCTCATAAAGCATCTCTCCGGCGTCGTAATAATCACGCTGATGCAGGACGTGCTCCCCCTGAACGGACACTACCGAACACCCTGGCAGAGATAGAAGTTCGTTCCCGCGGATATGAGGATGCGACCAATGCATAGTCCAGGTCACCGCAAAACGCTGACCGTCGCAAAGCGGGGGATCAATAGAGAAACGACACTGTTCAACATTCGCCAGCAGATGGGTGAAGTAACGATGGATAGCGACGAACCCTTGATGCTCGCCAAACGGATCCTGCAATACGGCATCGGGATGATAGAGCGCGCTTAGCGCCAACGGCGGCTGGCTGTCCAGTTCTGCATAGTAATGAATAAACCGATCGATAACGGACTGTATGGTGCTCATCGTCTTACCCTTACCGTTGACCTAATGCGGACATCGCCCTCTCTAAAACTTACACAATTACTTATATTTGTCCAAGTTTTATTGCGTATATTTTTTATATTTCATAAATATCAAATAGTTATTTAGATTGGTTTTTGTACTAAATCAGAGCAAAAAAGAGAAAGGCATACCCGTCCAGGCCGCAATATAGCGACCATGGACATGGAAAGAAGAGAGGATTTAGAGCGTGATAACGTCGAGGGAACTGACCTGTGATTGCCACAGTTCAATTTGTTTTTTTCGCGCGGCAGATAATTTACCGCTGGTGACCAGCAACCATTTTCTTGTCGGCAAAACCTCCGGTGCCAGTGCCACAGGCGGAACCGGAAGGATATCAATGCGATGCCCCTGCCCCGTTAGCCGAAGTGCTTCAAGCCAGATTTCACAAGGGTCGGTCAGATGCCAGCCGGTGATTAAATAATTATCGCCCGGCGCGCGTTTGTCCCCTTCAAGGCAAAATGAGGTGTAGGAGATGATAATGCCGTCGAGGATTTCACGGAGTGTCATCATAGCGGCAATATTGGCCGACATTTTACTGCGCAACGGGCGCAACACTTCTGTGACCAGTTCCGAACGAGGATACTCGCGTCCGGAGTCGTAAATGAGCTGACGCAGAGAGTCAATCTTCCCTTCTTTTAGCCGCGAAAGCATGTTCTCTTGCAGGGTGACCCAGTTATTGGTGCGCCGCATTTCCGGCCTGGCCAGCAGCGGTTTGACCTGGCTGACAGGTACTCCTTTTTTCACCCAGTCGAGAATTTTGAGCGCCTGTTGCACGTCGTCATCACTGTAAAGCCGGTGCCCGCCCTCCGTGCGCATCGGTTTGAGTAAACCGTAGCGGCGCTGCCAGGCGCGAAGTGTGGTCGCCGTTATCCCGCAAAGCCGGGCAAATTCGCCAATGGAATAAGTCATAGTACGCTCAAAGAAATAAACTCCTCTTACTATACTACGGATCCATCCCGCACGCAGGATAGCGAGTAAGATCAGGCGCCTGGCGGTTCGAATGATGAACCTGAACAGACCGCCGTGCTCGAAGGTGCAAAGCGTTAATCTGCCCGCGAAGAGGCCATGCTTTTTGGCGTGAACCTCCAGGTTCCGGTGCTGACGCCTGCGGGCATTTGCAGTATACTCCCGCCTTTCATAATCAACACCCGGACGCGGCCAGCCCTTATGTGCTGCGTCATCAATGTAAGGTATCCCGGTGAATATTCAGGCTCTACTCTCAGAAAAAGTCGGTCAGGCGCTCATTGCCGCAGGTGCGGATGCGGATTGCGAACCGCAAGTCCGCCAGTCTGCAAAAGTCCAGTTTGGCGACTATCAGGCCAATGGCGTGATGGCAATTGCTAAAAAATTGGGCATGGCACCGCGACAACTGGCCGAGAAGGTACTGACTCATCTCGATCTCAGCGGGATCGCCAGCAAAGTTGAAATCGCCGGACCGGGCTTTATCAATATCTTCCTTGCCCCGGCATTTCTGGCAGAACAGGTAAACCTGGCGTTGCAGTCTGACCGTCTGGGTATCACGAAGCCGCAAGCGCAAACCATCGTTGTCGACTATTCGGCGCCAAACGTGGCGAAAGAGATGCATGTTGGTCACCTGCGTTCAACCATCATTGGCGACGCATCCGTGCGTACCCTGGAGTTCCTGGGTCATAACGTTATCCGCGCGAACCACGTGGGTGACTGGGGTACCCAGTTCGGTATGCTGATTGCGTATCTGGAATTGCAACAGCAGGAAAACGCGGGCGAAATGGCGCTGGCGGATCTCGAAGGTTTTTATCGCGAAGCCAAAAAACATTACGACGAAGATGAAGTCTTCGCCGAGCGTGCCCGTAGCTACGTCGTGAAACTGCAAGGCGGCGATGAATACTTCCTGCAGATGTGGCGCAAACTGGTCGACATCACCATGTCCCAGAATCAGATTACTTATGACCGTCTGAATGTGACCCTCACCCGTAAAGATGTGATGGGCGAAAGTCTGTATAACTCGATGTTGCCGGGTATCGTGGCCGATCTGAAAGCTAAAGGACTGGCGGTAGAGAGCGAAGGCGCAACCGTGGTGTTCCTGGACGAGTTCAAGAACAAAGAAGGCGAGCCGATGGGGGTGATCATCCAGAAGAAAGATGGTGGCTACCTCTACACCACCACTGATATTGCCTGCGCCAAATACCGCTATGAAACCCTGCATGCAGACCGCGTGCTTTACTACATCGACTCCCGTCAGCATCAACACCTGATGCAGGCCTGGACTATCGTACGTAAAGCCGGTTATGTCCCGGAGTCTGTCTCTCTCGAACATCATATGTTCGGCATGATGCTGGGTAAAGACGGCAAGCCGTTCAAAACCCGTGCGGGCGGCACTGTGAAACTGGCCGACCTGCTTGATGAAGCACTGGAACGCGCCCGTCGTCTGGTTGCTGAGAAAAACCCGGATATGCCAGCAGATGAGCTGGAGAAACTGGCTAACGCCGTGGGTATCGGTGCGGTGAAATATGCGGATCTGTCTAAGAGCCGTACCACTGATTATGTTTTCGACTGGGACAATATGCTGGCGTTTGAAGGAAACACCGCGCCATATATGCAATACGCCTATACGCGCGTACTGTCAGTGTTCCGTAAAGCCGATGTCGACGAAAGTGCCCTCCTCGCTGCGAACGTGGTGATCAGTGAAGATCGCGAAGCCCAACTGGCCGCACGCCTGATGCAATTTGAAGAGACGCTGAATGTGGTTGCCCGTGAAGGTACGCCGCACGTGATGTGTGCCTATCTGTACGATCTGGCTGGCCTGTTCTCTGGCTTCTATGAACATTGCCCGATTCTGAGTGCTGAGAGTGAAGAGGTCCGCAACAGCCGCCTGAAACTGGCGCTGCTGACCGCGAAGACGCTGAAACTGGGTCTGGATACGCTCGGTATTGAAACCATCGAACGTATGTAAGTTGAAGGTCTGCAAAAAACCCGGCAAATGCCGGGTTTTGTTTTTTCATACTATCGGAAGAATTCCCGGATGCGGCTGCGCCTTATCCGGGCTACCAAACGCACCGGCCGTAGCCCCGGTAAGTGTCAGCGCCACCGGGGAAAGCTTAAGAATTCCCGGATGCGGCTGCGCCTTATCCGGGCTACCAACCGCACCGGCCGTAGCCCCGGTAAGTGTCAGCGCCACCGGGGGAAGCATAAGAATTCCCGGATGCGGCTGCGCCTTATCCGGGCGACCAACCGCACCGACCGTAGCCCCGGTAAGCGCCAGCGCCACCGGGGGAAGCTTAAGAATTCCCGGATGCGGCTGCGCCTTATCCGGGCTACCAACCGCACCGGCCGTAGCCCCGGTAAG
>OIFF01000065.1_pt1 | contig 96522 bp, 93 predicted proteins | sample 1581981 | NCBI WGS metagenome assembly OIFF01 (sample SAMN07501067, study PRJEB24779) | human gut metagenome | isolation source: stool | host: human infant | place: USA: Pittsburgh, PA
CTTCATGGGGATGTCCTCATGTGGCTTATGAAGACATTACTAACATCGGGGTGTACTAATCAACGGGGAGCAGGTCAGCAACACGAATCCTTTTTCACCTTCGACATCCACCTCGATATCAAAAAGGGGCTTTTCAAGGCTTAGCGCCGGCGCATCCGTTTTTTTTGCCAGCCATTCAACCGCTTCTGAGAGACTTTCAAGCGTGCTGCGTTCAAGCCCACTGTCAACTGGCACCGGGCATCCGCGCCTGAACAGGGCATGTGCATAACCTTCGCTGCAGATAACAGAGCCATCCATACCTCTGCGAAATGCCAGTATCACCCAATAGGGTGGTCTGGCGCCATCCTGCGCTTCGCCGTTAATGCTCACCCCTCGCTCCGGGCGGAAGACCTGTTCACTGTCCGGCCAGATGAACGAGACTTCGTCCCGGGAAACCTTCGTGGACGTAAAAATCTGAAAGAACATCCGCGTTTTGTTTGCAGGCCAGTGTGCATCCGGACGTTCAAGCGTCTTCATTAGTTGTTCCCTGCCGTTTTCGCTCATACCTGGAGAAAACCGCACGATCTCAGAAAGCTGGCGACCACGTATAAATTCTGTTTGTTCCGTAACGTTCCTGAGCATCTTTATGGATTCAGAGACGCTGCGGGAGGGAAGCGGATACAGGGAGTCAAGGCGGTTAATACCTGCGTCCTCAATAAGAGTAAGCAGCAGCCGCGCTATACGCGGGCGGCGGGTACGACGGGTACGATCGTCAGCCGGTGTGGCGGGACGTCCTGGAGCTTTAACAGTGGTAGCGGCATCATCCAGAGGTAGAAAATCGCGGTAGCTTATTCGTCTGCTGCCTGCAGTTTTTCGGGTGCCGGCACGGGTTGCTCCTTCATCCCCACTGAAAGGGCGGTACATACGGCAGGAAATATCATGTTCGTGGCTGAATCCTGCCAGGAAGAGTGTGCCGGTATCCTTCATCAGGTTTGCGCTGTTGCGGGCTGGGTGTTCTCCACGTACGCAGTCACATTCAAGCCAGGCCTCTTTCTGCCGCATTTCCTGAAGTACCGAACCGGCTAATGCCAGTTCGCCAGTACTCAGCGGCTCGCGAGAGCTGTAGTAAGCCTTGACGGCGTCTTCCTCCTCGGGCCGCAGCCAGCGGATTGATCCACCTGTGGGGTTTTTCTTGCGAACCAGCTGCATGGCCATGGATATGTCCTCAGAATGTCAGTTACGGAGTGTGTCAGATGACTGTTGTCGGAGCAGGGTGACGGCGTCCTGTTCAGGCATTGAAAACTGTACACGGTGGCGGGCGGCGACATCGAGCGCGAACACCTTCGTGTAGACTTCCGTCGAGCTGACCGATTTGTGTCCCATCAGACTCTGCAGCACCTTGAGCGGAATACCGGCGTAGAGCATGTGCATGGCATAGCTGTGCCGGAACGTGTGCGGCGTCACCGGCACAGAGAATGTCACGCCGTCGGCCGCTGCAGCGTCCACGGCTTCACTAATCCACGTTCTTACCGTACGGTCAGTGATTTCCCACAGTCGCGCCTTTTCGGTCCGGCCGGTGCGTTTGTTTCTGCGTTCGAGCGGAATTTTCAGGGTGGCCACCATCATCTCCAGCTGGCTGACATAGAGGTTATCTGACAGCGGGACCAGACGGTGGGGCGTGGCACCGGCGGGTGTCCGGCCGGCACTGCGGGCCGCTTTCTCTTCACGCTGTTTGAGGGTGGCCAGCTGCACAAACGGATACGGTGATACCAGCGAAAAATCCCCCCGCGTCAGGGCCAGGGCTTCGTTGATGCGCGCGCCGGTGTTCCACAGGGTGGCCAGTAACATCCTGCGGTGCAGGTCCGGGACATAATGCAGCAGGGCATTGATTTCCGGGGCCAGCAGATATTTTGGCAGTTCATCATGCACCAGAGCCATCTGGCGCAGTGCCAGCGCAGCCGGATAATCGATGGTCACCGGCAGCGACGGTGTCTGATGAAAGGACTGAGAATGGGGAATCACGCTGCTCACAAATCCAGGTTCTCCGGGTAGTTCAGATCGTCTAACATTTTTCTTTCTTCAGCGGCTTCTTTAGCCCTCCGACGACGCGCCTTTCTCCATACGTCCCACATAACACGCTGAGCTGACCATTCCGAAATCGCAAGACGTGTTTCTGGAAATTCGGCCACCCTGCGCAGGCGTCTGACCTGGATGATGGCTTTTAGCCCCAGACGGGCATACTGATACTGGCGCTCACGGAAGTATTCGTAACGCTGGCCGAAACAGTCTGCGTCCGCGACGAACGCAATAGCTTTATGGGCTTCCTGCTGCAGAACGATGAGCTCCCTGATTCGATACATCAGACGTGCATCAAGAACCTGCCAGTCGCCACTGACGTTTGTGAAACTGAGATCAGGATAGCCGACGGTTGGCTCTCGGGTCGGTTCGGGATCGTCATTATTCTCACCCGCATCAGTTGCAACATCGGAGCAGGACTCGGCGAAATTTTCCAGCAGAAATACCAGCTCGGTGGCAATAAAATGCTGCTCCCGTTTTAGCTTTTCGTCTGATGCCCGTTTCTCACGCCGGAGCGTGAACCGGTGCGTCAGCATGACAGCTGCAATTGCCGCTCCGGCCGTAATAATCGCGGTGGCCACGTTACCCCAGATACCTGGCCCCTGCATAAACACCTGCACGGTGACCGGATGCGAGGCCACAGCCGCCATTCCTTCTGCCACATTTTCCTGCATTGATTTCGTTCTCCTGCCAGTTCGCTAAATCCCGTCAGGCCTGGTCCGGCATAAAACGGCCCGGCTCAAACGGCCAGCGGTCTCCCCCGGAATATCCTTCGATCCATTCCAGCTGCCCCTGGTTAAAGTACAGGTGATAGCACTGACGGGCGCATACGGTGATGCAGCCGTCAAACCCGGTCTCATTAAGTTCATCTGCGTCATCCGGCCAGCGGAGCAGACGGCCCTCAGCGGAGATCTCGTAAAAGGCACATTCACAGTCCAGGTCTTTGGTCTGGTATTCAGATTCCGTTTCGCCGTCCGGCATCCGGTAGCGAAACGTGACAGTATCGAACATCCCCATACAGGGCTCCTTATCTTGTTGGTAAATCCCGCCGTCAGGCTTGTATCGACCAGCGTCATCGTCCCCTAACGATAATGGGGCGGACGCGGCATTTTCCTGGTTTGCTCCGCGCTCTCCGCCATGATCAGAGGCAATTCCGGCGAAATGCTGTCCGAGTTCAGGGGTACTTCCAGCGCCCCGTCCGGTCTCTGATAAAATGCAGGGGCCTCATGGTCGGCCAGCATTCTCCAGCTGCATGGATCAGAAGTAACCTCCCTGCGGGCGACCAGCCCTCCCAGTTCATCAAGCAGGGCAACCAGCGGCTCGCCGGTGTATGGTGCGGGGCCGGAGTAAAACCAGACACTGCAATATTCCTGGTTCATGAGATCCGACCCCAGATCTTGAATTTGCATTTATTCCCCAACGTTAATTATCCCGCCCTGAAATCATCTCACCCTGACGTCATTCTTCCTTTCGTATTATCGCGCGACGTAAAAATCACACGCCTGATAATAAGCAGACATATAACCACGCCATTAAATTACCGGATGCGGGTTTCAGCCTGATCCGACTTTTGCGCGATAAGAGACTTTCCGGAAGTGTACCACGCACACGAAATAAGCAAAGCGGCCTTTTCGCCCCCTGCGTGCCGGGTCACGGGGCAGGGCGAAAACACAACATATGGTATGAGATGCATCTGAATGAAGCACTAGATGTTGTGTTTCTGCGCCGCCGCGCGCCGGGGCGTGTTCCGGAGATCCGGGTCTGGCTTTTTTCGGATCCCGGATGACAAAACGCATGATATTTCCTGTAAATGCAATTATTCATAACATTTATATTCATATATGTTAAAAGTGCGAAATTAGCATCAGTTGTTGGTTATTATTAAGATTTCAGCAACAAACCGTATCCCACCCGCTTCGTTAAAAAAACCGAAGGTCATCAGAAGCGCTCACTGATCGTTCCGGGCTGAGACGGTGGCAGCGTCACGGGTAATGTCTCTATTTTATTGGTCGTGAGGAAGGCCGGATAATGGCCAAACTAAGAAGCCATAGCATTGGGGGCAGCCTGCTGATCTGGTATGATCGAGCAGAGGCTCATCTCAATGAGCAATCCCCGCAACAAATTTTTTCGGGGTGCAACAGACCCTTTAGTGTCCAGGCCTGAAAAAAAAGAAAGCACGGTCTCTGAGAGACTACGGTCCTTACGCAACCATACCGGTTAGCAAGCTTTATATTTTCATTATGACTATCTGTATAACAGGGGAATGAATGTGATTAAAAAAATATGCGAAGTGATTGATGGAGAGTATGTCTGTGACATTGATATCAGTGTGGAAGAATGGAAAACTTTATTAACAAATGATAAAGTTTTTGACACAAAAAGTATTGCAGCGTTAAAAAAATGGTTTATTGAGCCAAATCATTCCTGCACATGCTTCGATATTGGTAAGAAGTACGACCTGCACAGCATGAGTGCTAATGGAGTCATAAACGGACTGGGTGGCAGAGTTCAAAAAGAACTTGGTAGATTCGAGGTTAAAGGTGTCGGAAATATCGCATCCGGTACAAAATTCATTACCGTAATGAAGAGTAAAGAAATCGGCGGAAAACCCAAAAGAAACTTATGGACAATTCGTGAGGAACTTGTTCAGGCAATTAACGAACTGGATTTTTTTGGTACAACAGAAATGGCCAGCAGTGAGTATTACTCTGACGATGAGTTGATCAATGCCATAGAGAAAAGTAATATCTTTGACAACGTTCAGACGTTTGAATATACAGGGGAAGCCAAACCAAAGAAAAATGCAATAGAAGTAAAAAATGGCCTCTCGTATCCCAGGAGTAAAGGCGTATCCCAAAATGCGCTGAATAAAGCAGGTTACAGATGTGAAGTCGATAGTGACCACCCAACATTCAGAAGGCGAAATTCATCCTTAAATTACACAGAACCTCATCACATTGTACCTATGTCCAGGCAAGATGCTTTTGACACATCTCTTGATGTTGAAGAAAATATCATATCTCTGTGTTGCAATTGCCATAAACAAATTCACCTTGGTCAGGGTTATGAAGATATGCTGAAAGAAATATACACTGCGCGAAAAAGGTTATTAAAAAAAGTTGGTATTGATATATCACTGGAAAACTTGATTCTTTATTACAAAATGGAAAGTAAGTGAGATTCAAACGAGAGTGATACCTTCGTTTTATTGGTCGGGATGAACAGCAGATGATGTTTCCGGCAAGTATCGGGTCCAGAAACTTTCTGTTAAAAAAGAGGTAAAAGTAGTCTTGAGCCCTGACTGCGAATTGCCATTGCGCATGACCAGAGAACAGGACGAACCCCTGCCAAACCCAGGCATGAGAAACGCTTTTAAAACATAGACTTAATTAAAATCAGCAATTCCCATCGAAATAATAAGCAAGCAGAATTGGCTCAGGTGAATTTCACTCGGTGCAGTGCATGCGTTGGGGGTTTTAAAAGGAAAAACCCGAAATGAATCGGGTTTTGATTAATTAACGATTAACAGGTTCCCGTGCCCGGGAACACTCTGACTGTACGCGCAATATATTATTTCCGCAATCATTATTTTTGATTACCAAGCCATTTATTCATCTGCTCAATTTCACCTTTTTGAGCTTTAATGATGTCCTGCGCGAGCTTTCTCATTTCCGGATCTTTTCCGTATTTTAGCTCGGTCTCAGCCATTGCTATTGCCCCTTCATGGTGTGCTACCATGCCTTTCGCAAAAGCCTTGTCGGGATCGGAATCTTTTACAGCGGCCATCATTTTGTCATGCATACCTTTCATGCCGGACATATATTCCTGTGACGATGCCGATGAGGATATATCTGACATTTTCATTTCTGAATGTTCTGCGGAAATCGCTGGCAGGGATAACATCAGTATAACAAAAAGCGAATTTGTGATTTTCATATAATAAACCCTTTCAGATGGTTACCGGATAAGTTTAGCTGAGTCAGACAAAAAAGCCCCCTGAAGGGGGCAAAAAATAACAACATATCCGTATAAGGGACAATCTATCAAGGAAAGGGTAACCGCACGGAAACTTCAGTTGTCATCAGCCCGCATTGATCATGCGGCGGTGTGCATCAGCCATAGCCTGATGGGGGCCGGACTGACCGTTATTCGTAAATTCATGGGCAACAGCTGCTCTTTCATGTTCATTCATCGCCGCAAACGAAGTCGCCGGACGGGAAGCGTTAACGGTGCCAGTTCCCATCATCTTCTGATGACTTTCCGCCATTTTTTTATGTGCATCTGCTGAACCATTGTTCATGGTTTCATGAACAATAATAGCCTGTTCATGCTGATCCATACCGGCCATCCGTGGAGCTGCCCCCTGGATGGCGGCTGGAGTTGAAGAAGACTGCATCTGATGGGCCGGAGCCTGAGCATTATTGACACGCTCATGGATATTTACAGTTTCAGTGGCCCAGGCCGTAGAAATTAAGCTCAAACCTAACACTGATGCTAAGACGATATTTTTCATGGTAACTCTCCATTTCTGAATTAGTGATGTCCGTGAATTTCGATCTGTGTCCTCAGTAGTACAACTGACAACTCTACAGACCTTATTCCGCCGGGATGAGGCTTTAATACAACTCCTGGCTTGTGCTGATGCCGTGTATGGATGAAGTAATAATGCCTTCCTGATAAGTTGCACTAATTATATCGAATAGCTTCTGTTTGCTGCATGACAGGCTAATGACATCTTTGTCATTTAAATCTTTATTCTCAGTACTGGGTTTCCGGAATCATTTTCTCCAGTCTGGGCACGGATAGGATAAAACGAGTTGAACGTACGTCCGATTCCACCTGCACTCTTCCGTGATGTGCTTCCACGATGGACTTCACAATCGCAAGGCCGATGCCGCTGCCTTCTCCTTTTCGTTGTCTGGACGGATCTACCCGATAAAAACGGTCAAACAGCCTTGATAAATGCTCTTCAGGGATTGGTTTCCCCGGATTTTCAATCACAAGGTCAAAAAAGCTCTCCTGCTCTCTTATTGAGACGGTGATTGCCTGTCCCTCCGGGGTATAACGCAGGGCATTGGATAACAGATTATTGATCGCCCTTCTGAACATTTGTGGATCTCCCTCAACCAGGCAGGGCATCCCGTTAAATTTGAGCGTGATATTGCGTTCTTCGGCCCAGGCTTCGAAAAACTCGAAGACTTTCATGACTTCCGCTCTGAGGTCAAACATGACCCTGTCAGGTATCAGCTGATTATTATCTGCCTGTGCCAGGAACAGCATATCGCTGACCATTTTGGTCATCCGGTTATACTCTTCAAGACTGGAATAGAGGACATCCTCAAGTTCCCTCTGTGTTCGATCCTGACTCAGTGCGATTTCAGTCTGCGTCACCAGATTGGTGATGGGCGTTCTGATCTCATGCGCGATATCGGCAGAGAAATTGGCCTGGCGGGTAAAGACATCCTCAATCTTTCCAATCATATGATTGAACGAGATAACCAGTTGCTCCAGCTCAATGGGAACGCGTGTCGGTTCCAGTCGCGCATCAAGATTCTCGGAGGTGATGTTTTTAATGGCATTGCTGACATTACGAAGGGGCAGGTGCCCCTGACGGACAGCGATTCGAATGATCAGAACAATCAACAGGCTTATCACGACGGCAATCGCAATCAGGTTCTTTTTCAGCGCATCGAGGTAATGGAGATGGAAATTAATGGATAGGCCAGTCAGCATGACATAGTTCTGCTGTTTGCCCTGAAATATCGCCTGACCAGAGGAGGCGATAATCCTGTATGTTTCCATCTTCATTTCGGACCCGGTATCCATCGGTCCCGCAGGATCCTCCACCGTCCAGAGAAAGACATCCCGTGCGCGGCTGTGCTCGCTAAAATCTGCTGAATTCACTGCCGGGCGTAGTGCCGCCCCCTGAGCTGAGCTAAAGAGCACTTCCCCCCTGGGATTGAGGAGCAAAAGGGCAACGTTGCGGTAGCTGGCAATTGATTCCTTTATTTTGCTTATTTTTTTATCATCCGGATCGACCGGGGACTGCAGTATACGGTTCAGTGTGGTGCTGATTTGTTGAAGATCGCTGACATCCTGCTCGGCAAAATGATTTTCAACAGAATGCAGCATAAACCAGGTGAAGGCGATAAAAGCCAGTATCGTGGACAGGCTGATAAAAAAGGTCAGCCGCAGAGCGAGTGAGAAAGGGCGTCTGGAAGGTTTGCTATGCATCCGGGACCTCCAGCATGTAGCCCACGCCCCGGACTGTCTGGATCAGCTTTGTCCCGTAATCGTTGTCTATTTTAGCGCGGAGTCGCTTTACTGCGACATCGATCGCATTAGTGTCGCTGTCAAAATTCATGTCCCAGACCTGAGAGGCAATCAGGGAGCGGGGAAGAACCTCTCCCTGATGGCGAATGAAGAATTCCAGCAGGCTGAACTCTTTACTGGTGAGCACAATGCGGTTTCCGGCGCGACTGACTTTTCTGGATACGAGATCAATCGAGAGGTCAGCCACCCTAAACTGGCTTTCCGTGATCATCGTGTTTCCCCGCCTCAGAAGGGTTCTCACCCGGGCGAGCAGTTCGGCAAACGCAAAGGGTTTAACCAGATAATCGTCCGCACCCAGTTCCAGTCCTTTGACCCTATGTTCGATCGTGCCGAGGGCTGTCAGCAGTAAGACCGGCATACCCTTTCCGGCAGTGCGCAGCATGCGGATGATATCCCAGCCGTTCACATCAGGTAGCATGATATCCAGAATGACTAAATCATACTCGGCTGTCATGGCGAGATGATATCCGGTAAGACCATTATCAGCGTGATCCACTACGAACCCTGCCTCTGTAAGCCCTTTGCTGAGATATTCACCTGTTTTAATTTCGTCTTCGACGATCAATATTTTCATCTTGCTCCCCGGCTGGCTGCTAATGTCATTCTATTGCGCCCACGATCGTTATCAACGGATTACAGCAAAAATGACAACATTGTCATTATCCTGTCACTCGGCAAACAGAGAGCGTTAGGTAAAGTACCCCTATCAATACTCTGGACTTCATTTGAACCATTTACCAGGTCTGCCTGGACGAGAAGCGTTATGTTCAAATTAAAATTACTCAGCATTAGCACGATATTCATCCTGGCAGGCTGCGTGTCGCTTGCGCCTGAATATCAGCGGCCCGCAGCACCGGTACCCCAGCAGTTTTCACTGTCCCATAACAGCCTGACGCCAGCGGTAAATGGCTATCAGGATACGGGCTGGCGTAACTTTTTTGTCGATCCCCAGGTTACCCGGTTGATCGGTGAAGCTCTGACTAATAACCGTGATTTGAGAATGGCTGCCCTGAAGGTTGAAGAGGCCCGGGCCCAGTTCAACGTCACGGATGCAGATCGTTATCCCCAACTGAATGCCTCATCCGGGATCACATACAGCGGTGGTCTGAAAGGTGACAAGCCGACCACACAGGAGTACGACGCGGGTCTGGAGCTCAACTATGAGCTCGATTTTTTTGGCAAACTTAAGAACATGAGTGAGGCTGATCGCCAGAACTACTTTGCCAGCGAAGAAGCCCGTCGTGCCGTACACATCCTGCTGGTCTCCAACGTTTCACAGAGCTATTTCAGCCAGCAACTGGCGTACGAACAACTCCGTATTGCGCGGGAAACGCTGAAAAATTATGAACAGTCTTATGCATTCGTTGAGCAACAACTGGTGACCGGGAGTACGAACGTTCTGGCGCTTGAACAGGCCAGGGGGCAAATCGAAAGTACCCGCGCCGAAATAGCCAAACGAGAAGGCGATCTGGCTCAGGCAAACAATGCCCTGCAACTGGTGCTGGGAACGTACCGCGCAGTTCCGTCAGAAAAAGGGATGAAAGGTGGTGAAATCGCGCCAGTAAAACTGCCCCCAAACCTGTCGTCACAAATTTTGCTGCAGCGCCCGGATATCATGGAAGCGGAATATCAGCTTAAAGCGGCTGATGCCAGTATTGGCGCAGCGCGAGCGGCCTTTTTCCCGTCCATTACCCTGACCAGTGGCCTTTCCGCAAGCAGTACGGAGTTGTCCAGCCTCTTTACGTCAGGAAGCGGAATGTGGAATTTTATCCCTAAAATTGAAATTCCTATTTTTAATGCCGGCCGGAACAAAGCCAATCTGAAACTGGCTGAAATTCGCCAGCAACAGTCGGTGGTTAATTACGAACAAAAAATTCAGTCGGCCTTTAAGGATGTTTCCAACACGCTTGCGCTGCGCGATAGTCTTAGCCAGCAACTCGAGGCACAGCAGCGTTATCTTGATTCACTCCAGATAACCCTCCAGCGAGCCCGGGGATTATATTCAAGTGGTGCAGTCAGCTACATAGAAGTGCTGGATGCAGAACGCTCCCTGTTCACTACGCAGCAAGCCATTCTCGACCTTACCTATTCCCGACAGGTTAACGAAATTAATCTGTTCACCGCACTGGGTGGCGGTTGGGTAGAGTAAATTATATTCAACATATCAGGAAATTAAAAATGCGTAACTCACTTAAAGCCGTTTTATTTGGTGCTATCTCTGTCATGTTTTCTGCCGGTCTTCATGCTGAAGTACATCAGCATGGTGATATGAACGCTGCCAGTGATGCTTCGGCACAGCAGGTTATCAAGGGCACCGGTGTCGTTAAAGACATTGATATGAATAGTAAAAAGATCACCATTTCGCACGAAGCAATCCCTGCTGTGGGCTGGCCTGCAATGACCATGCGCTTCACTTTTGTGAATGCAGACGACGCTATTAATGCCCTCAAAACCGGCAACCATGTTGATTTCTCGTTTATTCAGCAGGGCAATATCTCCTTGCTCAAAAGCATTAACGTTACGCAATCCTGATTGACAGTCCGGAACAGATATAACCAGTGCGCCTGAACATTCATAAAGTCATCATAGTGATTTAATGATCAGGCGCATATGCCAGGGGTTTTGATTTTTCAGCGAGAAATTGTATGGCTTCTTTAAAGATAAAATATGCTGCAATAATTATCAGCAGCCTCATAGCAGGAGGCCTGATATCGGTTACTGCCTGGCAGTATATCAACTCATCACAAAAAACAGTACAAACAGAACAAAAGGCACCGGAGCGAAAGGTTCTTTTCTGGTATGACCCGATGAAACCGGATACCAAATTTGATAAACCCGGAAAATCGCCTTTTATGGATATGGACCTGGTGCCAAAATATGCTGATGAAAGCGCCGAGAAAAGCAGTGGCGGGATCCGTATTGATCCAACGCAGGTTCAGAACCTGGGATTAAAAACACAAAAAGTCACGCGCGGGATGCTGAATTATACTCAGACCATTCCGGCTAATGTCAGTTACAACGAGTATCAGTTTGTCATTGTACAGGCGCGCTCTGACGGATTCGTCGAAAAAGTGTATCCCCTGACGATTGGCGATCATGTGAAGAAAGGCACTCCGCTTATCGATATCACCATTCCTGAATGGGTTGAGGCACAAAGTGAGTTCCTGCTGCTATCCGGTACAGGCGGTACGCCAACCCAGATAAAAGGGGTGCTGGAGCGACTTCGTCTGGCTGGCATGCCGGAAGAGGATGTTCAGAGGCTGCGTGCAACCCGCACAATCCAGACCCGTTTTTCCATTAAAGCACCTATTGATGGTGTCATTACTGCGTTTGACCTGCGCACCGGAATGAATATTTCGAAAGATAAAGTAGTGGCTCAGATTCAGGGGATGGATCCGGTCTGGATCAGCGCTGCAGTGCCAGAATCTATCGCCTATCTGCTTAAAGATACGTCGCAGTTTGAAATTTCGGTACCGGCTTATCCGGATAAAACATTCCATGTCGAAAAATGGAACATTCTTCCCAGCGTGGACCAGACAACCCGTACGCTTCAGGTCCGTCTCCAGGTTTCCAATAAGGATGAGTTTCTTAAACCGGGCATGAATGCCTACCTGAAACTGAATACCCGGAGCCAGGATATGCTGCTGATACCAAGCCAGGCCGTTATCGATACCGGTAAAGAACAGCGCGTGATTACTGTCGATAATGAAGGCAAGTTTGTGCCGAAACAGATCCAGGTGCTGCATGAATCACAGCAACAGTCCGGCATTGGCTCCGGCCTGAATGAAGGCGATACCGTGGTGGTCAGTGGCCTGTTCCTCATTGACTCCGAAGCCAATATTACGGGCGCGCTGGAACGTATGCGCCACCCTGAAAAAACAGAAAACAGTATGCCAGCAATGTCTGATCAGCCTGTAAATATGCATTCAGGGCACTGAGGAGACGACGATGATTGAATGGATTATCCGGCGCTCTGTCGCCAACCGTTTCCTGGTCATGATGGGTGCCCTGTTTCTCAGCATCTGGGGCACATGGACGATTATTAACACGCCGGTCGATGCCCTGCCTGACCTGTCAGATGTGCAGGTCATTATTAAAACCAGCTATCCCGGACAGGCCCCACAGATTGTAGAAAACCAGGTCACCTATCCGCTTACCACTACCATGTTGTCCGTACCTGGCGCAAAAACCGTGCGTGGTTTTTCACAGTTCGGTGATTCGTATGTGTATGTCATTTTTGAAGACGGCACCGATCTGTACTGGGCCCGTTCACGCGTGCTGGAATACCTGAATCAGGTTCAGGGCAAACTGCCTGCGGGTGTGAGCTCTGAAATCGGCCCGGACGCCACGGGGGTGGGCTGGATATTTGAATATGCCCTGGTCGATCGCAGCGGAAAACACGACCTTTCAGAACTGCGTTCTTTGCAGGACTGGTTCCTGAAATTTGAGCTGAAGACCATCCCGAACTTGGCTGAGGTAGCCTCGGTTGGGGGCGTGGTGAAACAGTACCAGATTCAGGTCAATCCGGTAAAACTGTCCCAGTATGGGATCAGCCTGCCCGAAGTGAAACAGGCCCTTGAATCGTCTAACCAGGAGGCCGGTGGTTCATCCGTTGAAATAGCCGAAGCGGAGTATATGGTCCGCGCCAGCGGTTATCTTCAGAGCATTGATGATTTTAATAACATCGTCCTGAAAACGGGCGAGAACGGCGTGCCGGTTTATTTGCGGGATGTTGCCCGCGTGCAGACCGGGCCTGAAATGCGGCGTGGTCTTGCCGAACTAAACGGCCAGGGGGAAGTCGCTGGTGGCGTGGTGATCCTGCGGTCGGGTAAAAACGCGCGCGACGTAATCACGGCAGTGAGGGATAAACTGGAGACACTGAAGGCTAGCCTGCCGGAAGGCGTTGAAATCGTGACCACCTACGATCGCAGCCAGTTAATCGACCGGGCGATTGATAACCTCAGCCATAAACTTCTGGAAGAGTTTATCGTTGTGGCAATCGTCTGTGCCCTGTTCCTGTGGCACGTACGTTCTGCCCTGGTGGCGATTATCTCTCTCCCGCTTGGCCTGTGTATCGCCTTTATCGTCATGCACTTCCAGGGACTGAACGCCAATATTATGTCGCTGGGAGGGATAGCGATTGCCGTCGGCGCGATGGTGGATGCCGCCATTGTGATGATTGAAAATGCGCACAAACGGCTTGAGGAATGGGATCATCAGCATCCGGGTGAGCAGATTGACAACGCCACCCGCTGGAAGGTGATTACCGACGCCTCCGTGGAAGTGGGACCCGCACTGTTTATCAGCCTGCTGATCATCACCCTGTCCTTTATACCTATCTTTACCCTGGAAGGTCAGGAAGGACGTCTGTTTGGCCCGCTGGCATTCACGAAAACGTACTCCATGGCGGGGGCGGCCGTGCTGGCCATCATTGTCATTCCGATCCTGATGGGATTCTGGATACGGGGGAAAATTCCTGCCGAGACCAGTAACCCCCTGAACCGGGTGCTGATCAAAGCGTATCATCCATTGCTGCTGCGGGTTCTCCACTGGCCAAAAACAACCCTGCTGGTTGCGGCCTTGTCTATTTTCACCGTTATCTGGCCACTGAGTCAGGTGGGTGGCGAGTTTCTGCCGAAGATTAACGAGGGCGACCTGTTGTATATGCCGTCGACCCTGCCGGGCGTCTCTCCGGCAGAAGCTGCAGCACTCTTGCAGACGACGGACAAGTTAATCAAAAGCGTTCCTGAAGTGGCCTCTGTATTTGGCAAGACCGGTAAAGCAGAGACCGCAACGGATTCCGCACCGCTTGAAATGGTGGAAACCACGATCCAGCTCAAACCAGAGGATCAGTGGCGTCCCGGCATGACAATTGACAAGATTATTGATGAACTCGACAGGACAGTCCGTTTACCGGGTCTGGCAAACCTCTGGGTGCCGCCTATCCGTAACCGTATTGATATGCTCTCAACCGGGATCAAAAGCCCGATAGGTATCAAAGTGTCCGGGACTGTTCTGTCCGATATCGACGCGACGGCGCAGAGTATCGAGGCGGTAGCCAAAACCGTGCCTGGCGTGGTGTCTGTCCTGGCTGAGCGACTTGAGGGCGGGCGCTACATCGATATCGATATCAACCGGGAGAAAGCCTCCCGCTACGGGATGACGGTAGGTGATGTCCAGCTGTTCGTCTCTTCAGCAATCGGAGGTGCTATGGTGGGTGAGACGGTTGAAGGGGTGGCCCGGTACCCTATTAACATTCGCTACCCGCAGGATTACCGGAACAGTCCGCAGGCGCTGAAACAGATGCCGATCCTGACCCCGATGAAGCAACAGATCACGCTGGGCGATGTCGCGGATATTAACGTCGTTTCTGGACCAACCATGCTGAAAACCGAAAATGCCCGGCCAGCCAGCTGGATTTATGTTGATGCCCGCGGCAGGGACATGGTGTCGGTGGTTAACGACATTAAGACGGCCATCAGCGAGAAAGTGAAACTGAGACCGGGAACCAGTGTGGCATTCTCCGGACAGTTTGAACTGCTTGAGCATGCCAACAAGAAACTGAAGCTGATGGTGCCGATGACGGTGATGATCATTTTCATCCTGTTGTATCTGGCATTCCGCCGGGTTGACGAAGCCCTGCTGATCCTGATGAGCCTGCCGTTCGCCCTGGTTGGCGGAATATGGTTCCTGTACTGGCAGGGCTTCCATATGTCAGTGGCGACCGGAACCGGGTTTATCGCCCTGGCCGGGGTGGCAGCAGAGTTTGGCGTGGTCATGCTGATGTATCTGCGTCATGCCATTGAAGCGCACCCGGAATTGTCCCGTAAAGAGACGTTCACACCGGAAGGTCTTGATGAAGCCCTCTATCATGGTGCCGTACTGCGTGTCCGGCCGAAAGCCATGACCGTGGCGGTGATCATTGCGGGTCTGCTGCCAATACTCTGGGGAACCGGCGCAGGTTCAGAAGTCATGAGCCGTATTGCTGCGCCAATGATTGGTGGGATGATCACGGCTCCGCTGCTGTCCCTGTTCATTATTCCTGCCGCCTACAAATTAATCTGGCTGCGCAGACATAAAAAAAGCGTGTCATAACCCTGAAAGGGCGCCCCCAGTGGGCGTCCTTCTGCACTGATTCACCCTGACGTCAGGGTTTATATCGATAATATACAGAGGTGAGTATGAAAAAAGTGGTTCTAATGGCCCTGGCTCTCGGCCTGTCACTGCCTGCAATGGCGAGTGAAAAAGTCATTGATATGTACAAATCTGAAAACTGTGGCTGTTGTTCCCTGTGGGGCAAGGCGATGGAAAAAGACGGGTTCGAAGTGCGAACTCACGTCATGAATGATCAGGCGCTGTCAGCCCTGAAAGAAAAGCATGCTGTTCCTGCTGGACTACGAAGTTGTCATACCGCGGTTGTAGGTAATTTGATCATTGAAGGCCATGTGCCTGCGGCAACGATACATAAGGCCATGCAGTTTGGTTCGGGTATATACGGTCTCGCCACCCCCGGTATGCCAGCAGGAAGTCCGGGAATGGAGATGGGGGCCCGAAAAGAGGCTTACGATGTTATCGCATTCTCACCGGAGGGCAGTAAAAAAGTCTTCCAGCGAATCGAATAGTCAGCGGAACGGCTGATAACGGGACGCCGGCAGCAGGCACTCTTATGCCGGCGGCATTCGTGGTAATCGCATCCATGACATATCCTGAAGACAGAAAATGCTTCAGATATGCATAAGGAGAGTTACTGTGAAAAATGACAATGCAGTGGAACATAACAACCAGACTGCTTCTGAGCAGACATCATCCCCGGACGAGAGTCACGCATTGCATAAGGTGAGAGATCCCGTGTGCGGGATGGTCATCCTGCCTGACAAGGCGCACAGCAGCATTCGATACCAGGACCATCAGCTTTATTTCTGCTCCGCCAGCTGTGAGAGCAAATTTAAAGCCCATCCCGATCATTATTTTACCGAAGATGCCAGTGAACATCACCATCACCACGACCACCATGAAGTCAGCCCTGATAAGATAAAACAGTCTCACCGCCAGGCGGAGAAAGAGATTTCTGAAGGTGTGTGGACATGTCCGATGCATCCGGAGATACGCCGTAGTGGTCCCGGAAGCTGTCCTGTCTGTGGAATGGCACTGGAGCCGCTCGTAGCTACGGCATCCACGGGGACGAGTGATGAACTTCGCGACATGACAAGACGCTTCTGGCTGGGGTTGTTGCTGGCGTTTCCGGTTCTGATACTCGAAATGGGTTCTCATCTGTTTCCCGCTTTGAGGAATACAGTACCGCCACAGTACAACACATGGCTGCAGTTACTTCTGGCCTCTCCTGTCGTTTTGTGGTGTGGCTGGCCATTCTTCGCCCGGGCCGGAATGTCGTTACGTAACCGCTCCCTGAATATGTTTACCCTTGTTGCAATGGGGACCGGCGTAGCCTGGGTTTACAGCGTCATTGCAACCGTCTTCCCCTCCTGGTTTCCTGCATCGTTCAGAAACATGGATGGCCTGGTGGCCATTTATTTTGAAGCCGCAGCTGTTATTACGGTGCTTGTTCTGCTGGGACAGGTCCTTGAATTGCGGGCAAGGGAACAAACCTCAGGTGCCATTACTGCGCTTCTTAACCTTGCCCCCAAAACCGCCAGGCGGCTGGATCAAGACGGTCATGAAACGGATATTAATGCGGAAGATGTCCTGCCTGGCGATAAGCTCCGCATCAGACCTGGAGAGAGTATTCCGGTCGACGGTATCGTGGTCGAAGGCAAAACAACCGTTGATGAATCGATGGTGACCGGGGAATCTATGCCTGTTACCAAAACGGAGGGTGACCCTGTCATCGGGGGGACCATTAATCAGACAGGTAGTCTTATCATCCGTGCAGAGAAAGTCGGTGATGAAACGATGCTCTCACGAATTGTTCAGATGGTCGCTGATGCACAGCGTTCGCGGGCCCCCATCCAGAGAATGGCTGACAGCGTTTCAGGCTGGTTTGTTCCTCTGGTGATACTTATCGCGGTTGTTGCTTTCATGATCTGGTCTGTCTGGGGGCCCGAGCCCAGGATGGCGCACGGTCTCATTGCGGCTGTGTCGGTCCTGATTATTGCCTGTCCCTGCGCGCTGGGGCTGGCCACGCCGATGTCGATAATGGTGGGGGTGGGCAAAGGAGCCCAGGCCGGGGTGTTAATCAAGAATGCCGAAGCCCTTGAGCGTCTTGAAAAAGTGGACACGCTGGTTGTCGACAAAACAGGCACGCTCACGGAAGGTTCGCCGACGGTGACAGGGATTATCAGTCTCAATCCGGGTGGGAAAACATCTCTTTTGCGTGTAACGGCCGCAGTGGAAAAAGGCTCGCAGCATCCGCTGGGTATGGCAGTAGTTAAAGCAGCACAGGAAAAGGGGATCGCAATACCCGCAGTCACTCATTTCAATGCGCCGTCGGGTAAAGGTGTCTCAGGCGATGTCGAAGGTCAACGGGTTGTTATTGGTAATGAACTGGCTATGCAGGAAAACAGTATCGTTATTGATAATCAAAAGGCCGTTGCGGATACGTTGCGGATGGAAGGCGCTACCGTTATCTATGTGGCCACAGACGGGCACCTTGCAGGCCTGATAGCTATCTCGGATCCCGTGAAAGCAACCACGCCGGATGCGCTTAAAGCTTTGCGTCAGGCGGGGATCCGCATCGTTATGCTCACCGGGGATAACCAGCTTACCGCTGAAGCAGTCGCACGGAAACTGGGAATAGATGAGGTTGAAGCCGGGATTCTGCCGGATGGCAAAAAAGCAGTGATAACCCGACTGAAAGCGTCTGGCCATGTGGTTGCGATGGCCGGAGACGGTGTGAATGATGCCCCGGCGCTGGCAGCGGCTGACGTGGGTATAGCCATGGGAACGGGTACAGATGTGGCAATTGAAAGTGCCGGAGTCACCCTTCTCAAAGGCGACCTGATGATACTGAACAGGGCCCGTCATCTGTCAGAAATCACCATGAAAAATATCCGACAGAATCTGTTTTTTGCATTTATCTACAACGCACTTGGCGTGCCTGTGGCTGCAGGTCTGCTTTATCCTGTGTATGGAATACTGCTGTCGCCAGTTATTGCGGCGGCGGCCATGGCTCTTTCCTCCGTCAGCGTCATTGTGAATGCGTTGCGTCTGAAAAGTGTCAGGCTCGGGAAATAACACTGAGTGAAGGGGCTGTTACGAACAGAAGGAGTCCAGTATGAAAAGTACCACCTATGCGCTTATTGCTGTCGCCGCGATCGCGGCATTTGCCCTCCTGCGCGAATACTGGTCACATGTGGCAGGTTACTGGCCATATCTGTTATTGCTGGTCTGCCCGCTAATGCATCTTTTCCACGGCCACGGAGGGCATGGAGATCATCAACATCAAGGAAGTGAAAACGATAAAAAAAATTAATCCGGCAGACGGGGCCGCGTCGCGGCCCCGTTATCAGTCCAGGTATCGTTCGTAGTCTCTGGCATGCGCAAAGGCATGCTGTTCAAGTTTGTTATCAGCGGGTGCCGCTGCCCGGAACGCCAGTGAGTTAACAGGATTGTTATTGATGACCAGCTCGTAATGCAGATGAGGACCGGATGAACGTCCGCTGTTACCGGATAACGCAATAGCGCCTCCCCGGGTAACCCTGGCCCCTTTAGTAACGAGTATTTTATTGAGGTGGAGATAGCGAGTTTTAACACCGGCTTTTCCTGTTACTTCAACAAAATATCCCATGGTGCTGTTGTATTCGGCCCGGGTGATTTTTCCGTCGATGACGCTGACTATTTTCGTGTTCATGGGCATGGAATAATCAATGCCATTATGGGGACTCACTTTTCCCGATACCGGGTTAAGTCTTGCAGGATTGAAAGGCGAACTGAGTCTTGCTGTGGCCGGTAACGGATAATCGAGACTGCCTTTCCCGGAAGTATCGGAAAGGTTATAGAATTTTTTATCTGATATACGATACGCCGTGTAATTAAATGAACCGGACGTAAATTTATAGGCCACGACACGTGATTTTCCCGCTTTCTTTTGCAGTACGAGTTTTAATGATTCATTTTTTTTCAAATGCCGCAGATTAAACCGGGAAGGCAAGGAGCGCTGAAGAGTAGCGATCTCGTTCGATTCCAGCCCCGAGCGGGTGGCTGAAAAGTAGGCATTTTCTTTTACGACATCGGTAGAATACATTTACTGGAATTCGCCGTTAGCATGAACACTGCGGCGTATGCTAGGGGTTTTCAGGAGGCGTGTCATCTGTCAGTTAATCGGGAGCACCGTTGATGGTCGTCATTTTTGTAACATATCTTGTTTCCCGTTTGCTCCTGAAGCTCTGGGAACTGTATGACCAGCCCGACGGTGATGATTAACGGGACTGAAACAGGTTACGGCAGAGCAATATGGGGCTCATGTCCTGCTACGTAACCCGTCAGTAAAGCCCTGCTGCGCACCTGACGCTAAGCACTAACCCGCCTGCAGTTACCTGGTCGAATACAGCCCGCGAAGCTTTCTTGCCTGCGTCTGATGTGCTTCCGCACCGGCATTATTGACCTGCTCATGCACGAGAGCGGCTTTTTCTCCGGCATTCAGTTCGTTAAAAGAAGAAGACGAGGTCTTTGAATTTGCATCACTGCCGGACAGCATTTTTTTATGTTCCTCAATCATTTTCTGATGCGCATAGGACGCGCTGTTGTTCATAAATGAATGAGCAACAATGGCCCTTTCATGTTCATTCATTTCAGAGAATGAGGGCGTGTTGTTTTTATTAACCCTGTCCGGTAAGTTTTCATGCGTCGAGTAATTCACATGACTGACGGCTGAGGCATTATTAACAAATCGATGTGCTTCATGGGCAATATCACTGGACTGAGCAAAAGCTGCCCCACAAAATAAAGCTGTAAACGCAGTGGTCGTGATTAATATATTCATGTGTAATTACCTTCTGAGGTACATAAAAGATGTCCTTATGATCATATATAAAAATAATCAACCTGTGGGGAAGATGACGTAAATGTAATACAGCTATGTACATTACACGATTGTAATGAATTTGTTTCTTAAGGTGTGCTAGATTCATTTCATTGTAAGTGGATGAACCAGTAATTTAATTTAAATCGGTTCTCGAATTCTGTCAGTAACCATACTTTAAATAAGGGAATGCGCATGCTGTTGAAAACGTCTCGACGAACTTTCCTGAAGGGGTTAACCCTCTCTGGCGTAGCCGGAAGTCTTGGCGTATGGAGTTTCAATGCGCGTTCCAGTCTGAGCCTGCCAGTTGCCGCATCCCTGCAGGGTACTCAGTTTGACCTGACCATTGGTGAAACGGCCGTCAATATCACGGGCAGTGAGCGTCAGGCCAAAACAATCAATGGAGGCCTGCCGGGGCCCGTTCTTCGCTGGAAAGAAGGTGACACCATTACCCTGAAGGTCAAAAACCGTCTTAATGAACAGACGTCCATTCACTGGCACGGCATTATTCTTCCGGCCAATATGGATGGTGTTCCGGGGCTGAGTTTTATGGGCATAGAGCCTGATGATACCTACGTTTACACCTTTAAGGTTAAGCAGAACGGGACTTACTGGTACCACAGCCATTCCGGTCTGCAGGAACAGGAGGGGGTATACGGTGCCATTATCATCGATGCCAGGGAGCCAGAACCGTTTGCTTACGATCGTGAGCATGTGGTCATGTTGTCTGACTGGACCGATGAAAATCCTCACAGCCTGCTGAAAAAATTAAAAAAACAGTCGGATTACTACAATTTCAATAAACCAACCGTTGGCTCTTTTTTCCGCGACGTGAATACCAGGGGGCTGTCAGCCACCATTGCCGATCGGAAAATGTGGGCTGAAATGAAAATGAATCCGACTGACCTCGCGGATGTCAGTGGCTACACCTACACCTATCTCATGAACGGGCAGGCCCCGCTGAAAAACTGGACCGGACTGTTCCGTCCCGGTGAAAAGATACGCTTACGGTTTATCAACGGCTCGGCAATGACCTATTTCGATATCCGTATCCCCGGGCTGAAAATGACGGTCGTGGCTGCAGATGGCCAGTATGTAAACCCGGTTACCGTTGACGAATTCAGGATTGCCGTTGCCGAAACCTATGATGTCATTGTGGAGCCTCAGGGTGAGGCCTATACCATCTTCGCACAATCCATGGACAGGACCGGTTACGCTCGAGGGACACTGGCCACGAGAGAGGGGTTAAGTGCTGCCGTTCCCCCCCTCGATCCCCGTCCTCTGTTGACCATGGAAGATATGGGTATGGGGGGAATGGGACATGATATGGCAGGAATGGACCACAGCCAGATGGGAGGCATGGATAACAGCGGAGAGATGATGTCTATGGACGGTGCTGACCTTCCGGATAGCGGGACATCCTCCGCGCCCATGGATCACAGCAGCATGGCCGGTATGGATCATTCCCGGATGGCCGGAATGCCGGGTATGCAAAGTCATCCTGCGTCAGAAACGGATAACCCACTGGTTGATATGCAGGCGATGAGCGTCTCTCCGAAATTAAATGATCCGGGTATTGGTCTTCGAAATAACGGAAGAAAGGTTCTCACGTACGCGGATTTGAAAAGCCGCTTTGAGGATCCTGACGGACGTGAACCTGGCCGTACCATAGAACTGCATTTAACCGGCCACATGGAAAAGTTTGCCTGGTCATTTAACGGAATCAAGTTTTCAGATGCCGCACCGGTGCTGCTGAAATACGGTGAGCGGCTCAGGATCACGCTGATCAACGATACCATGATGACTCACCCCATTCACCTACATGGTATGTGGAGCGATCTGGAAGATGAAAACGGTAATTTCATGGTTCGTAAACACACAATAGATGTTCCCCCTGGTACAAAACGCAGTTACAGAGTGACAGCAGATGCGCTTGGCCGCTGGGCGTATCACTGCCATTTGCTCTATCACATGGAAATGGGAATGTTTCGTGAAGTCCGGGTGGAGGAATGATGCGAATGAAGAGAAATTTGAAGGCCATACCTGTTCTGGTCGCCGGTTTGTTTACCTCACAGCTTTCTATTGCGGCGGGCTCCGTCTCTGCAGATCCCCACGCCGGGCACGACATGTCTGCCATGCAGATGCCAGCAGATGAGAATTTCACTGAGATGACGTCAATGGAGCCCATTGTAACTGAGAGCAGAACGCCAATTCCGCCTGTTACCGATGCCGACCGGAAGGCTGCATTCGGCAATTTACAGGGGCATGCGATTCACGACAGTGCGATTAATTATCTGGTTCTGCTGGATCAACTGGAATGGCAACGGTCGGATAACACCAACAATTTCAGCTGGAGTGTTAACAGCTGGATTGGAGGCGACACAGATCGGATTTGGCTAAAGAGTGAAGGTGAACGAAGCAATGGGGAAACGGAGGCGGCTGAAGCGCAGTTACTCTGGGGACATGCGGTTGGCCCATGGTGGGATTTGGTTGCGGGTGTCAGGCAGGATTTCAGACCTGCTTCTGCCCGGACCTGGGCTGCTGTCGGTTTTCAGGGGCTGGCACTCTATAATTTTGAGTCTGAAATTACGGGTTTTGTCAGTAATGGCGGAAAAGCAGCCCTTCGTCTGGGAGGAGAATACGACGTTTTACTGACTAACCGGCTCATACTCCAGCCATCCTATGAGGTGAATTTCTACAGTCAGGATGATGAATCGCGGGGTCGCGGCAGGGGACTGACTGACACAGAGCTGGGGCTCCGGCTGCGCTATGAAATACGCCGTGAGTTTGCACCCTATATAGGCGTTTCCTGGAATCAACTTTACGGGAAAACATCCGATATGGCGAAAAGAGAAGGTGAGAAAGACCATCAGGTAGTATTCCTGGCGGGAGCCAGAATCTGGTTTTAACGCACTGATATAAAACACTCAACTAAACAGGTAAATAAAATGTCGATTTTAAATAAAGCCATTCTTACAGGTGGCCTCGTTATGGGCGTTGCTTTCTCTGCTATGGCCCATCCGGAATTAAAAAGCTCTGTGCCACAGGCTGATTCAGCCGTAGCGGCCCCGGAAAAGATTCAGCTTAATTTCTCGGAAAATCTGACCGTGAAATTCTCAGGTGCAAAATTAACGATGACGGGTATGAAAGGCATGTCATCACATTCTCCGATGCCGGTCGCGGCAAAAGTGGCGCCAGGCGCTGACCCTAAATCGATGGTCATTATTCCGCGAGAGCCTTTACCCGCTGGCACTTATCGTGTTGACTGGCGCGCGGTTTCTTCAGATACGCACCCTATTACCGGTAATTACACCTTTACAGTGAAGTAATATTATGAACGACCTGATTATGATTGTTATTCGTTTTCTTCTTTATCTGGATTTGATGGTAATATTTGGATTGCCATTTTTTCAGATATATGGAATAAGCGGTGTCAGACATGAAACCTATAACCTGACTAATTTCAGGTCGTTTATAACCTTTGCTGTTGTTACAGGCATCATTCTTACTGGCATTAATATGCTCCTGGTATCTAATGCCATGAGTGGAGTAACTGACCTCAGAGAATTATCCATCCATGTTATCGAGATGGTGATAGAAGAAACTGATGTGGGTATTAGCTGGATTGTCAGGCTCTGTGCCCTGTTTACCACACTCGGTGCTTTGTTCCTTTACACTAATAAGAGAGTATTGTCCTGCCTGCTGATGACGATGAGTGGGGGCGTGGCGCTGGCTACACTTGCCTGGGGAGGACACGCCGTTATGCATGACGGTCTGCATTACTATCTCCATTTACTGAGCGATCTGACCCATCTCGGCGCTGCAGGTGCCTGGACAGGTGCTCTGGTTGCATTTGCTATCCTGCTGATGCGCAGAAACGAGCATAATGCACAGAGCGTCATTGTGATATCTGACTCCCTGGCAAAATTTGCCACGGCAGGAACGGTGATTGTTGTAGCCCTGATCCTGAGTGCGCTGGTCAACTATCTGTATATTGCTGAGGGTAACTTAACTCCCTTATTCAACAGTTCCTGGGGGAGGATATTGCTTGCCAAGACGGCTCTGTTTGTTCTGATGCTTCTTCTGGCTGCAGCAAACCGGTTTCACCTGGGTCCCCGGCTTGAAGTTATGGTCAGGGAAGGGAATTATGATCGCAGCGTTGCCCTGATGCGAAACAGCATCCTGACAGAATTCGTTGTTGCGATTATCATTCTGGGCGCCGTAGCGTGGCTTGGAATGCTTGCTCCGTCTCAGATCAGCTAGGGGACAGCCAAAGCTCATGCGTGAGATTTTTACTTTCATATCAGCGAGTTGACCATGCAGCGTATTTTAATCGTTGAAGACGAACAAAAAACAGGTCATTACCTGCAGCAGGGACTGGTTGAGGAAGGCTATCAGGCCGATCTCTTTAATAATGGCCGCGATGGTCTCGGGGCCGCGTCGAAGGGACAGTATGATTTGATAATACTGGACGTGATGCTGCCTTTCCTCGACGGGTGGCAAATCATCAGCGCACTGAGGGAGTCCGGGCACGAAGAACCGGTCCTGTTTTTAACCGCAAAGGACAACGTGCGGGACAAAGTGAAAGGACTGGAGCTTGGCGCAGATGACTACCTGATTAAGCCCTTTGATTTTACGGAGCTGGTTGCACGTGTAAGAACCCTACTGCGCCGGGCACGCTCGCAGGCCGCAACAGTCTGCACCATCGCCGATATGACCGTTGATATGGTGCGCCGGACCGTGATCCGTTCGGGGAAGAAGATCCATCTCACCGGTAAAGAATACGTTCTGCTTGAGTTGCTGCTGCAACGCACCGGAGAAGTGTTACCCAGGAGTCTTATCTCGTCCCTGGTCTGGAACATGAATTTTGACAGTGATACGAATGTGATTGATGTCGCCGTGAGACGTCTGAGAAGTAAAATTGATGATGACTTTGAGCCAAAACTGATCCATACCGTTCGCGGTGCCGGATATGTCCTGGAGATCAGAGAAGAGTGAGGTTCAAAATTTCCCTGACCACACGCCTGAGCCTGATTTTTTCTGCGGTGATGCTTACGGTATGGTGGTTATCAAGTTTTATCCTGATTAGCACCCTGAATGGCTATTTCGATAATCAGGACCGCGATTTTCTGACAGGTAAACTTCAGCTCACCGAAGAGTTTCTTAAAACAGAGACGTTCAGGAACAAAACGGATATTAAGTCATTATCAGAAAAAATAAACGATGCGATGGTGGGGCACAATGGCTTATTCATTTCTATAAAAAACATGGAAAATGAAAAAATTGTTGAGCTCTATGCCAACAATTCTGTTGTTCCAGCGGTCCTGCTTAACAAGTCGGGTGATATTCTCGACTATATGATCCAGACGGAAGAAAATAACACCGTGTACCGCAGTATCTCGCGGCGGGTTGCCGTGACGCCGGAACAGGGTAAAAGCAAACATTTCATCATTACGGTTGCCACGGATACTGGGTATCACACCCTGTTTATGGACAAACTCAGTACCTGGCTGTTCTGGTTCAATATCGGTCTGGTCTTTATTTCTGTTTTTCTGGGCTGGCTGACCACACGTATTGGTCTGAAACCGTTACGGGAAATGACCAGTCTGGCTTCCTCCATGACCGTACACAGCCTGGATCAGCGTCTTAATCCCGATCTGGCTCCGCCGGAAATCTCTGAGACCATGCAGGAGTTCAATAATATGTTCGATCGCCTGGAGGGGTCATTCCGGAAACTGTCAGATTTCTCGTCTGACATCGCGCATGAGCTGCGCACGCCAGTCAGTAATCTGATGATGCAGACGCAGTTTGCACTGGCTAAGGAAAGGGATGTTTCGCATTACCGCGAAATTTTATTCGCTAACCTGGAAGAACTGAAAAGGTTGTCACGAATGACCAGTGACATGCTTTTTCTGGCACGTTCAGAGCATGGTCTGCTGCAGCTGGATAAACATGATGTGGATCTGGCAGCCGAACTGAATGAATTACGTGAGTTATTCGAGCCCCTGGCAGACGAAACAGGAAAGACAATCACGGTTGAAGGAGAGGGCGTTGTTGCCGGAGACAGCGATATGCTGCGACGTGCTTTCAGTAACCTGCTTTCCAATGCAATCAAGTATTCTCCCGATAACACCTGTACAGCGATACACCTTGAGCGTGACAGTGACTGTGTGAACGTGATGATTACGAATACGATGTCCGGCCAGGTTCCCGCTAATCTGGAACGTTTGTTTGACCGGTTCTATCGCGCAGACTCATCAAGGTTCTACAACACGGAAGGCGCGGGGCTGGGATTATCAATTACAAGGTCGATCATTCATGCTCACGGCGGCGAGCTGTCAGCAGAACAGCAGGGGCGGGAAATTGTGTTCAAAGTGCGCCTGTTAATGGATTAATCCCGTTGTTCAGGAGAAACCTGGAAGGTGACAAAATTGTCATCATTCAGTCACGCGATAAACAGAGGCGGTTTTTTATAATTATTCATAAATCAGGAGCAGCGTGATAACACAATCACCTGGTTCCTGGAGTGATGATTAACCCGCCCTGAGATCAACTGCTTTCTCTGTTATAAGCCATTGATTGTTTGGGTATGTAAACACCGGAGACCCAACCATGAAAAAGATTCTCGTATCATTTGTTGCCATTATGGCTGTCGCTTCATCCGCCATGGCTGCAGAGACAATGAACATGCATGACCAGGTAAATAATGCCCAGGCGCCTGCCCATCAGATGCAGTCATCCGCTGAAAAAAGTGCAGTTCAGGGGGAGAGCATGAAAATGATGGATATGAGCGGTCACGATCAGGCCGCTATGTCCCATGAAATGATGCAAAACGGCAATTCTGCCGCCCATCAGGACATGGCTGAAATGCATAAAAAAATGATGAAAGCCAAACCTGAGAACACCCAAGAAACTGCTAAGCCATTTTCCGAAATGAGCGAGCATGAGAAAGCCGCTGTTGTGCATGAGAAGGCGAATAATGGCCAGTCTTCCGTTATTCATCAGCAAGAGGCGGAAAAGCATCGCAGCCAGATCACCCAGAATTAACCCGCAGCTCCACTTGTCAGACCCTCATTTGACGCCGAAGTCACTGGCTTACGCTCCCGTCCGGGAGCGTTTTTTTATAAGCGAAATGAATAATAATGAAAGAGTCCATACACAATGTTTTTTTTGGTCATGTCGACCTCACAATTAACTTATATTGTTTGAGAATCCTGTTCCCCGGTCATCTCCAGGGTGCATGTCGCGCCGTATCCTGAGACTGGCTGAGAATACGAATGTGAATCGCCACGGGTTTAACAGACACCTCAGAGTCATTTAAGATGGCTTAAAGAGAGGTGCCCATGAGCGGTAAGCGTTATCCCGAAGAGTTTAAAACTGAAGCAGTCAAACAGGTTGTTGATCGCGGTTATTCTGTTGCCAGCGTTGCAACACGTCTCGATATCACCACCCACAGCCTTTATGCCTGGATAAAGAAGTACGGTCCGGATTCTTCCACTAATAAAGAACAGTCAGATGCTCAGGCCGAGATCCGCCGTCTCCAGAAAGAGCTGAAACGGGTTACCGACGAACGGGACATATTAAAAAAAGCCGCGGCGTACTTCGCAAAGCTGTCCGACTGAGGTACGCCTTTATCCGTGACAACTCCTGTTGCTGGCCTGTTCGCCTGCTCTGTCGGGTGCTGGATGTTCATCCCAGTGGTTTTTACGCCTGGCTTCAGCAGCCGCATTCACAACGCCATCAGGCAGACCTGAGACTGACAGGACAGATTAAACAGTTCTGGCTGGAGTCGGGATGCGTCTATGGTTATCGCAAAATCCATCTGGATCTGCGTGACAGCGGGCAACAGTGCGGAGTAAACAGAGTCTGGAGACTGATGAAACGTGTCGGAATAAAGGCTCAGGTCGGATACCGAAGCCCGCGGGCACGTAAAAGCGAGGCCAGTATCGTGTCACCCAACAGGCTCCAGCGACAGTTCAATCCGGATGCTCCTGATGAGCGTTGGGTAACGGACATAACCTACATCAGGACCCACGAAGGCTGGCTGTATCTTGCCGTTGTTGTTGATCTGTTCTCACGCAAAATTATCGGCTGGTCCATGCAATCCCGGATGACAAAGGACATTGTCCTGAACGTACTGCTGATGGCTGTATGGCGGCGTAATCCCGAAAAACAGGTGCTGGTTCATTCGGATCAGGGCAGTCAGTACACAAGCCATGAGTGGCAGTCGTTCCTGAAATCACACGGCCTGGAGGGTAGCATGAGCCGTCGCGGTAACTGCCATGATAATGCGGTTGCAGAAAGTTTTTTCCAGTTGTTGAAACGTGAACGGATAAAGAAAAAGATCTACTGAACGCGGGAAGAAGCCCGCAGTGATATTTTTGATTACATCGAAATGTTTTATAACAGTAAGCGTCGGCATGGTTCTAGCGAACAGATGTCACCGACAGAATATGAAAACCAGTATTATCAACGGCTCGGAAGTGTCTAGATTATCCGTGGCGATTCAATCATAACTACCGTTTAAGGCCTCTGATGCTCTCTCAACCTCTCTTAACTGCTTCTGCAATTCATCTATGCCTGTAATTTTGACGCCCATAGCAATCTCCTGCACAAGTGAAATAAACCAGCAAGTACAGGTAGCATGGTGGAGACATGGTGAAATAGATATGAGTCAAAATTCACATAATTTCATCAATCTCCGGGTCTACCGCTTTTCGGATCTAGGGTGAAAAAGTGAGAAGTAAGGATATGTTAAACCTATTCATATGTCCTACATCTGCATATGCTATAACTATACATATACCATGCATCTACATATACTTGGCATATGATGAAGATTTCAGTATTTGAGTATGTTTTTCATTCGACCTGGCGACTCCAGGAACTGGAGGAAATTATGAGAACAGTTTCTATTTTTAAAAACGGCAATAACCGCGCCATCCGTCTGCCTCGTGACATGGATTTTGAGGGGGTGAGCGAGCTGGAGATCGTCCGGGAAGGGGACAGCATCATTCTGCGCCCCGTCCGGCCGACCTGGGGCTCATTCCTGGAGCTCGAAAAGGCAGACCCGGACTTTATGACGGAGCGCGAGGACGTTGTCAGCGACGAAGGACGAGTTAACCTGTGAACAAAATGTATATGCTCGACACTAACATCTGCTCATTCATCATGCGCGAGCAGCCGGAAGCGGTCCTGAAGCGCCTGGAGCAGGCGGTGGTGCGCAACCACCGCATCGTGGTTTCGGCCATCACCTACGCCGAAATGCGCTCCGGCGCCACCGGCCCGAAGGCCTCCCCGCGCCACATTGCGCTGGTTGACGCGTTCTGCGCCCGCCTCGATGCCGTCCTGCCCTGGGATCGCGCCGCGGTGGATGCGACCACTGAGATTAAGATGGCGCTGCGCATGGCCGGCACGCCGATCGGCCCGAACGACACGGCCATTGCCGGACATGCCATTGCGGCCGGCGCCGTACTGGTGACGAATAATGTGAGGGAGTTTGAACGGGTGCCGGGCCTGGTGCTGGAAGAATGGGTAAATTAAAAAAACATTTTCTGAGGTTACGAAAGTCCGCTTCGTGCCCGGGGAGGGCATTATGCATACCAGGTAAGCAAAACCGGAATGCTTCCCCGTGTGGTGCTCTGCATCATGAAAACCTCCTGCCTTTTAACCGGAATGGCTGGTTAAGTGCTTTAGTGGGAACAACCTCTGCCTTCGCAAAGAGGGCCTTAACCGAAAGAAATCTCGTCCGCCCATTTTGTCGCTGCCTGCATGGCCTCGATGACGGAGAACTCACTGATATTCAGCGTATGGCAGATTTCAGAAGCGCCTTCCCAGTTAAACTGTTCATAACACAGAGAAAGAGCCAGTATGTTATAAAGATCTCCTTGATGTTCACAAAGCGCAGCTGAGACAGCATGGGGAACTGATATCTGTTTAATTAAATCTTCCATCGGTACTTCAAGAATAATATCCAACAAGGAGAACAGGCCACACACAAATGCATTACAGGGTAATAAAGCGCGTTCTGTCTGGCGGGCAATCAGTTCACAAAATTTCCCGCGGACCATACTTAAATGATAGCACTCAGAAACGCCAGCCACGCCCGTATTTGCCAGTGCAGCTACCGTAACAAAACGCCTTATCGCATTACATCCCAGATACATCAGCATTTCTTTCAGGGTAAAATTATCTGTTTTCATAATGCCATGCGATTTAAACAGTAAGTTTCTTACATAACGCATTATTTTATAAGACAACGTCAGATCCGTTTTTAGCAGGCTTTCAATAGCTGAAAAATCAGGGACTTCCCTGTTTACCTCCATCATCAGCCTGCACAAAGAGAGCGTATTCTGAGGAAGACATTTATTCTTCATAATCTCGGGCCGGCTAAAGAAATACCCCTGAAAAAAAGAGAAACCCGCGCTCCTGTACAGATCAAATTCTTCCTTCGTCTCCACTTTTTCTGCGAGAAATTCTGTGGCTTTTAACCAATCTTGTTTTACGTTTATATAATGAAGGATATCCTGATAGCTATTTCCTCTTATATCAAATTTAATGACACTGATATACCTGAGGAAGCGATCCCACGAGTCTTTCATCGTGAAATCATCGAGGGCAAGCTGATAGCCTTTGTTATGCAGGTCCTTCACCGCATCGAAGAGCCTTTCATCAGGTATGGCGTTTTCAAGAATTTCGATAACCACATTCTCGTGCGGCAAAGCGTCTCCCAGGCCACTGATGAGCATCTGGTGCGGAACATTGATATAAGCACTATGACTGCAGGCAATGCGGGGAACAGGAATGCACAGAAACTGATCTGATATCACCCGTGAAGTGGCATATTCTGGCGAAACATCAGGAAAAGCATTATTCATACCATCCCTGAAAAGAAGCTCATAAGCGATAGTGCGCATTTCCCGGTCAAAAATGGGCTGGCGTGCAATGTAGGAATACATGTTTATTGTCCACAGATCGGAATTAAGGTTTTAATCAGTTCAAGCTTAACACAGACTATTTCAGCAATAAATGTGATCCGGTGCAAAAATCATGCATAAAAGAACCGGGAATATACGACATCCATATTCCCGGAAAAAAGAATTGATCACTGAGTTGTTACATAACTACATCATGATTGTGTTCGCAAGGATGGCTGCTGTCCAGAGGGAGTAAATCTTTATCCTAAATATTTGACACATTTCAAAGAACCAGAAGTAATGAATACACCTTCACCCTCCGCTATCAGTTGACGCAACTGATTCGAATTATCGTAAATATATTTTAATAAGCTAACAAACCATGATCGGGCTACGTATTAATTATTCCCGATACATCATGAATAAGAATGCAACATTTTTCTGTGAATATTCACGCGTAAAGAGTACTCGTAAACTGCGAAAGTTCTGTATAGTGTGAATACACCTGTCTATTAATGAAATTTATTCGTGCTGTGACCGGAATCATTCAGATCCCGGAGAGGTAAAAACCTGTCCATCCCCGCCATGCTTCCGGCGATCGGATGGCCTGGCTGAACCCGGCCCTGCTGAACGGTTCAGGTTTAAGGTTCCTTTGCGTACTGCAGTGATAACGCCCAGGGCAATACCTGTGAAAGCCTGCCGGCAAAACAGCAAAAACAGAATTTCAGATGGCAGTTACAGAGTTTCACTGTCGTGTAATCAGGGCCTTTCCCTCCATCCGGAATGGCGTACGGCAGCAGGCACAGTGCATCCTCTGACCGCCTGTTGCATAACAGATATTTCACCCCTTTTTCTGACTTGGCCGGATGAATACCTTCCCGTTATGTCAGAATACCCATGGTAATGCGTCTGATGAACAGCAAAGAAAGGCCATATAATCTTAATGAACTTGTCGGGGAAGCTGCCTTCGATGTTCTTTTAACGGCTCAGCCTGTCACGACCGCCTCGATAATTCTTGCATTGCGGGCGCGCATGCTTACAGAACAGAACAGTGAAAGATGTCTCGCCTATCAGGGTGCAATTGACACTCTTACTTCTTACGCAGAAGCAGCCAGTGTTCAGCGATCGCGGAGGAAGAAGGGCATTACCCGTTCACCTGCGGAACAGTTTCCCCCTGTACGGCCAGGTAAATACCGGCACTGACTTCGCTGATCCAGCGGGACAGACGTGAAAGCCCGCCCCCCAATCCTGATGGCATACTCCAGGGAGATATAAACACGTTACGGACAAATCTGAAGAAGACCACAGTGCAGGGCAGTAATGGCGGAAGAACACGCCAGCACTGATGGTTCATTGTGATGTGTCTGCCGGGCCGGCGTTACCGACGAAGATGTCATCAATCTGGCTTCAGACTGACTGTCGTGCCCGGCCATCCTTTTTCAGTTTTTCCGGTAAGGATGTCAGCGGCAGCAACAGGTCATCCCTTCCGTTACTGTTTCTGATCCTCATACTGGTAATCATCAGACGCGGGTTAATATGTAAAACTGCCGGGATGCAACTCAGGAACGGAAGACACAGAGAGTTACGGTTCGTGTTAAAAAATTTAATTCACAGGCGCGATGCATCAAGACCGGCCGCTTTTAGTCTTTCCGCGATTTTCATTATTCTTAGAACTTCACTTCTGAATGATTTATTAATGCCAATGCCTTCACAGATCACTTCACAGTTAAGATGTTTTAATGTGTCGGCATATTTTATTAATTGCAAATTCATTTCTGCCGTTTTAGCGCCGGGAGCAGCGTCGACAATGGCTTTTTGTATTGCAGAATAGACCGGCAAGAGGGTATCCATTACGTCATCCGTCAGTTAAAGGGCTCAACAAAATCACATTGCTGAGCCGAAAAGTATAACAGTGTAATTACTGCTGCCGGCCAGGTTCATAGCGCTGCCGGGACATGACCGCAATGCAGAAGGAAGGCCTTCCTGAGGTCAACAGACCGGAAAAAAAAGCAACCATCCTGACTCCTATCAGTGGTTAAACAGCAGATGTACACCTTTTGTTGCACGTATAACCGGGACAGACTGACGGACTGAGGATAGCAGAAAGGGTAAAGATAACAACACAAAGCCCGACTTCCGGCAGGATGGCAGGAGACGTGGGTCTCGTCGTGTAAGGGTTACAATAGTATGATGCTTTTCACCCGCTCAATAGCAGGACGGATACCATTGCGCCGGAGCCACTGTTGCCCTGACGGGTCATAACATAATTCAAACCGTATGCTAAACTCTGTCACCTTATCCTCAGCCAGGCAAGTTCATGTCTATTACGCGCAGCGGGATTGCTGGTATTTCCTGAACTGCAGAATTAAATACCGGAGCGTTAATTTTGTCAGCCCTTTCTGAACTGTTAATAAGTGAAGTGTGAAGCATTCAGAAAGCGACTCAAGAAAACGCTCATGTACTTCAGGATTCGCCGTCTGAGATGATGGAACGACGCAGCTCATCAGCGGTAAAGATCGGCCATCACATGCCAGGCTTGCCCGCAGGAGCTGGAAACGGGAAGCATGATAAGCGCTCCAGTCAATGAGTATCACAGCACGCGACATTCCCAGCGTCATTTTCTGAGTAATTCGCTGAAAAATGTGGGAAACCTCATTTTGCAAATGAGGATTCCCCAGCAGTCGATCTACACGCTTTATTTTGTTTTTAACTGATGCAGTTCCGGTTAAATGACGTCCGATACTGGTAAGCGTAAGAGAGGAAACATTTATTACAGCGCTGGTTGCCTCAATTAGTGAGTTTTGACGGTAAAGATGCAGAGGTTCCAGTATGTTTTTAAGAAATTTTCGGCATAACGAACGTGCAGGCATAGGGTTATCTCATTGAATTGGTAACACAATCAATAAGATCATAAATCCCAGTGCCTGTCATTTTTTCTGGGGATTCCTCAGGGATTAACCCCGCCTTTCATTATTGCATGCTGTGCTTATTCTTCTGTTGATTAATATTTTTCACTATAAACATTAACCCAAGGTATAACACGAAAGCGATACCTGCAGTCCACATAGCATAATCAGTTCCAGTCATTTTATGGGTTACGGCACCGGCACCAATGAATGCCATAACCTGGACAATAAAAAATAAAAACGGGGTCGCCATAGTCCGCACAGAAAAAAAGCGGGACAACATTTTTGCCATCCAGTATGCCAATAATACAGGTGGCAGTGATTCAGCCAAACTGTTGCTGAAAACAGGCGAAGAAATCAAACTGACCAACACACTTAAAAAAACGTACATCCCCAGACAGTAACAAAAAAAAACACTTTTCTTTCCTAAGAGTTTTAGAGACATTTCATTACCTTTTAGTATTTAAGTAGAGATATTTGTTCTACATGTTTATTTGCATTTAAATTAATCAGGCGCGGTGGTTCATAAATAATTATGATAGATTTTAACCTATATATCCAGACCTATTGTGGGATGCTGCGTGAGACCACTCCAGATATCGTGTATAGCACAGGTCATCCTGCTGAACGGTGATTCATAGGGTACCGCCGGATCTGTCAGATATCGGGACCGACTATATCTCTGATTGCTTCATTTCAAAGGACACACAGGGAACCACTCCGGCTCGCACAGAGCCCACGGAGTCAGAAGCTGTAATGCGCTCATGACCCAGGTGTATCCAGACTGCAGTATCGTACTGAGCGACCAGAATTCACCTGAGGCTGCCGTAAGTAATAGCGTGATTAGAATGAGCATGATGGCCGACGTCATTCCCTCAACCCGGTGATATGACCGCATTGCGGCGTTAATGGGAAGACCCGCCAGCTCCTGATAATCCTGTTCATCCAGAAAACCATATAACTTACTTCGCCAGGTGGTTCTGTTTTTTTCCAGCAACGAAAGGGCATGCCGGTTGATATAGACTGACATCCCGTATGAGATGGCGATATACAGGGCCAGTGCACAAAATGCCAGGGCATATACTTTTTGCTGACCACTAGCATTCAGGGCCTCCAGACTGTAGCGGAGGACCAGCGTACTGATGACCAGGGCCATGTCTTTCCACAATGCGGAGGACAGATCCCGCGACTGTTGAAGAATTTTCTGGGTGTCTTCTGTCAGGCTTTTTCGCAAATCGCCCAGCGATTTCAGGGTGTCTTTTCCTCCTGCCCGGATATGTGCCTTGTAAAGCAGCCTGGCTGACTCCAGTGCAGGGGGAAGTCGATACACAATGCCTTCACAAAACGTGACACCCTCTGGCCATTCTCTGGCCAGTTCACTGGACAGAAAGGTATGTTTAAGCTCACTCATTCCCTTCCAGAAAAATCCATTTTGCCGTTTCCTGAATGACGTCAAAGGCGGAAAGTGCCGCATGTTCTTCTCCAAAAGGGATTTTCCTAGGTGGTTTTCCGGACAGCCCCACCGTTTTTATTTCGGCGGCAAAAAGCTCATTGACGAAACATTTCAACAACTCCCGGCAGGCGAGCGACGTCCAGATTTTCATTGGTACGTCGGTTATTTTGTCTCCGGATACCAGGAGTCAGGGGGCAATGGTATCCGGAGGAAGAAAGTCGGTTGAAAAACACCTGATAATGCTTTTTGTGACGGAGGCTGTCCCGGCAGGGACGTCGGTTTCACTCTCCTCCGGGAGCATCTGTTTCCATGGCACGACTTTCCACTGTTGTGTTTCAAATGATTCGCTGACAAACAGGGCGCAGATACAGCGATACTGACGGAGTCTTGGATCCTGGAGTAAAAACGTGCGCCACCCTTCAAGGGTGAAGAGTCGCAGGATCCCAGGAACCTCATCACTGATGATGGTGATAAAGTGCTTCTGGTCAGGGACTCCCTGACTGGGGTGGATATTATCCCGGCTTTCATCAAAAAAGGCGATCCTGAGATTTTCGGCATCAGCATCTATCACTTCCCCCCATAACTGGAGGGTGTCACTATCCATGGTTCCGGAAATGAACAGTTTCCGTGAGGTTGCTTGCTGATCCTCCGTGATCACCAGATCAGATGCGCGGCGTGAGCGGTCTATTGCCTTACCGATTTTTTCAAGTATCGATATCATCTGTTACCAGCCCTGCAGTCACTATCACTATACGTTTTCGCCCGTCTTCCATCGTCTCAATATCTGGGGCATTATCCTCATCGTAGATAACGATAACGTCTTCCAAGGTTTCCAGTTTTCTTTTCCGTGGCTTAGGGATGTTCTCAGGGACTATCCGGAAAGATTCACCTGAAATTCCTAGGTCTTTTATTTTACGGGTGAAGGATTTGACCAGTGGATGATCTTCTTCCATTGGCCCAAAAATCTGGTTCAGCAGGGAAAGGGGCTCATCGGTGTTAAAATCCTGTGCCCCATGATGTAACGTTTCATAAATCTTGTTAACACCACTGCGTCTGATGTCGTCCGGCAACAGGTCGCGGTGCTTTTTGAAGATATCCTTGAGAGCGGCAACTAATTTGTCGCTGAGGTCAGTTGTACTGTTGACGCGCTGCACCTGCAGAAAACGCTCAAAATAAACGGAGATATTGGTTCGTTTACTGCGATCCCGTACGACAACCTGTCCACCCTGAGTCTCTGCCGTCAGGCGGACCAGGGCAATTTTCTGCATGGCTTCCGCTTTTTTAACGAAACTTTCACGGAAGCGTTCGAGTCTGGGGACCTGAAACTCGTTTCCCTTCGCATCCAGCACGTAACGCACCACATCTTCATTATCATATTTAATGAGCGCAAACAGTTTTTCATCGTTGAGGATGTTAAGTTCAAAAAGAAAGAATACCCCCATACTGGCATTTTTGGTGTGATGATGAGACTGAAAATCGTTTGCCAGAAAGGTTGACTGTTCAGTGAAACAATGGGCGTCATTATCGGCATGGTTCCTGATGAGGCGCAGAATACGCTCGGTATTGGACAATTCCGTAAACCGGAACATGTTGCCGCTTAATGCAGATTTAATCCTCTCCAGAAAAAAATCGACATGTTCAGGCGGTGATATTTCACTGAGCAGCACGGGGATCTCCAGCTCCCTCCAACGACATGGAAAATCATTCGCTTTATTGTCAGTGCATTAATTTCTTCATCCGTTAAAAAACTCATAGTGACATCCCGTTATTTTGCGTCTTATTTTATCGTTAATTGCTGTGACAGGCTTCAATCTGGGTAGTATAAGTAATCACTTGTGCATGCGTAAAATATTCCAGAGCAGGGGGAAGTGCGGTGAATCATTAGCCCTTCTGTGAAGAAATATATACAGGGAAAAGAAAAATAAGGAAACATTCTCCCGGCAGTAATGCCGGGAGAATGGATTATGAGCGTTGTTGTCTGGCGTAATCGAAAGGCGAGACTGGGTTTTCACGGTTTGCATCCAGAAAATCAGCCCACCATTGCAGCATCAGTTTGCGTTCTTCAAGAAACTCCGCCCTGTGAATATAAGCTGCACGTACACCGTTACGTTCCTGATGGCTCATCTGGCGCTCCACTGCATCCCTGGACCATAATCCTGACTCAATCAGTGAGCTACAGGCCATAGCCCTGAAGCCGTGACCACATACATCGACCTTTGTATCGTAGCCCATCAGGCGTAATGCGTTATTCACCGTATTTTCACTCATGGGCTTCCAGGGATTGTGGTCGCCAGTGAAAATCAGTTCATGTTCTCCGCTGATGGTCTGTATCTGCTGCAGAATATCCAGCGCCTGAGTAGAGAGTGGCACCAGATGCTCTGTCCGCATTTTTGAACCACGATGCGAATACTTGACCCCGTCAATAGGTTTCCGCTCTGGAGGAATGGTCCACATGGCTTTCTTGAAGTCGATCTCAGTCCACCTGGCAAAGCGAAGTTCACTGGAACGGATGAAGATAAGCAGGGTAAGATTAGTTGCCAGTCGTGTGAGAGGTTGGCCTCTGTAAGCATCCAGTCGTTCAAGGAGCTCTGAAATGCGATTTAAGGCGAGAGCAGGGCGGTGCTGGCGTTTCACTGTCGTTAATGCGCCAGCCATATCGACAGCGGGATTATAGCTGATAATGCCGGACTGAGCAGCATAACGCATGATTGCTGTGATTCGTTGCTGGAGGCGGGCAGCTATCTCATATATCTCTTTGGCTTCGGCTGCTTTAACAGGAACAAGCAGGTCTGGCGTTTTCAGTGTGGTGATATCGCGTGAACCGATAAAAGGAAATACATGGGTTTCAAGGCTTTTAAGGGTTTTCTCGCTGTGCGACTCAGACCATTTTTTATTGCTGCTGTGCCATTGCCGGGCGATAGTTTCAAAAGTATGGGTGATATCGGGTACAGACTTCTTTGCTCGCTTTTGTTCGCAGGGGTCAATACCTTCGGCTATTTGCTTCCTGGCACTATCCCGCTTCTCTCTGGCCTCTGACAATGAGATGTCCGGATACACACCAAGAGCAAGCGTTTTTTCTTTGCCAAGGAAGCGATAGCGGAGGCGCCAGTAGCGGGAACCATTGGGATGAACAAGCAAAAACATATTGCCGCTGTCAGCGAGTTTATAAGGTTTTTCATCCGGTTTAGCTGCACGGATTTTAGCGTCAGTGAGCGCCATTGGTGAGGTCTCCTGATAGTAAAAGGGGTATAAATTTTATCGAATCAGACTATACCCTCAGTTGTACCCTCGCAAGGGACTTGATGTGGGTTGAAGTTGATTGAGTTGGGTGGAGTTAAAATATTATAAAGGTGTTGATTTCGGCGGGCTTTGAATGCAAAAACGGACCTCCGTGGAGGTCCGTTGATATGAATTTGGTGCCCGGACTCGGAATCGAACCAAGGACACGGGGATTTTCAATCCCCTGCTCTACCGACTGAGCTATCCGGGCAACGGGGCGCATTAAACCCGATCCGCCTCGCCTCGTCAACGAAATTTCTTCAAATCGTTGCAGACTGCACAATCTATCACCACTTTGCCGATGATGCACGCGAACTCAGGCAAAAAAAGCGGTCCACAGGGCAGAGAGCGGCATCGCAAGTACCAGTGCTGGCAGCATATTTGCTACTGCAAACATTTTGATTCCACAAATCCTTAAGCCCGTCGCCAGCAACAGCACGCCGCCCACTGCGGTGAAATCACCCATCATGGCGGGCGTGGTCAACGGCAAAATCAGCGTGGCGCAGGTGGCGAGCGTCAGTTGAATAATAAGCATCGGTACGGAGATCAGCGCGACGGCAAAACCTAATGAAGTCGCGAATATCACCGCCGTGAAAAAATCGAGAAATGCCTTGGCAATCAGTAGACTCGGGTCGCCGGTCATCCCCTCGCGCATGGCGCCGAAAATCCCGGTACCACTGGCGCAGAACAGAATAATGATGGCCACCAGGCTTTGGATAAAAGATTCGTGGGCATCCAGCGCATGGCTTGCTGCACGGCGTTTTTGCACTACTTTGCGTAAACCGTTCACCGCGCCGCTGATACCGCGCTCCACATAACACAGTTCACCTATCAACGTACCAACCAGCGTTGCAAGCACCATAACGGGCAGATTGACGCATTTAATCACCAGCAGGATACCGATGCCCAGCGAGGCAAGACCAAAGATGGAGGGCATCGAGGAGCGAACCCGCTCCGGTAAACGGTGGCTGAGCAATGCACCAATCGTCCCCCCCAGTAAAACGGCGGCGGCGTTGATATAAGGTCCTGTTAACACGTTTTTTCTCCAGAGATTTTGCGAATACAACTGCATAGTATGCCGCAATGAATCACATTATTATGCCTGATTAATGCGAGTAATAATTGCATTTGGCTTTTGAATATAATCACTTATATAAATTACTAAAAACGCAATTGCATTATGTTGCATTTCGCCTTCGCTTCGTTGGTTGCACCTGCGAAAAAATGATGACATGATTGCGCGAATTTTCTTCTCTACCTCACGGGGACACCTGAAATGACGCAGTTTTTATCGCTCATACAGAGATGCCGCGCCACGCTGCGAACGTGCACCCGTTCAATTTTATCCCATACTTCACTCACCATGCGGTGAGGGTAACGCACGCTCACTGTAGGACAACAGTAAAACCAGAATGTCTCTGTTTTTACTGATGTCTGGCGGTCGGAGCTGGTTCCAGTCAGACACGTTCGTTGGGTAAGGCGCCTGCTTTGCCCGGGGCCTTTTCTTCCCCTGAAACGGGTATCTGTGCTTATGAAAACAATGAAAATTGCCGTCAGCCGCGAGCTGATCTCCATCCTGTCTACCCACCGTCAGATGGTGACGCTGGACAGTACCGATTTTACGGATGTGGCGGCAGTCGTCATTACACTGGCGGAAAGCCGTAGCGGCATTCTGGCCCTGCTCAAACGGACGGGCTTCGACGTGCCGGTATTCTTATTTGACCAGACGTCGGATGAAACGCCGGACGGCGTCACGGCGGTGATCAATGGCAAAGAACAGGACTGGCTGGAGCTGGAAACCGCCGCCTGTGATTATGAAGATAATCTGCTGCCGCCGTTTTTCGATACGTTACGCCAGTATGTCGAGATGAAAAATGACACCTTCGCTTGCCCGGGGCATCAGCATGGTGAGTTCTTTAAAAAGCATCCGGCGGGTCGACAGTTCTACGATTTCTTTGGCGAAAATGTTTTTCGCGCCGACATGTGCAATGCCGATGTGAAGCTGGGCGACCTGCTGATTCACGAGGGGTCCGCTAAGCATGCGCAGAAGTTCGCGGCCAAAGTCTTCAACGCGGATAAAACCTATTTTGTGCTGAACGGCACCTCTGCTGCGAATAAAGTGGTGACTAACGCGCTGCTGACGCGTGGCGATCTGGTACTGTTTGACCGTAACAACCACAAATCCAACCATCATGGCGCGCTGATACAGGCGGGCGCGACGCCGGTGTATCTGGAAGCCTCCCGCAACCCGTTTGGTTTTATCGGTGGCATTGACGAACACTGTTTTGATGAAAAATACCTGCGTGAATTGATCCGCGAAGTGGCGCCGGATAAAGCCAACCAGCCGCGCCCGTTTCGCCTCGCGGTGATCCAGCTTGGCACCTATGACGGCACTATTTACAACGCACGTCAGGTGATCGACAAAATCGGCACCCTGTGCGACTACATTTTGTTTGATTCCGCATGGGTGGGTTACGAACAGTTCATTCCGATGATGGCGGACACGTCGCCGTTACTGCTGGAACTCAACGAGAACGATCCGGGGATTTTCGTCACCCAGTCCGTGCACAAGCAGCAAGCCGGTTTCTCGCAAACCTCGCAGATCCATAAAAAAGATAACCATCTGCGCGGTCAGGCGCGTTTCTGCCCGCATAAGCGTCTGAACAATGCCTTTATGCTGCACGCCTCGACCAGCCCGTTCTACCCGCTGTTTGCAGCACTCGACGTGAATGCCAAAATTCATCAGGGCGAGAGCGGTCGCCGCCTGTGGGCCGAGTGTGTGGAGGTGGGGATCGAAGCGCGTAAGTCGATTATCGCTAACTGCAAAATGATCCAGCCATTCGTGCCGCCGGTCATTGCCGGGCGTCCGTGGCAGGATCATCCGACAGAGATCATCGCTCGCGAACGTCGCTTCTTTAGCTTTGAGCCCGGTGCAAGCTGGCACGGTTTTGAAGGCTACGCGCAGGATCAGTACTTTGTTGATCCCTGCAAACTGCTGCTCACCACGCCGGGTATCGACGCGCAAACGGGCGAATACACGGAATTTGGTATTCCGGCGACGATCCTCGCCAATTACCTGCGTGAGAACGGCATTGTGCCGGAAAAATGCGATCTCAACTCCATTCTGTTCCTGCTGACGCCAGCGGAAAGCACCACGAAGATGGCCCATCTGGTGGCCATGCTGTCGCAGTTTGAGCGCCACATTGAAGACGATACGCCGCTGGCGGATGTGTTACCGACCATCTATAACAAGTACCCGGTGCGTTATCGCGATTACACAATCCGCCAACTCTGCCAGGAGATGCATGACCTTTATGTCAGCTTCGATGTGAAGGATCTGCAAAAAGAGATGTTCCGCAAGGCGAGTTTCCCGGCCATTGCCGTCAACCCGCAGGATGCCCACCAGGAGTATATTCGCGGCAACGTGGAGCTGGTGCGTATCAGCGAAGCGGAAGGACGGATTGCGGCGGAAGGGGCGCTGCCGTACCCGCCAGGTGTGTTGTGCGTGGTGCCCGGCGAAGTGTGGGGCGGGGCGGTGCAACGCTACTTCCTGGCGCTGGAAGAGGGTGTCAATTTGCTGCCAGGCTTTTCACCGGAACTGCAGGGGGTTTACTCCGAGACGGATGCCGACGGGATTAAGCGTTTATACGGGAATGTGTTGAAACAGTCCTCTGCGGCCTGATGCCCTCACCCCGGCCCTCTCCCACGGGAGAGGGAGAAAGGCGCATCGGATTTAACATCGTGCTCGATCGGTCCCCTCTCCATTGAGGATTAGGGTGAGGGGGAAAGGGAGAAAGGCGAGCAGTCCGCTGGCCTGGGCAGGTAGCCCGGATCAGGCGTTTACGCCGCCATCCGGGAGGGTTTGTGAATGGCAGAAACCCCGGATGGCGCTTCGCCAATCCGGGCTACGTCCCGGAGAGGGTGAGGGGAACCCTCGCAACCCCTACACCTCTTCATCTGCCCGGCGATACATCCTGCGTGGATGCCCAATCTTGCCATATTGCATCTCTACCGATAAAAAGCCGGACTCCACACCATGCTCCAGGTAGCGGCGGGCGGTGGTCTTACTTAGCCCCGTCTCCGTCACGACTTCATCAACGGAAAAACAGCGCTCGCCTGCATCGGCAAACAGTGTCTGTACGCGAGAAAGCGTATTCTCCTCAATCCCTTTACTGCCGTTATCCAGCTTGTAGTTCTTCGCCTGCAACTGGTACAGCGAATCCACGTTCTGCTGATCGACGATCTTCCAAACCCGTTGCTGCTCGGTGAACTGGACAAAACGTTCCAGTGACTGGCTCAGACGCTTCCATGACACCGGTTTGAGAATATAGTCAAACGCACCGTTGCGTATAGCCTGGCTACAGGTATCCATATCGCTGGCGGCGGTAATGAAGATAACCGAACAGTTGGCGCGAATGATCATCGGGTCGCTGATTAGCGTAATCCCTTTTCCGTCCGGCAGATAATTATCGAGCAATACCAGTTGCGGTTGCTTACTGGCGAGCTGCGCCTTAGCCTCTGCCAGGCTGGTGGCGATGCCCACCAGCCGCAATCGCGGATGCTTGCCAATAAGTTCCGCATGGAGCTGCGCCAGCTCATTTTCGTCTTCTACTATCAGCACATCTATCTGTTCATGTCGCATAATTCTGATCTTCCAGAGTCGGAGCGGGGCGTAGTATCTGACCCGTTTCCGGAATAAATAAAGAGAAAATCGTTCCACGCGGCGCGTTATCAGAAACTTCAATGGTGCCGTCCACCTGCGTGACATAGCTGGAGATCAGATACAGGCCGATACCATGATCGCCATTGCGTTTCGTCGTCATGCCCCGGTCAAAAATGCGATCCCGGATGGACGGATCAATCCCGACGCCGCGATCCGCCACTTCAATAATCAGCTCGCGTTCATTTTGCAGGATCAGGACCTCGACCGGCTCATGAGGCAACCTGGCGCGTTGCGTTGCTTCAATGGCGTTATCCAGCAGGTTACCAATAATCGATATCAGTTCGGCTTCCACCAGCAGGTGCGCGGGGCGCGACATCCGGCAGCCAGGGTCGAAAACCAGCTCCACGCCTTTTTCTCTGGCGCGGGCCGCTTTGCCCAGCAGCAAACCGCACAACGTCGGGGAGCTAAAACGTGACGAAATAAAGTCGAGCAACTCCTGCGCATGTTCCGACTGGGCCTGAAGATAACGTATCGCCTCGTCGTAGCGTTCCATATGCAGCAGGCCGGAAAGCGTCGTCATCCGGTTAAGCTGCTCGTGGCGCATGATGCGCAGGTTATCGACATAACGCTTCACCTGACTTAATTGGGCGCTAAGGCTGTCGATTTCATTGCGATCGCGAAAAGTAATGACCCAGCCTTGTAGCTTATCTTCCAGCATGATGCGCACGCGACTGGCAATGACCGTAGCGTGATTAAAACGGCAGATCTCATCGTGTGTATCTTTCGCCAGCATCGCATCGCGGGAAAAAAAGGGCACTGCCGGAATCACGTCGGTAATCAGTTGCCCCCGCAGTTCACGCGTGGGCTGGCTCAGATTGAGTAAGGTTCTCGCGGCCTGGTTTATTACCTCGATGCGCAGATTGCTGTCGATGGCGATCACCCCTTCGTAAATCGACTCCATCATCGCTTTTTGCTGGCGCACCAGCAGCCCAATTTCGCGCGGCTCCAGTGAAAATATCTGCTTCTTGATACTGCGGGTAAAGAACCACGAAAAGATAAAGAGTGCCGCTAACAGCAGTACGGCGGCTATAAAGATATTGATTGCCTTACCCAGCGTGATGGTATCAAGGTAACTGGTTAGATAACCCACGGAAACAATACCAATCACCTGACCCGCATCATTGAATATCGGTGCTTTACTGCGTAATGAAATACCCAGGCCGCCCTGACGAATAGTGGTCAGGCTTTTGCCCTGCAACACTTCCTGGTTATCGCCCCCAATCAGGGTGGTGCCCACCCGGTCATCATAAACAGAATGAAACAGATGAATGCCTTTATTATCGCCAATAACAATAAAGCTGGCGTCGCTGCGGTCGACGACTTGTTGCATAAATTCTGCAATCGCGGGAATATCTTTTTCAGCAACCGACTTGCGTAAATTCGGAATTATCGCTATTTCTTCTGCTTGTATTTTTGCTCGCGTACTCATTTCCTGATAAAGCTGGCGACCGATATCGATATAATAATAACCACCCAGTAAGATGAACAAACCGGAGAAAAACAGCACCAGCGAAATAAAAAGCTTAATCTGGAAAGAAACTTTCATGGTGTGGTACGCACAGAGCAACAAAACCAGTAATGTAACATCTTTCCTGTTGACAGTGGCGAGTTTACTGGAAACTTGTGATCCCTTGCACATCAGGCACTGACTGGCGATGCGAAAGAAACAAAGATTTTCTGGAAATGTTATTAACTTGTATTTTTATTTAAAAAAACCATAAAAACCACGGAAATAATTACGGCATTAATCACACTAAATAAAAGAAACCATAAAAACCATAGGTGCCATTAAAACTTCGGTTTTATTATGCTGTGCCTCACATAACGTAAAAACATGGCCCTTTAAGCTAAAAATGCAAAATAACCAAGGGGCTTAATTATGAGCACAACTGACGATTCTTTTTCTATTACCTCTGAGTCACTATCGATTCAAAAACCATCTTTGAAAGACAGATGGTGGCACATTATGGATACCTGGAAAGTCGGGATTATTCCATTGCCGTTGTTTTTACTGGCTGGTGTATTAATCGCCATTGATTGCCTGGGTGGTAAATTACCCAGCGATATCGTGGTGATGGTCGCCACGCTGGCGTTTTTCGGCTTCGCCTGTGGTGAGTTCGGTAAACGTCTGCCGATTGTCGGTAAACTGGGCGCGGCGGCGATTTGCGCCACCTTCATCCCTTCCGCAATGGTCTATTATGGCCTGTTGCCGGACGTGGTCGTTGAGTCCACCACCAAGTTCTACAAATCCACCAACATTCTCTACCTTTACATCTGCTGCATTATTGTCGGCAGTATTATGAGCATGAATCGCACCACGCTGATTCAGGGCTTCCTGCGTATTTTCTTCCCGATGCTGTGCGGTGAAATCGTCGGCATGTTGGTAGGGATGGGCGTGGGGCTGCTGCTGGGTCTCGAACCGTTCCAGATCTTCTTCTTTATCATTCTGCCAATCATGGCGGGTGGTGTGGGTGAAGGCGCTATTCCGCTTTCTATCGGTTACGCCACGATTCTGCATATGGATCAGGGCGTCGCGCTGGGTCGTGTCTTACCAATGGTGATGCTTGGCGGCCTGACGGCGATCATTATCTCCGGCTGTCTGAACCAACTGGGTAAACGCTTCCCGCACCTGACCGGTGAAGGCCAGTTGATGCCTAATCGTGATAACACCGATGAGAAAGCCCCTGCTGCGCCTGCGTTCAGCGGTAAAGCTGACGTCACCACTATCGCCTCCGGCGCGCTGCTGGCGGTGCTGCTCTACATGCTGGGTATGCTGGGCCATAAACTGATTGGTCTGCCGGCGCCGGTTGGCATGCTGTTTATGGCGGTGCTGGTCAAACTGGTTCACGGCGTATCGCCGAAGATCCTCGAAGGTTCTCAGGTTGTTTACAAATTCTTCCAGACCTCTGTGACTTATCCAATCCTCTTCGCGGTGGGCGTGGCTATCACCCCATGGCAGGAGCTGGTACACGCCTTCACCATCACTAACCTGCTGGTGATTGTCAGCACCGTGTCCGCGCTGGTCGCCACGGGCTTCTTCGTAGGTAAAAAAATCGGTATGCATCCGATTGATGTCGCCATCGTCTCCTGCTGTCAGAGCGGGCAGGGTGGCACCGGGGATGTTGCCATCCTCACTGCAGGTAACCGTATGAGCCTGATGCCGTTCGCACAGATTGCTACCCGTATCGGCGGCGCGATCAACGTCTCGGTATCACTGCTGGTTCTCGGCAACTTCCTCGTCTGATTCATGTGTTACAGGAACTGATATGAAACTCGCAAGCTTTGTCCATCAGGGGATCCGCAGTTACGGGATCGTGAAGGCGGATGGTGTGATCAATCTGGGACGCCGTCTGGGCGATCGTTACAGCGATTTGAAATCGTTGCTCGCCGCCAACGCGTTAAATGAAGCGCAACAGCTGTCTGGCGAAACGCCGGATCTGAGCTTCGACGCGCTGGAATTTTTGCCGGTGATTGATAACCCAGGGAAAATTCTTTGCGTCGGCATGAACTACGCCGACAAACGCAAAGAGTTCGACCAGCACAATCCGGCGCCAACGCTGTTCGTCCGTTTTGCTGATTCGCAAACCGGCCACCAGACCCCGGTACTCAAACCGCGTCACTCCAGCGAGTTTGATTACGAAGGTGAACTGGCGGTAATCATTGGCAAAAGCGGAGAGAACATCTCCCGTGAAGCGGCATTAAGCCACGTTGGCGGTTACAGCTGCTATATGGACGGTTCTGCACGCGACTGGCAGCACACCTGGTTTACCGCCGGTAAAAACTGGCGTCAGACCGGTGCTTTCGGTCCGTGGATGACCACGGCTGATGAGATTCCGGATCCGCACAGTCTGGCGATCCGCACCTGGCTGAATGGCCGTATGGTGCAGGAAGACAACACCGCCAGCATGATCCACAAAGTGGCGGAGCTTATCGAGTACATCAGTACCTTTACGCGCCTGAATGCTGGCGATGTGATCATCACCGGTTCGCCGGGCGGCGTTGGTAAAAAACGTAATCCACCGCTGTTTATGAACGCGGGCGATCGCATCGAAGTGGAGATCGAGAATATCGGTCATCTCAGCAATGTGATCATGGACGCGCCAGCCTTATCGCTGTCGCCCATGCACTAAGGAACGCGGCGGATTTATGCAAGCACAACCTCCCATTGATTTTCGCATTGCGGATGTCACGAGCGGCGCGCAGCGTTTTGCGCAGATCCGTAATTTGCTCGCGGACAGCGGCTTAGGCATGGACAACGATATCACCACTTTCGTTGAAGCCTGGTCGGGACTCCGGCTGGTGGGTTGTGCGGGCCTGGCCGCCAATGTCATCAAGTGTGTGGCGGTAGATGAAAACCTGCGCGGAGAAAATCTCAGCGCCCGTTTGCTGGCTGAGGTGGAACACCTCGCGCTGTCCCGGGGCCATTTTCATCTGTTTCTCTGCACGCGTCCTTGTAATAAGGAGCGCTTTGCGCACAGCGGATTCTGGCCCATTGCGCAGAGCGGCAACAATGCGGTGTTAATGGAAAATACGCCTTTTGGCATCAGCCGTTACTGCCGTTCATTGCAGCCTTATCGCGTGGAAGGAAAGCGCATTGGCGCCATCGTGATGAACGCCAACCCGTTCACTCTCGGGCATCGCCATCTGGTGGAACAGGCGGCGCATTCCTGCGATCACTTACATCTGTTTGTGGTCCAGGAAGATGCGTCGTTTTTCCCCTTCACCGACCGTCTGGACATGGTACGGGCAGGGGTCGCTCATCTGCCGAACGTGACCGTACATAAGGGATCGGAATACATCATTTCGCGGGCGACATTTCCGGCCTATTTCCTCAAAGAGACCGGCAAGGTGCAACAGGCATGGAGCGAAATCGATCTGTTGATTTTTCGTGACCACATCGCCCCCGCGCTGGGTATTACCCATCGATTTATCGGCTCAGAACCGTTTTGCGATATTACGCGCCAGTACAACCAGACTATGCACCGCCTGCTTGCAGGCGCGGTTGAGGTGGTGGAGATCCCGCGCATCAAAGCCACGGGCAATGCCATCTCTGCCTCGGAAGTTCGCCGTCTACTCAAGACGCACCAGTTTTCCCGTATTCGGGAAATAGTACCGGATACCACTTTCGTGCATCTCGAAACGCACTACAGCGCGGAAGTCGCTTAAAAAACTCAGGAAATAAATTATGAAAATTGTTAGGGAGGCGCTGGCCGGGACTATGGAGTCCAGCGACCTGATGGTGAAAATAGCCCCCGCTGATGGCGAGCTGGACATCGTCATCCACAGTGAAGTGATTAAGCAGTTTGGCGATCAAATTCGCCATGTGGTCACCACCACGCTGCGTACCATGGAAGTCCACCAGGGACTGATCATTATCGAAGATAAAGGCGCGCTGGACTGTGTGATCCGCGCCCGCCTACAGAGCGCGGTATTACGCGCCAGTGACAGTGACAATATTGACTGGGAGAAACTGCAATGAGAAAGCTTCGTCGTAGCATGCTGTTTCTACCCGGCGCCAACGCCGCCATGCTCTCCAACTCGTTTATTTACCGCCCGGACTCTATCATGTTTGACCTGGAAGATGCCGTGGCGCTGCGTGAAAAAGACACAGCGCGTCTGCTGGTCTTTCATGCGCTGCAACACCCGATGTATGAAGATATCGAAACCGTTGTCCGTATTAACCCGCTTAATACCCCGTTTGGCCTGAAAGATCTGGAAGCCGTGGTACGTGCCGGGGTGGATGTCGTACGTCTGCCGAAGACCGACACGCCGGAAGATATTTACGAACTTGAACGCCATCTTGAACGCATCGAAATGGCCTGCGGGCGTGAAATCGGATCCACGAAGGTGATGGCGGCGATCGAATCCGCGATCGGCGTTATCAATGCCGTGGCGATCGCGCGCAGTTCTCAGCGCCTGATCGGCATCGCGCTGGCCGCATTTGACTATGTGATGGATATGCAAACCGAGCGCGGCGACGGTACCGAGTTGTTTTATGCCCGCTGTGCAGTACTGCATGCGGCACGTGCCGCCGGGATCGATGCCTTTGACGTGGTGTGGTCGGACGTAAATGATGAAGCCGGTTTCCTGCGCGAAGTCGATCTGATCCGCAAAATGGGCTTTAACGGCAAGTCGCTGATCAACCCGCGTCAGATCGATCTGCTGCACAACGCCTATGCGCCAACGCAGCACGAAGTGGATCACGCGAAATTAGTGATCGAAGCGGCAGAAGAGGGCGAACGCAACGGGCTGGGCGTGGTGTCGCTGAACGGTAAGATGATCGACGGCCCCATTATTAATCATGCGCGAATGGTGCTGGAACGTGCCGCCGCGTCCGGCGTGCGTCGGTAAGGACAGAACAATGAATCAGACAGAGCTTCTCCACGTTAACTTTCCGCATCTGCGCGATTTAAAACCGTTCGATAGCGCCCATGCCAGCACGCCGTGGCTTGCCGATCTCGACAGCAAACATAACCGCAAATTATGCGCCTCCCTGGAAGACGCCATTGCCCGCAGTGGCCTGAAAGACGGCATGACCATTTCGTTCCACCATGCGTTTCGCGAAGGCGATCGGGTGATCAACAACGTGGTGGAAATCCTGGCGCGACTGGGCTTTAAAGATCTGACGCTGGCCTCCAGCTCGCTGATGACCTGTAACGAAAGCCTGATTGAGCATATCAAAAACGGCGTTATCACCCGCATCTACACCTCCGGCATGCGCGGCAAGCTGGCGGATGCGATCTCTCATGGCCTGATGGCGGAACCGGTACAAATCCACTCACACGGCGGCCGTGTGAAACTGCTGCAGGATGGCGAGCTGAATATCGATGTCGCCTTCCTCGGCGTACCGTGCAGCGACGAGTTTGGTAACGCCAACGGTACACAGGGTAAATCCTGCTGCGGTTCGCTGGGTTATGCCATGGTCGATGCGCAATTCGCTAAAAAAGTGGTGTTGCTGACCGAAGAACTGGTGCCGTTCCCGAACATGCCGGCCAGCCTGGTACAGGATCAGGTGGATTACATCGTCCAGGTCGAGAGCGTAGGCGACCCGGCGAAAATCAGCGTTGGTGCGGCGCGTGTGACCAGCAACCCGCGTGAACTGATGATTGCCCGTTATGCGGCGGATGTTATTGAGCATTCCGGCTATTTCAAAAATGGCTTCTCCATGCAGACGGGTTCCGGCGCGGCTTCAACGGCCTGTACACGTTTCATGGAAGAGAAAATGGAGCGTCGCGGCGTAAAAGCAAGCTTTGCGCTGGGCGGTATCACCGGTGGTCTGGTGTCTCTGCATGAAAAAGGTCTGGTAGCAAAACTGCTGGATACGCAATGCTTTGACAGTGAGGCGGCAGCGTCACTGGCGCGTAACCCGAACCACGTGGAAATCTCCACGAACGTTTACGCCAATCCAGGCAGCAAAGCGGCCTGCTGTGACCAACTGGACATCGTTATCCTCAGTGCGCTGGAAATCGACGTTGACTTCAACGTCAACGTCATCACCGGCTCCGATGGCGTGATGCGCGGCGCGTCCGGCGGCCACTGCGACGTTGCTGCGGCAGCCAACTTGACGATTGTCGTGGCGCCGCTTCTGCGCAGCCGTATTCCGACCGTGGTAAAACGCGTCACCACGCTGCTGACGCCGGGTGAAAGCATTGATGTGCTGGTTACCGACCACGGGATCGCCGTCAACCCGGCTCGCCCGGAAATCCGCGAACGCCTGGTGAATGCCGGGCTGAAAGTGGTGGATATCGAGGCACTGTACGCGCGTGCGATCTCGCTGACCGGCGCGCCGAAACCCATTGAATTCACCGACCGTATCGTCGGCGTGATTCGCTATCGTGACGGCAGCGTGATTGACGTTGTGCGTCAGGTGAAGGAGTAACATCTCATGACATTACTGACGCCCGTAAGAGCGGGCGTCAGCCTTGAAGCGCTGCTGACGGCAAAAGAAAACCGCGCGGCGCGTCAGGCTGACTGGCTCACTCATTATCACCATCCGGTTATCTCCCTGACGCTGGTTACTCCCGGCGCGCAGAAAGACAGTATTCGTTATCGTAATACCATGGGCGTGGCGCTACAGGCGTGCGATCAACTGCTGTGGCAGAACCACTGGCCGGTATTGGATCGCCAGGTACTGTGGTTGCCGACCGGTGCGGAAGCCCTGTGGTGCGTTGACCATGCGGCGGCGGAAATTAAAGCCCAGTGTATTGAACTGGAACAGACGCATCCGCTTGGCAGACTGTGGGATTTTGATGTGATATGCCCGAAAAACGGCCAGGTGGGACGTCAGTCGCTGGATCTCAGTACCCGACGCTGCCTTGTCTGCGATGAGCCTGCTCACGGTTGCGCCCGTTCGCGCCGTCATCCTATGGAAGAGGTCGTGTCACGCGTGGAGACCCTGATCGATGGCTGGTTCGCTCGCGACTAAACTCGCCCGTTTTGATGTCTGGGCGCTGGCCGCCACGGCACTGCGTCTGGAAGTTAATCTCACCCCCAAACCGGGGCTGGTGGACAGGGCGAATAACGGTTCGCACAGCGATATGGATCACGCGCTGTTTTTACGCAGTATCGACGCCATCACCCCCTGGTTTCGCGTCTTTGAAAAAGCCGGTTTCGAGTATGCTTTAAAACCCGCCAGCGAGCAGTTGCGCTTATTGCGCCCGGCAGGAATGGCCTGCGAACAGGCGATGTTCGAGGCGACTGACGGTGTTAATACCCATAAAGGCGGTATCTTTTCCCTGGGCCTGATCTGCTTTGCGGCAGGGCGTTTACGTGGCCTGAACCGTCTGGTCTGCGCACAATCGGTCTGTCAGCAGGTCGCTGAAATCTGTAAAGGGCTGGTGGCACGGGAGCTGGCTTCCCGCACGCATGCGGCAACGGCCGGTGAAAAACAATATCAACAATTTGGCCTGACCGGCGCGCGTGGTGAAGCGGAGCTGGGCTTTCCCACGGTACGGCAATATGTTCTGCCGTACTGGTATCAGGAGGCGGGGGAGCGGCGTTTTCACCATGCGCTACTGCGTTTAATGGCGATAAATCCCGACAGTAATCTGGTCTCCCGCGGCGGTATCGACGGGTTGTGCTATGTACAGGAATATGCGCAGACGCTGTTAACAAACGGCTGGAACATTGCGCGCCTGCAGGAGATGGATAAGGCCTTAATCAGCCGTAACCTCAGCCCCGGCGGTAGCGCCGATCTGCTGGCGGTCTCTTATGTGCTGGCAACTCTGGGGTAGCGGCAGACGCTAATCGCCAGCCATAAAAAAGCCCGGTGGCATAACGCGCACCGGGCAGGCATTAAATTTGTCAGGCTTACGCTTTCTGCGCTACGCCAGCCGCTTGCGGCACATGTTTGTATTTGAACATCGCCATAAACGCAAAGGCCAGAACCACGGAATAACCGGCGAAAATCAGCCACACGGTTTTCCAGTCGGTTGCGCCGGCAACGGTGTACATCTCAACCACTTTACCGCTCGCCATACCGCCGAGGATACAGCCGAAGCCGTTGGTCATCATCAGCAGCATGCCCTGCGCACTGGCACGAATAGCCGGGTTCACTTCTTTTTCTACGAACACTGAACCGGAGATGTTGAAGAAGTCGAACGCACAGCCGTAAACGATCATGGAGAGAACCAGCAGGACGGTACCGAATGGGGTCGGATCGCCATAGGCGAACAGGCCGAAACGCAGCATCCACGCAACGATACTCATCAGCATCACGTTCTTGATGCCGTAGCGGCCCAGGAAGAACGGAATCGCCAGGATAAAGACGGTTTCTGAAATCTGCGAGATGGACATCAGCACGGAGGCGTGCGTCACGATAAAGCTATTCGCGAACAGCGGATTTGAGTCGAAGCTGTGCAGGAAGGTGTTACCAAACATATTGGTAATCTGCAGTTCCGCGCCCAGCAGCATGGAGAAGATAAAGAAAATCGCCATACGTTTGTTTTTGAACAGCGCGAAAGCGTTCAGGCCCAGCATTTCCACCCAGGTCTGGTTTTTCTGGGTGTTGCTTACCGGCATGTGCGGCAGGGTCAGCGAGAACAGACTCAGCAGCAGGGAGAGCGCCGCGCCGATATAGAGCTGCATATAGCTCAGTTCGAAGCCAGAGAAGCTCACCGCCCACATCGCCAGGATAAAGCCGATGGTGCCCCAGATACGAATCGGTGGAAAGTCCGTAACGATGTCATATCCGGCATTTTGCAGACGTGCATAAGAGATTGTGTTGACCAGCCCCAGCGTTGGCATATACGCCAGCGAGTTGAGCAGGATAATCGCAAACATCGCACCCGGCGTGGTCACGCCAGCGGCGATAAACAGGGTAATGGCGCCAACCAGGTGACAGAGGGCGTAAACCCATTTCGCGCTCAGCCATTTATCGGCTACGATACCCAGCAAAGCAGGCATAAAGACCGATGCAATACCCAGGGAGCTATAGACCGCGCCAATTTCTGCACCCTGGAATTTCAGGGTGACGAACATATAAGAGCCCAGCGTAGTCAGCCAGCTCCCCCACAGGCAGAACTGCAGGAAGATAATCACTTTAAGCTGCAGCTTAAGATTCATGTTAGTTTCCTCACCGAAGGAGTCTGATATACCCGTCATACCTCAGGCTGCATGTGCGTTGGCTTTACTCACTCATCTCAGTCACTTACCAGAGTAAGCTCCTGGGGATTCGCTGCGTTGCCGCCTTCCTGCAACTCGAATTATTTAGGGTGTAGATGTTGGAATTAAGACAATTACTGTTGTTATGTGAGGCGATTCTATCATTGAAGCTGGAGCGAGATTGTTACATCCGACATATAAATGCAAACTTGATATGGTTGCAGTCAAATATAGTGACGTTCGTCACATTTATGGGCGGGTTACAGCGACGTTCAAAGGGAATTCTTATCCCCTCCCGTTAAAACGGAAGGGGATAATTACCGCTTACTTCGTGCGACGATAGCTTTTCTGCGCGGTATTCACTTTATAAAGATAGTTACGTGACTCCGCAGAAGGGTGACGTGTGGTCAGGGTGGAATAGACATCGCCTGGCGCCATCGTATTGATGATATTTGCGGCCTGCACTTTGTCGCTGGAGAAGACACGCAGAACGCTACCCGCACCGCCATTGTAAGCGGTGATGACGGCATAACGGCGCGAGGTGGGGTTGGTTATTCCGGAAAGATAGACATTATTCAGCATCGCCAGGTAAGCCGTGCCGGTATCGATGTTGCTTTCCGGATCGAACAGATAGCTGCGACTTGGGGTACCGGATTTGCCCTGCGCGCGGAACACATCACGACCGGCACTGTGCTGAACCACCTGCATCAGTCCCAGCGCGTCGGAGCGGCTGACTGCATAGGGGTTAAATGACGATTCGGTCTGCATAATCGCCAGAATCAGCGACTCGTCAACGCCATAGCGTCGGGCGGCCTGATGTACCATGCCGACATATTTATGTGCACGTTTATCCAGATGGTTGGGCACCAGATTAAACGTCACGCTGTAGATGATTTTTAGCCCGACGCTGCGTTTTTGCAGCCGCGTTTTAAGCAGGTAATCGGCGAAGCTGGTTGCGCGTCCTATCCAGCGAATGGGCTGACCCGTGTTATCCACCACCTGTCCATAGAGGAACGGCTCTCTGGAAATCTGGATATCGTCGGCGTCGGAATAGAGATCGATAGAGCCCGGATCATCACCCATCAGCAGGGTTTTGATAATGGCCTGGCGCAAATGTGCCGTAGGGTCGGTGCCGGAGATAGTCTCGACGGTGATGGTGCCTTCGTCGAAGTTAATGTGGCTTCGGGTTTGGTACTGATCGGTGTATTTGACGTAATCTTTTGGACCGGCAATCAGTACTTCACTAAACCCCCATAAATTCTCGATATTATGGGCGAACTGCCCCATCAAAATGTCAAAACCGTTGGTATCTTTAACCCAGGCTTCGTTATAGGTCTCGCTATTTTTATCTGAGTTGGAACACGAAATAAGCAACGGCGCAATGATCGCTAGCGCTAAAAATTTTTTCATCATTCCGGAAGTATTGTTGGTTGTAAAAATGACCCTGAATCAGGCCGCAGACAGGTGAATATCGCTGCGGCCATGAAATTATTTCTTATCTTCCGGCGTATAGCCTTCAATATGCACATCTTTCCCTTCGAACAGGTAACTCACCATTTCCTGCTCAAGCAATTTACGATGCTCAACGTTCATCATGTTAAGTTTCTTCTCGTTGATCAGCATCGTCTGCTTTTTCTGCCACTGGGACCAGGCTTCTTTGGAGATTTCGTTGTAGATACGCTTACCCAGCTCGCCCGGATAGAGCTGGAAGTCTTGTCCCTCTGCATCACGTTGCAGGAAGGTACAGAAAATAGTGCGGCTCATAAATAGTCCTCTTTACTCTGCGCGGCGTTACATCGCCACGCCGATACGTAATTGTTGTAACAGGCGCTCCACGGGGGCCGCCAGGCCCACTGACGGCGGCTGCGCTAAGTTATACCAAAGACCCGTACCTTCATCCATGCAAGAACTGAACGAGGACACGGTAAGCCACACAGGCACAATATCCAGATGGAAGTGGCTGAATGTGTGGCGAAACGCAATCAGTTGGCTGAGATTATCGGCGCTAATCTGATGTTGCGCCAGCCACTCCCGCAATGACGCTTCATCTTCGAACTGCGGAAAACAGAACAAACCGCCCCATAACCCAACCGGTGGACGCTGTTGCAGAAAGACCTGATCGCCCTGTTGCATCAGTAAGAAGTATGCGGTGCGCTCCGGCAGCGTTTGCTTTGGTTTTTTACCAGGATACTCGGCCCATGAGTGGTTTGCGTAGGCGATACAGCCTGTTTGTAGCGGGCAAAGTGCGCATTTGGGCTTTGAGCGTGTACAGACCATGGCGCCTAAATCCATCATCGCCTGGTTAAACCGTTCCACACCTTTGGCGGGGGTTACCTGTTCTGCCAGCGTCCACAGTCGTTTTTCGACCTCTTTCTTGCCAGGCCAGCCTGCCACCGCGTAGCAGCGTGCCAGAACCCGTTTGACGTTACCATCAAGGATAGGAAAGTGTTTACCCAATGATAAAGAGAGAATGGCCCCCGCCGTAGAACGCCCAACGCCCGGCAGGGCGGCAACCTCATCAAAGGTTTGCGGGAAGACGCCGCCGTGAACCTCGGCCACCCGTTTTGCCGCTTTGTGCAGATTACGTGCACGGGCGTAATAGCCGAGCCCGGTCCATAAATGTAGCACTTCATCCAGCGGCGCATTTGCCAGATCGGTGATGTCAGGAAAACGCACCATAAAGCGTTCAAAATAAGGGATGACGGTTGCGACCTGCGTCTGTTGCAACATCACTTCGGATAGCCATACTTTGTAAGGCGTTTTTTCAATTTGCCAGGGCAGGGTTTTGCGCCCGTATTTGTCGTACCAGTCCAGAACCTGGGCTGAAAATTGAGACGCTTGCATGGTCACCAACATTGCATTAACAGGGGGGCTGATTGCAGCACAGCGGCATGAACGTGTAAACCGGAACTTTCCGGTGCTTTCAACTTGCATACTGTATCGAACTTTGGATAATGCCCGTTTCCTGAACACTCTCACAAGCAGACTTATTTATGAATAACGACGTCATCTCACCAGAATTTGATGAAAACGGCCGCCCGCTGCGCCGTATCCGCAGCTTTGTCCGCCGCCAGGGGCGCCTGACCAAAGGGCAACAGCACGCGCTTGATAATTACTGGCCGGTGATGGGTGTTGAGTTTGCTGAGCAGCCGCTCGATTTTGCCGCCCTGTTTGGCAATAACGGGCCGGTGACGCTGGAGATTGGCTTCGGTATGGGGGCATCGCTGGTGGAAATGGCGAAAACCCGTCCGGAGCAGAACTTTTTAGGTATTGAAGTACATTCGCCGGGCGTGGGCGCCTGCTTATCTTCCGCCCATGAAGAGGGTGTCGGGAACCTGCGTGTAATGTGCCATGACGCCGTTGAAGTGCTGCACAAAATGATTCCTGACAATTCCTTAAACATGGTTCAGCTCTTTTTCCCTGACCCGTGGCATAAAGCACGTCATAATAAGCGCCGTATCGTTCAGGTGCCGTTTGCTGAACTGGTGAAGAGCAAGCTGAAACTGGGCGGCGTATTTCACATGGCGACAGACTGGGAAGCTTACGCAGAGCACATGCTGGAAGTGATGTCCTCTATTGATGGCTATCAGAACCTGTCGTCGACGAAAGATTATGTGCCGCGCCCGGATTCGCGCCCGGTAACCAAATTTGAACAACGTGGTCATCGTCTTGGCCACGGCGTATGGGACTTAATGTTCGAGAGGGTAAAATAATGGCAAAGAACCGTAGTCGTCGTCTGCGTAAAAAGATGCACATTGACGAATTTCAGGAGATCGGTTTTTCCGTCAAATGGCGTTTTCCGGAAGGCACCACTGAAGAACAGATCGATAAGCTGGTGGATGAGTTTATTAGCGAAGCGGTTGAAGCTAATGGCCTGATTTTTGGTGGTAGCGGCTTCCTGGCATGGGAAGGCCTGGTCTGCAAACCGAACATTGGTCATTGCACCGAAAAGGACCAGGCGCTGGTTCGTAAGTGGCTTGAGGATCACAAATTCGAAGAGGTCAGCGTCAGCGAACTTTTCGATATTTGGTGGGACTAAGAATGAAAGGGTCGGCAAATGCCGACCCGTTTTGTCTCTACAGGAGTGGTTATGATGCGCAAGACGCTACTGGCGGTAGTACTGACGGCAACGGCTTTTGCCGCGAATGCGGATTACAAATGTAGCGTGAACCCGCGTGATGATGTGATTCTAAGCCCGCAAACCGTCCAGGTGAAAGGCGAGAACGGTAATCTGATCTTAACGCCGGAAGGTAATGTGACCTTCAACGGTAAACAATACTCGTTAAGCGCTGCGCAGCGCGAGCAGGCGAAGGATTACCAGGCTGAATTGCGCAGCGCCTTACCGTGGATCGACGAAGGCGCTCGTACACGGGTCGAGAAAAGTCGCGTGGCGCTGGACCGAATCATCGTCAAGGAAGTGGGCGAGAGCAGCAACATGCGTGGTCGTCTGACAAAGCTGGATGCCCAGCTTAAAGAGCAGATGAACAAAATTATTGAGCATCGCAGTGACGGTCTGGCGTTCCACTATAAAGCAGTTGATGACGTGCAGGCTAATGGTCAACAGCTGGTGAACCAGGCGATGGGCGGTATTCTGCAGGACAGTATTAACGAGATGGGCGCCAAAGCGGTGCTGAAAGGCGGCGGCAACCCATTGCAGGGTGTGCTCGGCAACCTCGGCGGTTTACAGACTGCCATCCAGAATGAGTGGAAAAACCAGGAAGCAGATTTCCAGCAGTTTGGTAAAGACGTGTGCAGCCGTGTGGTGTCGCTGGAAGGTAATCGTAAAGCGCTGGTGAGCGGGCTTAAGTAAGGTTCTGTTGTTTCGTGCCTGTTCCCCTCACCCTAACCCTCTCCCAAGGGAGAGGGGACTTGTCAGATGCGGTCTTTACTTTCTCTGCCTGTGGTTGGGAAAGCGTCAGGTGCGGTTTTTTACTTCCTCTCTCAAGGGAGAGGGGGACTTGTCAGATGCGGTCTTTACTTTCTCTGCCTGTGGTTGGGAAAGCGTCAGGTGCGGTCTTTACTCCCTCTCCCAAGGGTGAGGGGACTTGTCAGATGCGGTCTTTACTTTCTCTGCCTGTGGTTGGGAAAGCGTCAGGTGCGGTCTTTACTCCCTCTCCCAAGGGTGAGGGGACTTGTCAGATGCGGTCTTTACTTTCTCTGCCTGTAGTTGGGAAAGCGTCAGGTGCGGTCTTTACTCCCTCTCCCTGTGGGAGAGGGCTGGGGTGAGGGCAACCGACGATGCAAATGTCCAGGAATCGCCAGTAATACACTCTCCTCATTGGCGCTCAGCTCATTGTTCCAGAAGCGAATCACTTCCCAGCCATTAGCATTCAGGAATGCCGTTCTGCGCAAGTCATACTCTTCGTTATCCTGATGCTGCCCGCCGTCCAGCTCAACAATCAGTTTTGCTTTAAAACAGGCGAAATCGACAACATAATTACCAATCGGCATTTGGCGACGAAACTTGTAGCCGTAAAAACGGCGTCCTCTGAGCAAGTACCAAAGGTGTAATTCCTCTGCCGTCATTCTGATGCGTAGTTGTTTTGCTTTTTCCATCCCCACACTCTGCCACCATTCCCCTGTATCACCACAGCCTTCTCCCGTTATTGGGAACTGCCTTCCAACGTATCGTCTTCGCTTTTGCAAGGTTACGGATGGATGAGACCGGGAGACATTTTGACCATGAAAATTTAATGGGCCGGGCGGCCCATTAATTATTTTCGAGTAGAAAGTATGTTGTTTCTCTCTTTAATGTCCGTGCTACATCAAACCCAGCGTGCGGGGCAGCCACAGCGAGATTTGCGGTATATAAGTGATCAACACCAGCGCTAAGAGTAGTGCGGCATAAAAAGGAAGCAGTGGTTTAATCAGATGTTGAATTTTAACGCCCGAAATAGAGCAACCGACAAACAAGGCGCTTCCGACCGGTGGCGTTAATAATCCGATACACAGATTCGCAACCATCATGATGCCAAAATGTACTGGATCCATACCTAAGTCCTGTGCAATAGGCAGGAATATCGGCGTAAAGATAAGCACCGCTGGCGTCATATCCATAAAAACGCCAACAATAAGTAGAACCAGATTAATTAATAAAAGAATAACGAGCGGATTTTCAGAAATAGACATGAGCGCATCGCTAATCATGTAGGGCACATCTGCATTCGTCATTGCCCATGACATCCCAACGGAAAAACCGATCAGCAACAAAACGATAGATGTTGTTATTACTGATTCAAGGATCAACGCCGGTAGCTCACACCACTTCACCTCACGGTAAACCACAACTGATAAGATGAAAGTGTAAACCACTGCAATAGCAGACGCTTCTGTAGCGGTAAATACGCCCCCAAGAATGCCACCCATCACAATGATGACCAGTAACAAACTGGGTAGCGCGGCTAAAAATGCGGCTATCGCCATTCTGAGAGAAGGCCTCTCTGAAAGCGGGTAACCACGTCGGCTGGCGATAATCGCGCAGACCACCATGATGGCAAGCCCCATCAAAATGCCGGGTAAATAACCTGCCATGAACAGCGAGGCAACGGAGACGCCCCCGGCTGTAAGTGAGAAAACGATTAATACATTTGATGGTGGTATTAAGAGGCCGGTAATACAGGACGAAACGTTAATCGCGGTTGAAAGGGCAGGGTCGTAACCCTGTCGGGTCTGGATGGGATGAAGCGTTCCGCCTACCGCAGCCGCTGCGGCAACCGCAGAGCCGGAAATGGAACCAAACATCATATTGGCCAGTACGTTAACATGCCCCAGTGAGCCGGGTACGCGGCCAACCATGACCTGCGCGAGGTTAATCAGGCGCAGCGCTATCCCGCCCCGATTCATCAGTGTTCCGGCAAAAATAAAGAAAGGAATGGCCAGCAGGGCAAAGTTATCCAGCCCATTAGCCAGGCGCTGTGAAACCGTAATAACAGCAATGTCCCAGGGAAACATCAGTAGCATGGAGCTAACAGTCGAAATACCAATAGCAAATGAAATAGGTACACCAAGGAAAACCAGGATGAAAAAAGAACCAAATAATACTAAAGCGATATAGCCATCCATTAATTTACGCCCTCCATGGAATTTTTAAGTGAAGTTATGCCAGCATTTATGAACCACAAGGCATAGAACATCATCACAATCCCGGTCAGTGGCAAAATAAGATAGACGTAACCCATAGGGATTTGCATCGCGGCTGAAACCTGGGTAGTTGCCAGCGTTTTGCCGATCAATTTCATTCCCCCCGTTACGATAACCCCACCAGAAAAAAGGAAAATCAGCAGATTTACCACGATGCTCAATAAAGCCTGTTTACGCGGCTGTAGCGCCATTGACAGGAGATCAATTGACAGGTGTCGCTGAGCGCCAACCGTATAGGCGGCACCGAGTAAACCTACCCAAATCATCAGAAAGCGTGCAAGTTCATCAGTTAACGTACTGGGCTGATTGAGAACATAGCGACTAAATACCTGCCATACGACGCAAATAACCAGTACGCTCATCACCATAATAGAAAACGCAGCGATCACGCGGTCGACCACGAGCTTTATGCGGTTAAATATCATCATTAATTATCCAGGTGAATATGGGCCAATAATTGGCCCAGGTAGAGATTATTCAGCAGCGCTTTCGAATTTTGCTAATAATGCGGCCTGTTTGGGATCTTTTTTAAATTCATCAAACAGAGGTTGTACGGCAATGCGGAAGGGCGCTTTATCCACTTTCACAATTTTACCGCCCTGTGATATCGCCTGGGCGCGCGTATCGGCATCGATTTTAGTCCAAAGTTTTTGCTGGTATGTTTCTGAATATTTTGCCGCTTTTTGTAGAATTTCTTTTTGCTCCGGCGTTAATTTGTTCCAGGTTTTAGTTGAAATAACCAAAAAATCTGGAATGGAGGCGTGCTCATCTTCTGAAAAAACTTTTGCAATTTCGATATGGCGCGTTTGCACCCAGGAAGGTACATTATTTTCTGCTCCGTCTACAACGCCCTGCTGCATAGCAGTGTAAACCTCTCCAAATGAAATAGGCGTAGGCGAGCCGCCCATCAATTCAATCATTTTTATTGTAGTTGGGCTGGCCTGGACGCGTATTTTTAATCCTTTCAAATCTTCCGGTTTCGTAATGGGCTTCCCGGCATAAAAACTTCTTGTGCCAGCAACATAAGCTGACAGTGCGAAGAAACCTTTGTCTTTGGTAGACTCCATGATCTCTTTGCCCACATTACCGAAAACGACGTTATTAAAATGCGCCTGATCTTTAAACAAGAATGGAAGATTATAAATAGCGTAGACGTTATCAAATGATTCAAGGTCGCTGGCGGAGCTTTTGGTCATATCCAGTGCGCCATTTTGTAATAATTCCAGCGTCTCTCTTGCGCTCCCCATTTGGCTGCTGGGATAAATGCGGATCGTCATTCTACCATCAGACAGTTGTTTGACTTGTTTAGCCATTTCATCTAAAGCCTGATGTACAACATGGCTTCGCTCGAGGTTATGCGCAAGCTTTAATGTAATTTTTTCCTGCGCAACAGCATTCAAAGAAAATAACGAAAGAAGAGATGCACACACAAGTGTTTTAGAAAGAGAGAGTTTACTCATCGTTTGGCTCCATGCACATTAATGGTCTATATCTAAAAGCAATAATCCTTATTTCTGTATGACATATTATCCTGGTTGTCTGACATCTTTAAGATATCTGTCTCACAGTTTTTATTTTTTTGTTTGTGTGAGCGTTTTAAAACGGTGTTGAATATTATTGTGATGAATAAATTGAAATGAAAATATCTATTCTAAGAATATATTTGCCCGGTGAGGGTTATGGCAATGTCAGGTTTTTAATTGGCGAGGGAAGGGATATCCCGCCCGTTTAATAAGCGCGCGGGATAGGTCTGTACTTATTATTCGCTCAGGAACAGTTCCAGCAATGAGTTGAGGAACAACTTACCGTGCTCGGTGATTTGCCAGTACTGCTCGCATTCAGTGAGATAGCCCTGTTCTAAGGCCTCATCGATTTGCGGGCGAATCACACTTTCATCCAGCCCGGTGAAGAGCCCGAACTCCGCGCGTGGTGCCGGTTCGAGCAAACGGAAGCGGTTCATAAAGAACTCGAACGGTTTATCGGCAGCCTCCACGTCATGCTGGCGTTCCAGATAACGCCCCTGCATAAACCCGCGCGGATGGCGCGTTTTCGCGGTGCGTAGAATGCGTCCGTCCGGGAAGGTGATTTTACCGTGCGCGCCGCAGCCAATACCGAGGTAATCGCCAAAGCGCCAGTAGTTCAGGTTGTGCTGACACTGGTAGCCCGGTTTTGCGTATGCCGAGGTTTCGTATTGCTGATAGCCTGCGGCGGTAAGCAACTGATGGCCGCGCTCGAAAATATCCCACAACGCGTCGTCATCAGGCAGCACCGGCGGACGCGAGCCGAACAGGGTGTTGGGTTCGATGGTCAACTGATACCAGGAAAGATGCGGCGGGTTCAGCGCAATGGCCTGGCGCAAATCGTCCAGCGCCTCTTCCAGCGTCTGATCAGGCAGGCCGTGCATCAAATCGAGGTTAAAACTGCGCAGCCCAAGGCCCGTTGCCAGCCGCGCCGCGCGTTTGGCTTCTTCCGGACCGTGGATACGCCCCAGCCGCTGCAATTTCGGCTCGCTAAAGCTCTGCACGCCAATCGAAATGCGATTTACCCCGGCACGTTGATACTCAACGAAGCGGTCCGCCTCTACCGTTCCGGGGTTGGCTTCCATTGTGATTTCCGCATCTGCCGCCAGATTGAGGCGCGCACGAACGCCGTCCAGCAATGTCTGCATCGCCGGGCCGGAGAGCAGGCTCGGCGTACCGCCACCAATAAAGATAGTCTTTACGTCACGCCCCTGCGCGTAAGGCACATCAGCATCCAGGTCGGCGAGCAGATGCTGCACGTAATCATCGTGCGGCACTTCGCCTTTAAGCGCGTGGGAATTGAAGTCGCAGTACGGGCATTTCTGCACGCACCACGGAATGTGAATATAAAGACTCAGGGGTGGCAAATTAGCCATTACGTAACGCTTCCAGTAACAGTTTCAACGCCTGTCCACGGTGGGAGATAGCGCTTTTTTCTTCGCGGGTCAGTTCGGCGGCGGTTTTACCTTCCGTCGGGACGAAGAAAATCGGATCGTAACCAAACCCGCCCTGACCGGCAGGCGCACGGGTAATCACACCAGGCCAGGTGCCGTGGCATACCAGCGGCGTCGGGTCTTCAGCGTGGCGCAGATAGACCAGCACACAGTGGAACTGAGCCTGACGCTTGTCGTCCGGCACATCCTGCAGGGTGGTCAATAATTTTTGCAGATTCGCTTCATCGGTGGCATCCACGCCAGAGTAACGTGCGGAGTAGATCCCCGGCGCGCCGCCCAGCGCATCGACGGCCAGGCCGGAGTCGTCGGCAATCGCGGGTAGACCCGTCACCTGAGCGGCATGTCGCGCTTTCAGAATGGCGTTTTCAATAAAGGTCAGGCCGGTCTCCTCGGCGGATTCCACGCCCAGCTCGGTTTGCGCCACGATATCCAGACCGAAGTCACTCAACAGCGAGGCAAGCTCGCGCACTTTACCGGCATTACCGGTTGCGAGAACAACTTTTTGCATAATAGATCCTAATTCATCAAAGCCGTGACGGCCGAAGGTATCTGTTGCGGATGGGTAATTTTGACTTGTTTATGGCGGCCCAGTTCGCCTTTTTCAATCAGCACCTGGTTTTTAGCCACCCGAAACTGTTTGGCGAGAAATTTCACCAGATGGGCATTGGCTTGCCCATCAACCGGTGGGGCGGTAATGGCGACTTTTAGCTCGTCGCCATGCAGCCCAATAATGCTGTCCCGGCTGGCCTTGGGCTGAATATACAGCCTTAGCACCAGCCCGTCGTCACAGGATGTGACAGCACTCATGCCCAGTTCCAGATATAGGCTAACGGTACGATAGTGTTAGCCAGAAACTCCATCACGCCCATATTGATGACATACATCAGCAGCACCAGAATCATCGGCGAGAAATCAAGACCGCCCATTGACGGCAGCAGGCGACGAATCGGGCGCAGCAAGGGTTCGGTAAGCTGCAGCAGCACATATTCCACCGGGCTACGGCCCTGGCTGACCCAGCTCATGATGGCCATTAACAGCAGCACCCAGAAGATCAGCGAGCCAAGGGTTTTGATAACAATCAACACTGCCGCCAGCACGATAAACACGCCGTCCATGGAGACGTACGGGTTCAGGAAGGCTTTCACGACACACAGCAGTAGCGCGATGAGCAATGATGCGCTGTCAATAGGCCCCATTGCCGGAATGATGCGACGCAGCGGGCCAACAATCGGCTGGGTGATTTTCACGATAAACTGGGAAAACGGGTTATAAAAATCACAGCGCGCCCACTGCATCCAGATACGCAGCAACAGCACCATCGTGTAAGCCTGGATAATCAGTGACAGGAGAGTGGACAACGTATTCATGGCGTTCCTCAGTGTTCCTTAGTTTTTTGTGTAATCGCGCGCGCCAAAAATGGCGGTTCCGATGCGCACCATGGTGCTACCTGCCGCAATGGCGGCCTGCATATCGTCAGACATGCCCAGCGAAAGGGTGTCAACGCCAGGGTAACGTACCTTAAGCGCGTCAAATGCGACAGCCATTTGGCGGGCTACGGCAAACTGCCGTTCATAATCAGCCTCGGGGGCGGGGATCGCCATCAGTCCACGCAGGCAAAGACCGGGTAATTCCACCACCTGCGCCGCCAGCGCGTCCAGTTCTGCAAGGGAAATGCCGGACTTGCTCTGCTCGTCACTGATATTAACCTGGATCAGCACGTTCAGCGGCGGCAGAGACGTCGGGCGCTGCTCGCTCAGGCGGCTGGCGATTTTGAGACGGTCCACGGTGTGGCACCAGTCAAAATGCTCTGCCACGAGACGGCTTTTGTTGGACTGTAACGGGCCGATAAAGTGCCACTGAATATCCGCGATGCCCGAATCCTTGAAATGGCGAATTTTATCTACGCCTTCCTGCACGTAGTTTTCACCAAAGCCACGCTGACCCGCTGCGTAAGCTTCTTCGATGGCGCTCGCAGGTTTTGTTTTGCTGACTGCAAGCAGTGTGACTTCTTCTGGAGCACGGCCGCAGGACGTTGCAGCGGCTGAGATTTTGTCCCTGACCTGTGCCAGGTTATGCGCAATATCGTTCATGTTCCCAGGTGGCTTTATGGATATGGAAAAAATAGTGGAGCTTAGTGTAAAGCATAATGTCTCGGATCTACACCTGTGCGATCGCCATCCGCCGCGCTGGCGAAGGCAAGGACGGCTGGAAGCCGCACCGTTCGCCGCTGTGGATATTCACGCGCTGCTTGCGGAACGTTTGAACACGCAGCAGCAACAGCAGTGGCAAGCGTGTGGACAGATTGATTTTGCCCTCAGTACCCCAGGGCTACAACGCCTTCGCGCCAGCGCGTTTTTACATCACGATGGGGTATCGCTTGCTCTGCGCCTGTTGCCTGACACCTGCCCGACGCTGGACATGCTGGACGTGCCCGCCGCAATCCCCGAATTACTGCGGCGCGACAACGGCCTTATTCTGGTTACCGGGGCGACGGGGAGCGGAAAATCCACCACCCTGGCGGCGATGGTAGATAACCTCAATCACCATCTCGACGGGCATATCCTGACTCTCGAAGATCCGGTGGAGTTTATCCATACAAGCAAACGTTGCCTGATCCAACAGCGGGAAATCGGCCCGCACTGTGCCTCGTTTGCCGCGGGGTTGCGCGCGGCATTACGCGAAGACCCGGATGTCATTTTGCTGGGCGAGCTGCGCGACAGCGAAACTATCCGCCTGGCGTTAACCGCCGCTGAAACCGGGCATCTGGTACTGGCAACATTACATACGCGCGGCGCGCCGCAGGCTATTGAACGGCTGGTGGACAGTTTCCCCGCTCAGGAGAAAGACCCGGTGCGCAGCCAGCTTGCCGGAAGCCTGCAGGCTGTGTTGTCACAGCGGCTGGAGGAAGACAGGCAGGACGGGCGTGTGGCGCTGTTTGAACTGCTTATTAATACACCTGCGGTAGCCAATCTTATCCGTGAAGGAAAAAACCACCAGTTGCCCGGCGTGTTGCAGACCGGACAGCAGGCGGGAATGCAGACCTTTGACCAAAGCCGCCAGCAGCGGCAGGCGCAGGGGCGGCTTTAGCGGATGTTCAGCGCGTAGACCGCCGGTAACGCGCCTGCGGTGGCTATGATCTCCAGGCGCACATTTTGTGCGGTGACGGGGGCGGATAATCGGTGTTCACGCACGGATTGGTGGTTATTTGTTTCCTCGACCAGCAGGATATCATCGGCCCAAAGCCGATAATGGGTGATGCAGTGTGGCGTTACGGGCAGAAAATGGCCCATCTGCACGGTTTCCATAGCGTTATCGAAATCGTTGTCCTGTACCAGCGTCAGGCGGGTGAAAGTTTGCGGTGCATCCCAGCCCCAGCGCAATACCGGTTTAATGTCATCGGGGGCAGGTACCCAGGCATTGGCCTGCTGCTCGGGGCGCAGACGACCATTAAGGACGTTGTCGGCGCGATAGCAGCTCAACGGCTGGCTAAAACGCAATGCAGGCATTACCTGATGCGGGCGGCGGCGCGGCAACCAGAAGTCAAACTCATCGACGCCATAGTCACCGTCCACCACCTGGCGGGTATGTTTGGCGACGCGGGCATTCAGGCTATTAAACACGGTCATGATGCCAGGCAGATGTGTGTCAGTAAGGGCAATTTCTACCTGCGCGTTCGCCTCAAAGGCGATAAAAACATACTGATCGCGCTCGCTTTGCCACGGGAAATGTACCGTCTGTTCCTGTTCGCCCTCAACGTGTAGCGTTGTACTGGCGTACTGATAGTCGGGTGTGAAGTTACCGCTGCGCGCGCTGCCCAGAAGCGACACCTCAAGCGTCTGCTGAGAGGCGGAACGCAGGGTAAAGGTGATGTCGGGCAGCGATGCCCCGGTCTGAACAGGCAGCAGCAACGCCATTCTTTCGCCGAGCGAATGCCAGTGGCCGTTAGAAGCAAGCGTACTCAGCGAGTATTCACTGCTGGAGGTGACCGAAGCGCCCATGGCCGGGTCCTGTAACCACTGGCGGGGGATGTAGCATCCGCTGGCCTGTAATCGTTGTTGCAGCAGGCCGACATTATCCCGCTGGGCCAGCTCTGCGGGCGACAGATCATACGCTTTACACAGCGCAGCAGCGCGACCGACCACATCCCCCAGCAGACCGCAGGTGCACATCACACGGGCGCTACCAAAGGCAACGTGGGAGGCGGAAATAAGCCGCCCGGTCAGGAAAAGATTATCCAGCGAGCGGCTGTAAAGGCTTCGCAACGGAATGGTATAGGTGCCTTTGCTATGAAACTGGCGACAGCCATCATGGGTGCTGTAGACCCCGTCTGCCGGATGCAGGTCGATAGACCAGCCGCCGTAGGCCACGGCATCGTAATGATCACGCTGTTCAATGATGTCCTGCTGGCAAAGCAAATGATCGCCCATAAAACGACGGCTTTCGCGCTTACCCGGAATGACGCCAACCCATTCGATGGTCATGTTGGCTGCTTCCGGGAACTCGCCGGCGTTTTTAATGTAATCCCACACCCCCCAGACGATTTTCCACAGCTCCCATTTGATCTCTTCACTCTGGTGAACGGTGTCCAGCCGTCCGCCCCATTCCAGCCACCACAGGTCGCACCCATTCAGCGTGGACGTCAGGCGTTTGTAGCGGGGAATAGTAGTAATATCTTTTAACGCGAATGAGGGGGGAACAAAGCTCACCGGGCCGTTCGTCTGTTTGGTGTAGAAATAGATCGAGTGCCCGAGCTTGTGACCGAAGTTGTCGCCAGGCGCCATTTTTTCCCCCAGCTCGTCAACCTCTTCAGCGCCTTCGCGGTATTCTGCCCCGGCCAGAAAACCCAGTACGCCATCCCCCGTTGCGTCGCAAAACTGGTCGGCGGTAACGGTATAAAATGTCTCATTGATGGCGTTAAAGGCGCTCACCTGGGTGAGGGTTCGCTGGTTTTTCTCCAGTTCGTAAATCGTGGTATTGAGCAGCAATGTCAGCCCCGGCTGGCTTTTTGCCATATCCAGCAGCACCAGATCGAACATTACCGGGTTACCCTCTTTGTTGCGCCAGAGATTCTCTTCGAGGATTTCCCCCATGATACCGCCTTCACGCGCCCAGCGGTTATTGTTGCCCATATGCGATGTGGCGCCATTGGCCCACAGGCGAACTTCGCTGGACGCATTGCCGCCGAGCACCGGTCTGTCCTGGATCAACACGACCTGTAAGCCGTCCCTGGCGGCGGCGAGCGCGGCGCAAAGACCCGCGAGGCCACCGCCCGCCACCAGCAGATCGGCCTGCAACTGTTCAGAGGGAAAGACTCTGGACGCGGTTTGCGGATAGATGTTCATACCTTGTATCCTTCTTCACTGAACTGACGGTAAAATCGAAAACTCCTGCCACCTGAGAGATAAAGCCTGCTATGTCCTCACAACCGAACCAAAGCCTGATTGATGGCATTCGCTGCCTGCAATACCTGGTCTCCAGCGGCCGCGCGATTGGCTGTCGCGAACTGGCGCGTCTGATGGGGATCAATACCACCCGTGTAAACCGGTTGCTGATGACGATGGCATCCATTGGTCTGACGATGCAGGACGACCATCGTCGTTACCTTCCTGGCCCCGGCATTCATGCGCTGGCGGCGCAGGCGATACGCGGCTCGGCACTCTTTTCCCAGGCGCTCCCCCTGCTGGAAAGCTACGCGCCCAAAGATATCGTGGTGGCGATGGGCGTGCTCTGGGAGGATCAGGTGATTTATATCTATCACTCCGAACCCGGTAGCCAGATGAGCCAGGCGCTGGCCGGTTTTCATATGCTTCCCGCATGGCAGTCGGTCATCGGTATGTCGCTTCTGGCGGCAGAGAGCGATGAAGAACTGCAAAAACGTTTTGTCGACGAACAGTGGCGGCAACTTGCGCCGCATATTGCCCAGCAACGTGAGTTCGGACGTGTGGTCTGGCATCACGATGATGGCGAGGTTTCGATGGCGAAGCCTCTTGGCGCACACTCTGCCGCGCTGGCGTTTGCCGGAATGTGGCAAGCCGACGACGCAGCCATTGATGAACGTTTAAGTGAACTTCACACTCTGGCGCGGCGGCTGACGCAAAAACCCTGACGCATTTAATTCCTGACTAATGTTTCTTTTATAGAAACATTAATGAAAAAGCAAAAAGCACACCCTGGAAATGTGAGGGGGATCGGGGGATTGCGTTTTGGGGAAGGGAGAAGACAAAAAAGGCTGAGCGGCGCTCAGCCTGAGAATCACAGATGCTGCTCGAAGTAGCTTTCGAGGATGATAACCGCAGAGGCAGAATCAACGCTGCCTTTATTCAATGCACGAAAACCGCCGCGCTCAAACAGACCCGCACGGGCTTCTACCGTACTCAGTCGCTCATCATGCAATATAATTTTTGCCCCGAAACGGCCATGGATTTTATTGGCGAAATTGCGTGCGCGTGCGGTCAATGGTTGCTCTGTGCCATCCATATTCAGCGGCAGGCCGACAATAACGGCTTCCGGCTGCCACTCTTTTAACAGCTTCTCGATAAGCTTCCAGTCCGGCGTCCCGTCTTGCGCTTTCAGGGCGTTCAGAGGACGCGCCGTTCCGGTTATGCGTTGTCCGATGGCGACGCCAATACTTTTGGTACCAAAATCAAAGGCCAGCAGGGTTCCACTCATCAGGCATGCCCTGCCACGCCCGGCATGGTCGAGATATCAATGCCGATAAGTTTTGCCGCTTCCCGCCAGCGGTCAGCGATAGGCGTTTTAAACAGGATATTTTGATCCGCAGGCGCGGTAAGCCAGGCGTTATCCAGGATCTCCTGTTCAAGCTGACCTTTTTCCCATGAGGAATAGCCCAGCGCGACCAGCACGTCCTTAGGTTGATCGGCCGTGCCCAGAGTCTCCAGAACATCGCGCGAGGTGGTGATCACGGTGTTATCCGAAACGCGAATGCTGGAAGAGAAACTGGCGGGCGGTGTGTGCAGAATAAACCCGCGATCTTCCGCGAGGGGGCCGCCAAGCAGCACCGGTTTATCCAGACGAATGGCCGGATCGCGTGCTTCCGGGTTAATTTTCAGCTTCTCCAGGACGCTTTCAACTTTCAGGTTTTCAAGGGGCTTATTAATGATAAGGCCCATGGCGCCGTCTTCGTTGTATTCGCAAATATAAACCACCGATCGCCGAAAAAGGGGATCATGGAGAGCAGGCATGGCAATAAGAAAGTGATGCTGTAAATTCATTGTCAGAGGTTCTGTTTCCTGGTTCAAAAAAGCAGCAGCCTAGTATGAGGGGAAAGCTGCACGCTGTCACTAGCCAGACTTTGGAGTTTAAGAGCGGGTTCCCTCCCGCCATCCCTTTACCCGACCTGTTCGCGTTGCCTGTGCGTTGGCAGCGTTATGCGACCCGAATGAGCCCGAGTAAATCTCTTTATTGTTTCGCCAGGCGTTTTTCGATTGCGTCCATCAGCATGCCGGTAATAGAGATCGGGAACTCCGCCTCGATCTCACGTACGCAGGTTGGGCTGGTGACGTTAATTTCGGTCAGACGATCGCCGATAATATCCAGACCGACGAAAATCAGCCCTTTGGCTTTCAGCGTCGGGCCGACACGGCGAGCAATCGCCCAGTCGCTTTCGGTCAGCGGACGCGGTTCGCCGCGGCCACCTGCGGCCAGGTTACCACGCGTCTCGCCACCCTGCGGGATACGCGCCAGGCAGTATGGGACTGGCTCGCCATCCACCACCAGCACACGTTTATCGCCATCTTTGATAGCTGGCAGATAGTTCTGCGCCATGCAGTAGCGGGTGCCCAGCTCAGTCAGGGTTTCGGTGATAACGCCCAGGTTCGGATCGCCCTCTTTGACGCGGAAAATCGAGGTGCCCCCCATGCCGTCGAGTGGCTTGAGGATGATATCGGTGTGTTTTTGCCAGAACGCTTTAAGCTGCGCTTTATTGCGCGTCACCAGCGTTTCCGGGGTCAGTTCCGGGAACCAGGCGGTAAACAGTTTTTCGTTACAATCGCGCAGGCTCTGCGGCTTATTGACGATCAATGTGCCTTTTTCTTCGGCACGTTCAAGGATATAGGTGGCGTAGATAAACTCGGTATCGAACGGTGGATCCTTACGCATCAGCACCACGTCCAGCGAGGCGAGTTCGATATCCTGTTCGCTGCCAAACTCATACCATTTGTCGTAGTTTTGCTCGACGGAAAGCAGGCGAGTACGCGCACGGGCTTCACCGTTGATCAGGTAAAGATCCGCCATTTCCATATAATGCAGTTCGTAGCCGCGACGCTGCGCTTCGAGCAGCATGGCGAAGCTGGTGTCTTTTTTGATATTAATCTGCGCGATGGGGTCCATCACGATGCCGAGCTTAATCATAGGCTTCTCCGTTTAACCCAGATCGCCAAACCGCACCTGCAGCGCGGTAATAGCAGTAAGGGCAGTTGTCTCTGTGCGCAATACGCGGGGTCCCAACAGAATATCAGTAAACTGGTAGCGCGAGGTCATGGCGATTTCGTCTGCCGTCAACCCGCCTTCCGGGCCAATCAGTAATCGTACGCGTTCCACCGGCAACGGCAGAGTATTAATGCTCTGGCTGGCGCGAGGATGAAGATTGAGCTTAAGGCCGCTCTCTTCTTCCGCACACCACTGTTCGAGATCCATTGCCGGGCGAATCTCGGGAATACGGTTACGACCACACTGTTCACAGGCGGCGATGGCGATCTTCTGCCACTGCTGGATCTTTTTATTCAGTCGCTCGGCATCCAGTTTAACGCCGCAGCGCTCAGAAAAAAGTGGCGTAATGAGGCTTACACCCAGTTCGATCGATTTCTGGATGGTAAATTCCATTTTCTCTCCGCGAGACATCACCTGGCCCAGATGAATGTGCAACGGCGACTCCCGATCGTCCACCTCTCCCTGAATCACTTTAACGATAACGCTCTTTTTATCGGCGCGGGTGATTTCAGCGTCAAACACCTGGTTGGATCCGTCAAAGAGCTGAATAGCCTGGCCCTGGCCCATGCGTAATACGCGGCCAACATGGTTTGCCGCATCGTCGGCGAGTGCGATTTCAGTGCCCGTCTGGATGAGTTCAGGGTGGTAGATGCGTGGGACGCGCATAGTTCAGATTTCCGTGTGAAGTGTGGCGCACTTCCCCTCGCCGTAATCAGGCTGATTTCTGCCCTCTCCCTTTCGGGTAGAGAGCCGGGTGATGGGTAATGCACCTGCAAATTTACAATTGCCGCTAGTGTAGGTTAGCTCTTTCGCGCCATGCAAGCGCGCTGCACGTAAGGGTTATGATTCCCCTGAACCTGAGCGATGCGCGAATCACGCGTACATTCCCAGTCGGTCACCGGGTAGAGTTTATCCCAGGCGGTAAAAAGCTGTGTCTGTTGGCGCGACAGGGTGAGCTGATACTGATCGCGCATATAGAAGTAAGTTCGGGCAATCACGCCACGGGCGCTGGCAGGCGGCTCGGCCAGTTTGGCCTTGAAGTCGACTTTCATTTCGCAGCGACCATACTGGCCTTCGCCACCGTTCCACTGGCCGTACATAAAGTTGCCGCGATCGGCATTCACTTCCCCCACGGCGGGTTGCAGGTTATGCATGTCGCTTTCCATCTTGCGATAGACAGGGTCTTTGGCGCAGTTTTTCCGTCCGCCATCCTGCCAGCACTGACGCTGATGGCCGAATTGCCAGGCCGGGACAACATGCTCCCATTCAATTCGGCTGGCGCGGTTTTCATTTTTGCGCACCTTATAACCGCAAGAGGCCAGATCGACCACCCCTTTTTTCCCTTGCCACTGAATTTTACAGCCGCAATAAAAGTCGCCCGGTACGTCGGCATTGACGTTAACCCCGGCGGCTTTCGCCTGCGCGAAGCTATTGATGCCGTCCGCCAGTACCGGCGCGCTGAGAATAAGCAGTAAAGATGAGATAACGCGTAACATTGAGAACTCCCTGTCAACTGGAGTGCGCAACGTAGCGGAAGCGATTGTCAGATGCAATCAGTTGGCGCGGAAAACATTCTTAATGGTTCATGTAATTAGCGCTCAGGTACCAGCGTTTCGCCGCAGTGTACGCAGCGATAAGTGGTCTCACCGCGCACTATGCGATTGTGTCGGCGCACGGTCAACTGATGCTGTTGGCATTTGCAGCGGTAGGGAAAAGTATTCGGTCGCACCGATTCCAGTTCAAACTGATGAGTCCGGCGCGCGGGGACGCCAAGCACGCTTTCCATCATCCATTTCCACTCTTTGCCGTGCGGTGGGACGCGGCCAAAATGCTTCCACACCAGCAGATGCGCCAGTTCGTGCGGCACCACTTCGTCAATAAACGCCTGCTGGTTTTCCATCAGCAACACGGGGTTGAGGCGGATTTCATACGTATTGAGCCAGGCCGTGCCTGCCGCCGTCCCCCGTTGCTGATAAACCAGTTTGGGTTCCGGATAATTACGCTCAAGTTTCTGATTGGCCAGGGCAAGTTTGTCCCGCAGGCTGCGCATCACGGCCTGCTGTATAGCGATGGGGAGACGGGTGGTTTTCATAATCGCAGAGAATAGGGCGGGGAGCGGGGGAGTGCAAGGAAAAGCCTCCTCCGGACAGGGAGCGAGGCTTCATTCTGACTTACAGCGATTGCAGGAAGGTCAGCAAATCGTTGTTCAGTTGATCCTGATGGGTCACTGCAAAACCGTGCGGCGCATTGTCATACACTTTTAACTGTGCGCCGGGGATCATTTCTGCAGCCACTTTACCGGTCGATTCGAACGGTACGATCTGGTCGTTACTGCCATGAATCACCAGCGTCGGCACGTTAACTTTAGCAATATCCTGACGGAAATCGGTCTCGCCGAAGGCGGTGACGCAATCAATGGTCCCTTTGAGTGAGGCCAACAGTGCAATGTTCAACGTCTGGGTCAGCACACCTTGAGAAACCGTCTGCCCGGCGTTAATACCATAAAACGGCGTGGCGAAATCGCTGATAAATTGCGCCCGGTCTTTGCGCAGTCCGTCGCGAATGCCCTCGAAAACGCTGGCATCGACACCCTGTGGGTAGTCCGCCGTTTTGCCGAAAATCGGCGTCACCGCACCCAGCAGTACCAGCGCTTTGACGCGCGCCGTGCCGTAACGACCGATATAGCGCGACACATCGCCGCCGCCCATGGAGAAGCCCACCAGCGTCACATCCTGCAGATCAAGCGCGGTGATGAGATCGTTAATGTCGGAGGCGAAGGTATCGTAGTTGTACCCTTCCCACGGCTGGTCGGAGCGGCCAAAACCGCGGCGGTCAAAGGCGATGACGCGATAGCCGCGCTCGGCCAGGAAATTCAACTGGCTGTCCCACATATCGCCATCCAGCGGCCAGCCGTGGCTGAATAATACCGGTTTTCCCGCGCCCCAGTCTTTGTAATAAATCTGCGTACCGTCCTGCGTTTTGATTGTGCTCATACGTAAATCCTCACTGTCGCTATTGCTTGGGTTGATAGGGGTTGCTGTTACATTATGGGTGCTATCAGATAATGTGCTTCGGGAAGCTGCCCGCCGCGATGGAATGCCTGTACCTTGCTTTGAATCAGCAAGTCATTCACCGTGTGACGCTCCAGTTGGCGCAGATGCTCAATCCATGTGCCGACCACGAACGATTCCACAAAGACGCCAGGGCGCTGGACATCCTCATAGACAGACCAGCTCAATGCGCCGCCGCGTACCCGTACCCGGCGAATCTCCTGGATACAGACGACAAAGCGGGAGACATCCTCGGGATCGATCAGATATTCATACATCACCATCACCGGGCCACGTTCATGTGAGATATCAAGCGCCTGGGCATTACTGTCGATATCGCGTATGTCCAGATTGAGGTCTGGATCTTTATTCAACTGCCAGCGCAGCACCGTCAGGCTTGCCAGCAGCATGCCCACTGTTGCCACGCACAATGAGGCTGGAATACTAAAGTGCGATGCCAGCTGGCCCCAGATGGCGCTACCGAGCGTCATCGAACCAAAAAAGACGGTCAGATAGACGGCCAGCGCCCGGGCTTTCACCCATTTAGCGGCGCTACGCTGCGCCCCGACATTGAGGGTGGAGAGCACCGCAATCCAGGCGAAACCGGTCAAAAATTCAAAAGCGTTGAGCAGCCAGAAATGACGGATAAATGCCAGCGCCAGCATGCTGATCGCGAAAATGACGCTGTTAAGTACCATCAGCCTGTCCGGGTTGAGGCGCTTACGTAAACGCGGCAGCACTATCGCGCCGCAAATCGCCCCCAGACCGATACAGGCCAGCATGATGCCGTAACCGCCAGGTCCAAGGCCCAACTCACGGCGCGCTACCAGCGGCAGCAGCGCCCAGCCGGCGCTGGCGAAGGTGAAGAACGCCACGGTACGCACCAGCACGTTACGCAGTACCGGGGCGGCATGCACATAACGCAGCCCGGCGCGTACGGCGGAAAAGAAGTGTTCCGGCGGCAGGCGCTGAATCAACGGTTCGGCTTTCCAGCGCCACAGGACCCAGGCGACGCCCAGCACCGATGTCGCATTGAGGGCGAAGACCACCCATGGTCCGGCAAAAGAGAGGATCAGCCCACCCAGCGCCGGGCCAATGGCGCGGCTGATGTTGATGCCGAGCGAATTCAACGCGATGGCCGGGGCCAGTTCGTGTTTTTCCACCAGGTCCGGCACAATGGCCTGAAACGGTGGTGAACTCATCGCTGCACCGGTGCTTAGCAAGAACGCGGCAATCAGCAGCACCAGCGGCGTGACCAGCCCGAAGAGAGAAAGCAGGGTTAGCCCGGCGGCGGCAATAAACACCCATAGCTGGGAAAACAGCAGATATTTGCGCCGGTCGACAATGTCTGCCATCACGCCGGAGGGCAGGGCGAAAAGAAACATCGGCAGACTGCTCGCCGCCTGAACCAGCGCCACGGAAAGCGGGTCGGCGCTTAACGTCAGCATGGTCCAGTTCACCCCCACATCGTTCATCCATGAACCGATGTTGGAGACCACCGTGGCAATCCACAGCATCCGAAATACCGGCTGGCGCAGTGGCTGCCAGGAGGACGCGCCAGCGGATGCGGCGGGCGGGGTTTGTGCCGTCGCCGCATGAACATCATTGACTTGCGCCATGCCTGAACTCCTGTTTGTCCGGCATATTTACCCGCCATTTACCCGGGCCGGTTAACGCCAGCGTGGTGAAGATGATGAGCAGCAGCCAGCCAAATTGTCCTTCCGCGATACTCCACTGCGGGTGCACAACCAGCATGGCAACCAGCAACACGCCAATAATCGGCAGACAGGCCAGCCGCGCACCAGGACCGAGAATGATGAATATCGGGCACACCACCTCAGCAAAAATGGCGGGCAGCAGGCTGAACCAGGGGCCAAACCCAAACGGATCCTCAATTCGGCTCAGTTCTTGATGAAAGTTCAGCACCTTCGGCAGACCATGCACATAGAGAAGCAACAGGCTGCCGGTCAGGCGCAGGAATAACAGCCCCGCATCAATACGGGGCGACATCAGCGTTGTGTTTTTCATAGGCATCAGAACGCGAAGCAACTGCAGCCGAGCGCGCCCCAGAAGGCGTTATCGTCTGAAACCGGAATGGACGATCCGCGCGCTACATTGTGCTGGTGGTTATGCACGCCGCAGGGGCCGCTACAGTGATGTGCGGCGGGCATCATGCCGACGCGTGTCTGCTGTGGCGGCGCGCTGCGGTAGTGACCCGGCACGTTGACCACCGGCGACCACTCCGGCAGTACCGGGATCGCAGGCGGGGCTTCGGCGCTGAAACCGCCAGCGGCGTAGACGATTTTGCCATTGACCACGGTCAGCACTGACTCAATGCCTTTGATCTCGTCTTCCGGCACGCGGTAATAGTCTTTGCTCAGGACGGCGAGGTCAGCCAGTTGGCCCACTTTAATCTGGCCTTTTTTGCCCTGTTCGCTGGAGAACCAGGCGCTGCCCTGTGTCCAGAGCATCAGCGCCGTGTCACGGTCGAGTCTGGCATTGACGTCGTACATCTGCATACCGCCGACGGTGCGTCCGGAGACCAGCCAGTACAATGCGGTCCACGGGTTGTAGCTGGCCACGCGGGTTGCGTCGGTTCCCAGCCCGACCGGCACGCCGGTTTCGAGCATTTTCGTCACCGGCGGGGTATGGCGGACTGCGTCCATACCGTAGCGCTCAGCGAAATATTCCCCCTGGAACGCCATACGGTGCTGCACGGCGATACCGCCGCCGAGTGCTTTGATGCGGTCAATGTTTTGCTGGGTCACGGTTTCTGCGTGGTCGAAAAACCAGTGCAGACCATTGAACGGAATATCGCGGTTCACGCGCTCGAACACGTCGAGCATGCGGCTGATCGATTCGTTATAGGTGGCGTGCAGGCGGAACGGCCAGCGGTGCTCGACCAGGTGGCGTACCACGCGCTCCAGCTCATCTTCCATGCCGGGTGCGAGATCCGGGCGCGGTTCAAGAAAATCTTCAAAATCCGCAGCAGAGAACACCAGCATTTCACCCGCGCCGTTGTGGCGGAAGAAATCGGTGCCCTGGCCCGGTGTCAGCATATCCGTCCATTTCTCGAAATCTTCCAGCTCATGGCCGGGGCGCTGGGTGAAGAGGTTATAGGCGATGCGGATAGTCATCTGCTCTTTGGCGTGCAGTTCGCTGATCACTTCGTAATCTTCCGGGTAGTTCTGAAAACCGCCGCCCGCATCGATAGCGCTGGTCAGGCCCAGACGGTTTAGCTCGCGCATAAACTGGCGGGTGGAGTTAACCTGCTGTTCCAGCGGCAGCTTTGGCCCTTTGGCCAGCGTGGCATAGAGGATCATGGCGTTTGGCCGCGCAATCAGCATGCCGGTAGGATTGCCGTTGCTGTCGCGCTGGATCTCTCCCCCCGGCGGGTTCGGCGTATCTTTGGTGTAGCCGACAACGCGCAGAGCGGCGCGGTTGAGCAGGGCGCGGTCATAGAGATGAAGAATAAAGACCGGAGTATCCGGCGCGGCCTCGTTAATCTCGTCAAGCGTCGGCATGCGGCGCTCGGCAAACTGAAATTCGCTCCAGCCGCCTACCACGCGTACCCATTGCGGTGAGGGGGTACGCAGCGCCTGTTCTTTCAGCATCCGCAGGGCGTCCGCCAGCGACGGTACCCCTTCCCAGCGCAGTTCGAGGTTATAGTTCAGACCACCACGGATCAGGTGCAGGTGCGAGTCATTGAGGCCCGGAATGGCGGTGCTGCCGTTGAGATCCACCACTTTGCTGCCGTCGCTGTGATACTCCATGACGTCGGCCTGAGTGCCCACCGCCAGGAATTTGCCGTCACGGATGGCGACCGCTTCTGCGACCGGGTTTTCCCTGTCCACCGTATGAAATTTGCCGTTGATGAATATCAGTTCGGCTTTACCGAGTGAGACCATAAATCCTCCTGTCTGAGCCATCCGAAGCAGGCCTGATGCTGCCGGACGATAAGATGCGATGCTCCGTGAGAACAGAGCGTGGAAGTGGGAGGGATTATGGTGAGCTGGCGAAAACGGCGTCTAGTTATACGAAGGTATACCTATACGAACGTATAGTTATACACAGAGATAATAGTTCTCATTTCTGACAACTCTTACTATCCGTCCCGACAGCAGCGTCCGGGACGAACGTCATTCGCCTGCTTAAGCCGCGCGAGAATACCCCGGTCACTGTCAGCAAAACGTCCGCTCCCCTTTCACGGGAAACTGCTCCTTAACGACAACGGGTATTCTTATGAACAACGCTAAGCTTGAAGTACTGACTCCCCAGAACTGCCAGATTATTTTTATCGATCAGCAACCACAGATGGCGTTTGGCGTGCAGTCGATTGACCGCCAGGTGCTGAAAAACAACGTCGTTGGCCTGGCGAAAGCGGCAAAAGTTTTCAACATTCCAACCACCATCACCACCGTTGAGACGGAAAGCTTCTCCGGAAATACCTTCCCTGAACTGCTGGACGTATTCCCCGAGCATGACCTTCTTGAGCGCACGTCCATGAACTCCTGGGATGACCAGAAAGTGCGTGATGCGCTGGCGAAAAATGGTCAGAAAAAAGTGGTGGTATCGGGCCTGTGGACAGAAGTGTGCAATAACACGTTCGCCCTGTGCGCCATGCTGGAAGGGGGATATGAAATATATATGGTGGCGGATGCTTCCGGCGGTACTTCGAAAGAAGCACATGATTACGCGATGCAGCGCATGATTCAGGCGGGGGTGATCCCGGTGACCTGGCAGCAGGTGTTGCTGGAGTGGCAGCGCGACTGGGCGCACAAAGAGACCTACAACGCGGTGATGGATATCGTGAAGGAACACTCTGGCGCCTATGGGATGGGCGTTGATTATGCCTATACCATGGTGCACAAAGCGCCGGCTCGCGCTAAAGGCGCTCACCGCACGCTGGCGCCGGTTCCGGCCAATAAATAATGTGCAGGGGCGGCGCGTCAGCGTCGCCCGGCTCTGAACCCGATAAGGGGAGAATGACCATGAGTACAGCGCTCATTTCCCTCGGCGCAGGTGTGTTTATTGGGCTGGTTTATGCCTTGTTAAAGGTCCGTTCGCCGGCACCGCCAGCGGTAGCCCTGGTAGGGCTGCTCGGCATGCTGGCAGGTGAACAGGCTATCTCTGCGCTGCGCCCGCACCATGAACCCCAGGCCGCCATAAGTCAGCCACAGGCCGCAGCGCAAACGGCAGACAACGCGATCCTTTCTCAACGCCATCAGACAGGGGCAGGCTAACCATGTTGAAATCGTATGTCATTTCTCTGGCGGCAGGCCTGTTAGCGGGCGTTATCTATGGCGCAATGCAGGTACACTCACCCGCGCCACCGATCATCGCCCTGCTGGGCCTTTTTGGCATGCTGGTCGGCGAACAACTGATTCCGCTCGCCCGGCGACTTCTGCGCCGCGAGCCGGTGACAATGGCCTGGTTTCGTCATGAATGTGTGCCCAAAATCAGCGGCACGCCACCTCCTGACGACAAAAGTGCCCCTTAGCCAGAGGGCAGACAGAGGAGTACGGCATGAGGCTGTCACCGCGCATTGTCATTATCGATGATGAACGTTCCGTCCGTAGTGGATTAAGCAACCTGCTCCAGTCGGAGGGGTACGACTCTGACGCCTTCGACTCTGCGGAGGCATTTCTTCATAATGAATCCGCGCTGTCTGACGCATCTCTGCTTATTATTGATATCAAGCTAAAAGGTATGAGCGGCCTGGATTTGTATCGCCGGGTGGCTCAGCTTTGCGCGCCGCCGCCGGTGATTTTTATTTCCGGACATGAAGATGAAAACCTGTCGCGTTATGCTCCCGAGTTCGGGGGCGTTACGCTGCTGCGTAAGCCCATTAAAATCGAAACGCTGCTGGAACAGATCCGCCGCGAACTCTCTGTGTGAGGAGCGCTAATGAGCGAGAAACTTTCTGCTGCCGGTAAAATGATGGATGGTGAGGTTGTCACCTTAACCGATGACATCATTTTCACGCCGCTGACGCAGGAAGGAGGGATTGCCTGGACTCTCTGCCAGCCGCTCCATTCCGGCAGCAGTTTTATCCTTGCCAGCGCGGCCGTATCTGGCGATGAAGCCGCGTTTCATACGACCCAACGCTTAAAAAATGAATTTGCGCTTCGCAGGCGACTCTCAGACGCATGGGCGATAAAACCGTTCAGCAGTACCAGCTATCATGGTCATTACGCACTGGTCTATACGCCATTTCCTTTCCGCACCCTTGCCCAACTGCCCCGGCTGCGCACACGAAGCATTACCGATTTTCTTTCGGTTGCCATTGGCCTCTGTGCCCCGCTACGCCAGATGCATGCGCAGGGGCTGATGCACAGCGATATCAAACCAGGCCACTTTTTTATCGACCCCGGCGGTGCTTATCGACTGGGGGGATTTGGCCTCGCCAGCGAAGGGACGAACGCCTTCGACCCGTCTCGCCTGACGGAGCCTGGTGGTACGCTGGCGTATATGTCGCCGGAGCACACCTCCCGTACGCCGGACAGGGTCGACAGCCGCAGCGATCTCTATAGTCTTGGCATTGTGCTCTATGAACTGCTGACCGGCGAGCTGCCCTTCGATCTCAGCGATGGCGGGCAGGCTGAATGGGCTCATCACCATATCGCTTCCGCCCCCAGACCGCCCCGGCAGGTACGCCCATCGGTTCCCTCAACGCTGTCGGACATCATTTTGCGACTGCTGGAGAAATCGCCGGACAACCGTTACCAGACCGTCGACGGATTGATTGCCGACCTGCGTCGCTGCGAGGCTTCGCTGGCTAAAAACGGTGAAATTACGCCGTTTATTCCCGGCTTGCAGGACCGGGTTGCGGCGCGTCTGCAGCCGGACCCACTTTTTCTCGACCACCCGCAACATCATCAACTGCTGGCGGTATTTGACCGGGTGGCGGAAAGTGGTGCGCACGCCCTGGTCACGATCGGTGGACCGCCGGGATGCGGTAAATCTTCGCTCATTGCCTCGGCGCTGAGAAAGTTGCAACAGCGCCAGGCGTTACTCGCGGTGAGTAAGGCCGACCAGTACTCGCCGGTTTTGCCTTATACGGTCATCGCCTCTGCGTTTCGCGCGCTGACGCTCTGGCTGCTCGGCCAGGGCGCGGAAGAGGTGGCCCGCTGGAAAATGCGTTTAACGCGAGCGCTTGGCGTGCATGCAGCGCTGGCGGTCAATCTGGTGCCGGAGTTAGGTCTACTGCTTGAAAACCCACCGTCGACCGTTGTGAATACCCAGTCGGCGGATAGCAGAATGCGTTTCAATCTGATGGCGCACCGGCTTGTTGAGGCGTTTGCCACACCGGACCGACCACTGGTACTGCTGATTGATGATATTCACTGGATAGATCAGGCCAGCCTGCATCTGCTGGAGCACCTTGTCAGTTGTAGTGAGTCGCTACCGCTGCTGCTGGTGGTTTCGTACGCTGACAGCGGCGTATTTGCGGATGGCAGTGAAGAGGCTCTGTTATCGACTCTGCGCGTCGGCGCCCGCTATACCGTTGAACTGCGGCCTGAGCCGTTGAGTGTAAAGGCGGTGTCGCGATGGCTGGCGGAACTGTTGCAGACCCGGGCCTCCTGCCTCGGTGAACTGGCGGCGCTGATCCACGAAAAAACCGGCGGTAATCCACTCTTTACGCATGAATTTATTCAGCGCATCGTCAAAGACGGGCTGATTACTCATCACAAACAGCATGGCAAATTGCACTACGATTCACATGCGATCCGTTCGCGTAACTACACGGAGAATGTCGCTAGCCTGGTGCTGCAACAACTGGCGGAGATGCCCTCCCTGACGCGCAGGCTGCTGGGCTGTCTGGCCTGTGTGGGGGGAAACGGTAACCCCGCACTGCTCAGTGCGATGCAGAAGATAGCGCCGGCGCTGCTACATGAACATCTGCTGCCTGCTGTTGCCGCCCGACTGATCAGCCGCAGCGGTGACCAGTACGCCTTTACCCACGATCGGGTGCAGAAGGCGGCGCAGGCGCTGCTCGAAGCGGATGATATCTGTCATCTCCATTTTGCTGCCGCGCGGTTCTTTACCGACGCGGTGTCACAAAACGACTGCAATGAAAATCTGTTTCTCGCGGTCCACCACATTACTTCATCTATTGACTGTGTTCGCGTCTCGCCCCAGCGAGACAATTATCGCGCCATCTGCCGTCTTGCTGCGCAGCGCGCCAGGTTGACGGGGGATTATGCCTCGGCGGTGCGTTATCTGCGTACCGCACGGTTATTGAAAGAAGATGCCCTGATTACCGAGCCGGATGAGGATTTCACTCTCGCATTTGAAGAGGCGGAGTGTGAGTTTTTGCAGGGTAATCTGCCTTCTGCGCTGACGCTGTGTCATCAGCTCCTGCGCGCGCCGGGCAGCCTGCAACAAAAGGCGGTTACCGCAGGCATGATGGCGGAAGTGCAAATGCGACAGTCGGATATGGGTCTTGCGCTGGAGACCGCCCTGGCCTGGCTTGCGGTGTTCGGCATTCACCTGAGCCGTGCGCCGACAGATGCGGAGTGCGATGATGCCTGGCAACGGATAGAGGCGCGCATTGGGGATGACCCGGCGAAGCTTTTTCGCCAGCTTGCGCGAATTGACAACCCAGAGGCCGAAGCCGTCATCAACCTGATGCTCAGCGCCAGTATGTTTTCCGCGTTTACCGCCCCACGCCTGCATTTTCTTTTACTCTGCCGAATCATACTGATGACCCTGGAGCATGGTTTCAGCGGCGCGTTCACTACAGCGATTGCCTGGTACGGCGTCCTGACTGGCTGTCGCTACCATACGTACGAAAAGGGGTATATGTACACGCTGCTGGGGCGCGATTTGGTTGAGGAACATCCGCTAAATCCCTTTATGGGGCGTACCTTTCTGGCGGTAGATTTGTGCAGTGCCTGGGTCAAACCGCTGAGCGTAGCGGTGGATCACGCTAAAGCATGCTTTAGTGCGGCGGTCGAGCACGGTGATTTAACCGCGGCCTGCTTTATTATTCGCCATCAGACGATGAACTTCCTGATCCGTGGCGATCATCTCGACGGGGTGCTGACGACCATTGAAGGCGGGCTGAGTTTTATCCGCAAGCTACGTTTCCCGGATGTTGAGGTCATGCTGCTTATCCAGCGTCTGTACGTTAACCATTTGCGTAATGCCGGTTCGGGCACGTTAAGTGGTCATAATCTCTTTTCCGCAGCGCTCCTGGACTCAACCAATAAACCCGAGAGGCAGCCGATACCGCTGACCATTTTTTGGTTCTGGCTCTATCAGGGAATGGCCCATTTTATGGCTGGCGAGTATGACGATGCTTCCCGCTGCCTGGAAAGGGCGGCGCCGGTAGCCGATATGGTACCGGGCTATCTGCATCTGTTGGATTATCACTTCTACAGCGCCCTTTCGCTGGCACAGAGGTTGACGCCGGCAACCGTGACCTCCGAACAGCGGGAAATCCTTGGCGCACATTATGAAGTTATCGCTCGCTGGGCGGATCACAACCCGGCGACCTTTGCCGATAAGGCGGCGCTGGTGCGCGCGGAGCTGGCGAGGCTGGAGCAGGCGAACGATCTCGCCATTGCCTCGTACGAAAACGCCATCGCCCTTTCCGCTGAGGTTGAATGTCATCCGGTGAATGGCCTGGCGTGTGAACTGGCCGGGGGCTTTGCTAAAACCATGGGCTGGCATGTGGCAGCAGACGGCTATTTCCGAAACGCCTTCACTGCATGGCGGCGCTGGGGGGCGATGGCAAAGCTGCGTCAGCTTGAAAGGCAGTACCCCCATCTGGCCTCCGCAGGGCAACGCTCGCCTTATGACACCATCACCTTCGCGCAAAACGAAATGATGCACGATCTGGAGAGTGTACTGCGGGCGGTCCGCGCGATGACCGAAGAGATTGACCTCGACCGCCTTGTGCATACCTTGATGACGATGTTGCTGGAGCGGGCGGGGGCGCAGCGTGGGCTCTTGATTCGTATCCTTGATAACACCATTCCTGAAACTCAGGCATGGGCAGAGACATCCTCGGAAGGGGTGAAGGTCCAGATTGTCCGGGAGCGCCCCTCGGCTACCGATATGCCGTTATCGGTACTGACGGCAGTGATGCGTACCGGACAGGAAATTCGTATCAGCAAGTCTGAGTTGTTCGGTCCGTTCAGTCAGGATCCCTATCTGGTGACGTCTGGTGCAGGCATCATGTGCGTACCGATGCATAAGCAGGGCAAACTGGTGGGGGTGTTGTACCTGGAAAATCGGGTAATGCCGGAGATTTTCACCGCCGGGCATTCGCGTATCGTCAGAATGCTGGCGGCGCAGGCGGCGGTTTCGCTGGAGACGGCGCGCCTTTATGCCGAGCGGGTCGAAGAGAACGTGCAGCGTCGCCGGGCGGAAAAAGAGCTGCGCGCCAGCCAGACCTCGCTGATGCTCGGGGAGAAAATCAGCAATACCGGCACTTGGCGCTGGGAGCTGGAACAGGATGTGATGTTTGTGTCCGACGAGTATGCGCGCATCCTGGGCCTGCCTGAGCATCAGCGTACGTTATCAATGGCCGACTTTATGACGCTGGTGCATCCGGAGGATTTCCCGCGTATCAACACGCTGGTTACCGATAGCGTGCGTAATGGCGTCTCAATGCGCGCGGAGTTTCGTATTTTCCGCCCGGATGGCGAATGCCGTTATATTCTGGGCGTGGGCAACCCGGTGGAGTATGAGGCTAACGTCGCGGAATATTTCGGCGTGATTACTGATATCACGGCGCGTCGCCAGTCTGAGGATGCGGTTCGCGTGGCGCAGGCCGATCTCGCCCGTGTTTCCCGTGCGACCACCGTTGGTCAGTTGACGGCCTCTATCGCCCATGAGATTAACCAGCCGCTGATGTCGATTGTCGCCAATGCGGGCGCCAGCCTGCGCTGGCTGAGCCGCGAGCCTGCGATGCTGGGTAATGCACGCGCCAGCCTGGAAGAGATCATCAGCGAAGGGGAACGTGCGGGTAATATTATCCGCGGCCTGCAGGCGCTGACGCGAAACCAGACCTCAGGCTGCACGCGGATTAACCTGCATCACCTTGTCTACCATATTGTGGCGCTCTCGCGCAGCGAGCTGGAACGCCAGGAGATCGCCCTGCATTACCATCTGGAAGCGCAGGATGCCGCGATTTTTGGCGACAGCGTACAAATACAGCAGGTGCTATTAAACCTGATCGTCAATGCGATTGATGCAATGGCGGGGATAGATGATCGCCCGCTGATGCTGACCGTGAGTTCAGACAATCCGCAATCGGGTAACATTCGTCTGGCTATTGCCGATACCGGCGTGGGTTTTACGCCCGAGGTACAGAAACGTCTGTTCGACTCCTTCTATACCACCAAAGAGCACGGTATGGGGATGGGGCTGAGTATCAGCTACGGCATCATTGAAAAGCACGGCGGTAAATTGACGGCGGAACCTCGCCAACCCTGTGGCAGCGTCTTTACTTTTACGTTGCCGACTCACCCCGCCGAAGCGTAAACCCGGTCGTTATCGCCCAAGGGTTTTTTGAATATTCAGACGGTCTGCGGCCCTGACCAGATCGGTCAGGGAGCGGACCTGCATTTTCTCCATCACCCGCTTTTTATGGACTTTGGCGGTGATTTCGCTGACGCCCATTTCGGTGGCGATCTGTTTATTCAGCAGGCCGCCAATGGCCAGTTGAAACACCTCTTTTTCGCGCGGCGTCAGTGAGTCATAACGCGTGGTCAATGCCTGCATCTCTTGTGTTTCGTCAAGGGTCTTCTCTGCCAGTTTCAGGGCATCGGCAACCGCCTGCAGCAGTAAACCGGGGACGGCGGGTTTGGTCATAAATTCATATGCCCCTGCTTTCATCGCTTTGACTGACAGAGGGATGGTGCCGAAGCCGGTCAGGAAGATAACCGGAATGACGTGCCCAAGTCGGGAAAGCGCATCAGTGACGTCGAAACCGCTGGCGCCGGGCATGTTCATATCCAGAATCAGGCAGCCGGGCTGTGAGGTAAAAGGGTGGGAGAGAAACGCTTGCGCTGAGGAGAAGTCGGCCACCCGATAATCCTCCGCGCGCAGCAGACTCACCAGCGCCTGCCTGACGGAATTATCATCGTCCACAACGTAAACAATGTGATCCATGCGTGTTCCTGGTTATTAAGGAATATGTCTGTGCAAGGAAGAAACTGACGAAAAGAGACACCCGTTATGTTTCTTACATTACAGTGACATACATGATTTTTACTAAAAGATAACTAAATGTTAACACAATAATTATCATTATCATGTTTCAAATGAAAATAATAAAAATGAATGGCGGAATCCCCGATATGTCATTCTTTGTGCGTTTTAGCGGATGAAAAACAGCATATTGGCGGCAGGAAGCAGGAATCGCAGAAGCGTCAATCGTTTTCCCCCTCTGTCTATAACAGCGGCGGAAGCGAAAATTCAGATTTTTCTGTCAGGAGATGCGCGAACCAGCGCTCAGAAGAGGGCTGGCCCGCGGTAGCGTAGGTGGGACGGCGTGCCTGTGTTCCGGAGGCACGCCAGCAACTTAATTATGCGAACCGATTTCGCGCAGCGGGCGACCTTTCATCAGGTTACGCTCGATATGCTCCAGCGAAATATGTTTGGTTTCCGGAACCAGCCACAGCGTCAGGACAATAAACAGCACGTTCAGGCCACCATAGACCCAGAAGGTGTTGGCGTTGCCGAGAGAGTCCAGCATGGTGAGGAACGTGGCACCGACAATCATGTTCGCTATCCAGTTGGTTGCTGTAGAACAGGTGATGCCAAAATCACGCCCTTTCAGCGGCTGGATTTCCGAGCACAGTACCCAGATAACCGGACCGGCACTCATCGCAAACCCGACGATAAATATCAGCAGCATGGCGACGGCAAAGTATTGTGCGCCCGGTGAGTGAATGCCCAGATGCAGCATGGTGCCCAGCACCCCCATCCCAACGGCCATCACCAGGAAGCCAAGCACCAGTGTGGGTTTACGGCCCCAGCGGTCTACAACGCCAATTGCGATAAAGGTGGCCAGTACGTTGGTTAGACCGACGATTACCGTTCCCCACATTTGCTGCGTGGTATTACTGTAGCCTGCCAGTTCGAAGATTTTTGGCGCGTAATACATGATGACGTTCATCCCGGTGAACTGCTGCATGACCTGCAACAGCACGCCAAGGAAGACAGCGCGACGGAAATTACTATTCTCTTTAAACAGCGCCCAGCCGGTCTGTTTTACCTGCAGGCTCTCACGAATTTCATCCAGTTCGTTTTTAGCTTCGGCGCTGGTATCACGCAAGCGTAACAGCACGCGTTCAGCATCGTGGAAACGGCGTTTGGCGGCATACCAGCGGGGGCTGTCCGGCAGGAAGAAGACGCCGATAAGCAGCAGGATCGCCGGGATAACAATCACGCCGAGCATCCAGCGCCATGCGCCGCTGTAGCTGAATGCCGTATCCGACAGATAAGCCCCGAGAATACCGATGGTGATCATCAACTGGTACATCGAAATCATACTGCCACGGATTTTTTCCGGTGCAATTTCGGACAGATAGAGCGGGGCGGTATAAGAGGCTATACCCACAGCAAGACCGAGAATAATGCGGGAAATAATCAGTACTTCGACGTTAGGGGCGACGGCAGAACACAGCGAACCAATAACAAAGAGGATTGCGCCGATCATCAGGCTTTTTTTACGCCCGAGTTTCCACGACATCCATCCGCTACCTACGGCGCCGACTGCAGCGCCAAACATCATTGAACTGACCACCCACTCTTGTACATGGGAGTCAATTTTAAAGTCATTGGTGATAAAGGGCAGCGCCCCGGCGATAACACCAATATCCAGGCCAAAAAGAAGTCCTGCCAGTGCAGCGAGGAAGCAGACAAAAAAGGTCATCGCCTTGTTTGAATGTCCCTGTTTTTTATTGTCAGGCATGATGCCCTCCATTCGTTATATCAGTTTTTGCGATGGTAAACGTAGGCTAATGCCAGGCTGTTTTTTGTGATGAATGTCACGCAAGTGTAATCGGTTACATTTCCATTCAAACGCACCGGCAAATAAAACTGATAAATATTATAGATATAAGAACAGCATCAGAGAGGGGAAGGAAGACAGTTTCAGACTAAACCGAAATGGGGTGTAACAACCCTGTTTGTTATGGGGGAAGGTGCTACAAATAGTGATGCAGGCAGTAGAGATAAATTATGTAATCGCTTTCAATAAGCTACTGAATTCGCATGACAAGTATAGCTTATGTACAGAAAGAGACGGGATCTTAGGCCAGCGGAAAAGCAAAAGGCCAGCACAAGGCTGGCCTTCATAGCGGCTTACTCAGTCGATTATTTCAGACCGGCAGCTTCACGCAGCTGAGCGGCTTTGTCGGTTTTTTCCCAAGGGAAAGTTTCGCGACCAAAGTGACCGTAAGCAGCCGTTTGCTTATAGATCGGATGCAGCAAGTCCAGCATCTGAATCAGACCGTACGGACGCAGGTCGAAGAACTCGCGCACTAACAGGATCAACTGTTCAGCAGGCACTTTCTCAGTACCGAACGTTTCCACCATGATGGAGGTCGGTTCCGCCACGCCGATAGCGTAGGAGACCTGGATTTCACAGCGGTCGGCCAGGCCAGCCGCCACGATGTTTTTCGCCACATAACGGGCTGCGTAGGCTGCGGAACGGTCAACTTTAGACGGATCCTTACCAGAGAACGCGCCGCCACCGTGACGTGCCATGCCGCCGTAGGTATCAACGATAATTTTACGACCGGTCAGACCGCAGTCGCCCATCGGGCCGCCGATAACGAAACGGCCAGTTGGGTTGATAAAGAATTTGGTGGATTCGTTCAGCCACTCGGTCGGCAGGACCGGCTTGATGATCTCTTCCATTACCGCTTCCTGCAGCGATTTCTGGTCGATGTCTTCTGCGTGCTGAGTGGAGAGCACTACCGCGTCGATACCCGCGATTTTGCCGTCGTCATACTGGAAAGTGACCTGGCTTTTCGCATCCGGGCGCAGCCACGGCAGAGTGCCGTTTTTACGTACTTCTGCCTGACGCTCAACCAGACGGTGTGCGTAGGTAACAGGCGCTGGCATCAGCACGTCGGTTTCATTGGTTGCATAACCAAACATCAGACCCTGGTCGCCAGCACCCTGCTCCAGTGGATCTGCACGGTCAACGCCCTGGTTAATATCAGGAGACTGTTTACCAATCGCGCTCAGTACGGCGCAAGAGTTGGCATCAAAGCCCATATCAGAATGGATATAACCAATTTCACGAACGGTGTTACGGGTGATCTCTTCGATATCGACCCATGCGCTGGTGGTGATTTCACCACCGACCAGCACCATGCCGGTTTTTACATAGGTTTCACAGGCAACACGCGCTTTCGGATCCTGTTCGAGGATCGCATCAAGCACGGCGTCGGAGATTTGGTCAGCAATTTTGTCAGGATGCCCTTCTGAGACGGACTCGGACGTAAAAAGGTGTTTTGCCATATTGTGTTTTCACCCTGGAATAAAACGGTTGGCTTAAACAGTGTGTCAGGATGCCTTCACGGTTGTTCCGCGAGGACGTGCAGGTAGCGACACGGACTGTCTAAGTGTTAATCAGTATAGATGGATTAACATCTGGATGGCTATTCTAGGTTACTTCTTAACCCCATTGCCAGCGTTTTTTGAGGTCACGCACGTTCTGTCTGAATTGGTTACAGAAATTTTCCCTATGGATGACGCGAACGTAATTTTTTATTTTGCATTTTCACCCCGTTATCGGTATAAAACGCCGCGCGCGGCTCATATTAAAAGCGCACGGGATTTCTCGTGTTGCCACTTCCAGCCGGGTTAAGCAATTTATGGCTTTGGCTTGTCGCAGGTCGCAAGACGTGTGTGGAGGTGATACGAGATAATGAACCGTTGCTTTCAGCAGAATCCGTTGCGTCGTTCTGACGCGCGTTTATTCCCCGCAACCTGCATTTCAAATCTGCAAACCTGCCGATGTTATACCCATTTCGGCGCTTCTCAGGACTCCCGGGCCGGTATGGCGCTGTGATGACTGAACAAGGGCTCTCCTGCTGATTCAGGAGTTTTCTCGTGGTTTCGCCGAACCGTCATATTTCGTTCGGTCACGTGTTTTACAATGTTATGAACAAGAAACCGGTCGCACAGTCGGTATTTCAGCATCTTATGCTGCATAGCCAGACTGTTTATGGGTTGTTATCGCAACGTAACGTTGTGATAGTAGTTAACTGTTTTACACTTAATACAAAGAGTTGAGGTTCGCTATGTCTGACGACATGTCTTCATTTTCGCCTTCGTCAGCAGGCGAACACGGTGTACTACGTTCCATGCAGGAGGTTGCGATGAGCTCCCAGGAAGCCAGCAAGATGCTTCGTACTTACAATATTGCCTGGTGGGGTAATAATTATTATGACGTCAACGAACTGGGTCATATCAGCGTATGCCCGGACCCTGACGTCCCGGAAGCCCGTGTTGACCTGGCTCAACTGGTAAAGGCGCGTGAGGCACAAGGCCAACGCTTACCTGCGCTGTTCTGCTTCCCGCAGATCCTGCAACATCGTCTGCGCTCCATTAACGCCGCCTTTAAACGCGCGCGTGAATCCTATGGCTATAACGGCGACTACTTCCTGGTTTACCCCATTAAAGTAAACCAACACCGTCGCGTTATTGAGTCGCTGATCCATTCCGGCGAGCCGCTGGGTCTTGAGGCGGGTTCGAAAGCGGAGTTGATGGCGGTTCTGGCGCATGCGGGAATGACCCGTTCGGTGATCGTGTGTAACGGTTATAAAGATCGTGAATACATCCGTCTGGCGCTTATCGGCGAGAAGATGGGCCACAAGGTCTATCTGGTTATCGAGAAGATGTCGGAAATCGCCATTGTGCTTGAAGAAGCTGAGCGCCTGAATGTCGTGCCGCGCCTGGGTGTGCGTGCGCGTCTGGCATCGCAGGGTTCTGGTAAATGGCAATCCTCCGGCGGCGAAAAATCCAAGTTCGGCCTCGCGGCCAACCAGGTACTGCAGTTGGTGGAAATTCTGCGCGAGCGCGGTCGTCTGGACAGCATTCAACTGCTGCACTTCCATCTCGGTTCGCAGATGGCTAACATTCGCGATATCGCCACCGGCGTGCGTGAATCCGCACGTTTTTATGTTGAACTGCATAAGCTGGGTGTCAACATTCAGTGCTTCGACGTGGGCGGCGGTTTGGGCGTGGACTATGAAGGTACGCGTTCCCAGTCAGACTGCTCGGTGAACTACGGCCTGAACGAATATGCCAACAACATCATCTGGGCGATTGGCGATGCCTGTGAAGAGAACGGCCTGCCGCACCCGACGGTGATTACCGAATCTGGTCGCGCGGTTACCGCGCACCATACGGTGCTGGTCTCCAACATCATCGGCGTTGAGCGTAGTGAAATTTCCGAAGCGACGCCGCCACAGGATGATGCGCCTCGTTCCCTGCAAAGCATGTGGGAAACCTGGCAGGAAATGCACGAGCCGGGCACGCGTCGCTCTCTGCGCGAATGGCTCCATGACAGCCAGATGGATTTGCATGATATTCATATCGGTTACTCTTCCGGTACCTTCAATCTTCAGGAGCGCGCCTGGGCAGAGCAACTGTATCTGAACATGTGCCATGAAGTGCAGAAACAGCTCGATCCAAGCAACCGTGCGCATCGTCCGATTATTGACGAACTGCAGGAACGGATGGCGGACAAGATTTACGTCAACTTCTCCCTGTTCCAGTCAATGCCGGATGCCTGGGGTATCGATCAGCTCTTCCCGGTTCTGCCGCTGGAAGGTCTGAACCACGCGCCTGAACGTCGTGCGGTGTTGCTGGATATTACCTGCGATTCCGACGGCGCTATCGATCACTACGTGGACGGTGACGGTATCGCAACGACGATGCCGATGCCGGAATACGACCCGGAGAACCCGCCAATGCTGGGCTTCTTTATGGTAGGGGCGTACCAGGAAATTCTCGGCAACATGCATAACCTGTTTGGCGATACCGAAGCGGTAGACGTCTTTGTGTTCCCTGACGGCAGTGTGGAAGTTGAACTGTCGGATGAAGGCGATACCGTGGCGGATATGCTGCAATATGTACAGCTCGATCCGAAAACCTTGCTGATTCAGTTCCGCGATCAGGTAAAACAGACCGATTTGGACGATGCGCTGCAACAGCAGTTCCTCGAAGAGTTCGAAGCCGGGCTGTACGGGTATACCTACCTGGAAGATGAATAAGTAGGGTTATTTCTTTGACTGACCGGTTTATTCGTTTAAATCGGTCAGTTTTTCATTTATAGAGTCCTGGAAAGAGCGGCAAACTTCCACCCTGTGCAGCGAATGTATTTCCGGGCGACGGTAATGAATTTGCCCCTGTGCCTTGCCACAAATAATCACCTTCCTGGAAAGACCTCCGATTTTTGCCGATAATTTTTTCTTATCGAATGTTCCTGCAAGGCAATAAGCAATTTATACCGGGAACATTATCACGACGATATCAGGAGGTCGCTTTATGAGCACTCTGGGACATCAGTATGATAATTCTCTCATCTCCAACGCCTTCGGTTTCTTACGCCTGCCTTTACATTTTCAGCCTTGGGATAGCGATGCAGAGTGGGTGATTACCGGCATTCCTTTTGATATGGCAACGTCGGGACGTCCCGGCAGCCGTCAGGGGCCGGGCGCTATCCGACAGATTTCCACGCATCTGGCCTGGGAGCATCAACGCTTTCCGTGGCAGTTCGATATGCGCGAGCGCCTGCGCGTCGTGGACTGTGGCGATCTGGTGTATGCCTTTGGCGATGCCCGCGAAATGAGTGAGAGGTTACAGGCCCATGGCGAAAGATTGCTGTCAGCGGGCAAAAGACTCCTGTCGTTTGGCGGTGACCATTACGTGACGCTGCCGCTGCTGCGCGCCTATGCCAAACATTTTGGCAAAATGGCACTGGTACACTTTGATGCCCATACCGACACCTATGCCAATGGCTGTGAATTTGACCACGGCACCATGTTCTACACGGCGCCGAAGGAGGGGCTTATTGACCCGGCGCATTCCGTGCAGATTGGCATCCGTACTGAATTTAACCATCGAGACGGTTTTACCGTGCTGGATGCTTGTCAGGTAAATGATCGCAGCGTTGAAGACATCCTCGCAGAAGTGAAAAAAACGGTTGGCGATCTGCCGGTCTATCTGACATTTGATATCGATTGTCTCGATCCCGCATTTGCCCCAGGCACCGGGACGCCTGTGATCGGCGGGCTGACATCCGATCGCGCGATTAAACTGGTGCGGGGACTCAAGGATCTGAATATCGTCGGGATGGACCTGGTCGAAGTCGCTCCGGCCTATGATCGGGCCGAGATCACCGCACTGGCAGCGGCAACGCTAGCGCTGGAGATGCTCTATATCCAGGCGGCGAAAAAAGAGCGGTGATGTAGTGTATGTAGCCCCGGTAAGCGAAGCGCCACCGGGGACATTATGTGTAAAATTACTTGATACCATCCGCAGCCAGGCGGTCACGGACATGTTGCGCACGTTCCGCCGAGGCCGGGTGATCGTCAAACATGGAACTCTGGCGACCTTCTTCGAGTTTGGCTAATTTTTCGAAGCTGGTGGCCAGCCCTATCGGGCTAATTCCACGTTTGCGCAAAAGATCATAGGAATAATCATCCGCTTCGGACTCCTGACGCTGCGAGAACTGTGAATTAACCAGTTTTTCGCCCAGCGCGCCCAACTGAGATTGCGACAGATTGCCCACTACGCCCCCCGCCGATGCGGCAGCGGCGCGTACGGCATTGGTGCCAAGCGCCACCTGCATGCCTTTCTTCACGTGGCCGAGCGCAACGTGGCCCATTTCATGGCCAATCACCGCCTCAACCTCGTTGTCATTCATCATGTCCATCAAACCGCTGTAAACGCGGATGCAGCCGTTAGCCATGGCGAAAGCGTTGACATCTTTTGCTACGTAAACCTTGTAGTTCACCGGCTGGCCGTTGATGTTGTCGCCCAGGGCGGCGGCAATTTTACTAAGTCGCTGATTATACTGGCTGCCCGCCGGGGCTATCGTTGCTTTACTGTCCATCTGCTTACAGGCTTCGTCGCTCAGGCTTTTAACCTGAGCATCGCTGAGCGTGTAGGCCTGAAAAGCTTCTGCACCGGAGGTCAAAAAACCATTGGAATCCATATTCTGGCAGCCTGCCAACAGGGTCGCTGTCGTCAGAGCAAGCAAAGCCGGGCGAATTTTCATCTCTTATCTTCCACGCTGGTTAATTCATAATTCTGATAATGCGCCGCGCACAAACGAGCCGGTGCAGTTGCACAAGTATAAAGAATAGAACGATTACCGGGCGAGTCCATTGCGCAACGTGCAAGCAGCTTCCAGAGATTTCTTAATCCTCAAAAGGATGCTCCATGTACATGACTTCCCGCTTGGGTTACATTGTTGGCACTTTTTTCCGGCGTAGCCCATAACGCGCTGTAGTCAAGTCGTTCCGGGCATGGCCTTTAACAGTCCGATCTGGAGTCAAAATGTCCTCACGTAAAGAGCTTGCCAATGCCATTCGTGCGCTGAGCATGGACGCGGTACAGAAAGCCAAATCCGGTCACCCGGGTGCCCCGATGGGTATGGCTGACATCGCCGAAGTCCTGTG